>Ga0315909_10000113_pt1 | contig 105632 bp, 147 predicted proteins | sample LakEriMetagenome_11_FD_203527 | JGI IMG/M metagenome (GOLD analysis project Ga0315909, IMG submission 203527) | Freshwater fungal communities from buoy surface, Lake Erie, Ohio, United States - Buoy 2 MA125 | ecosystem: Environmental > Aquatic > Freshwater > Lake | place: USA: Lake Erie, Ohio...
ACTAGCAACCTTAAAATTTACTAAAACAGATGTTACAGTAAGCATTTCTGGCGCAGATCCAGGAATGGGAGCATCATTCTGGGTTACTGATGCAAATAATTGGTACGCATCTGTATATACACAAACTCAAGTCTGTCAAACATGCGTAAGTTGCACTGGAAACTTTAATGCTCCGACATGCATTGGAAATGTAAATGCTCCAGTATGTAATGCTAACTGTTGCAATGGATTTTTCCCAACGTGGTCTCCATATCCATCAGGTCAATTTAATCCAATTACATGTAATCCAAATTCACAAAATGGTCCCGCTAATATTTATAATAGCGCAAATAGTGGTAATGGGGCGCCACCCTACGGATTTCCCTGGGGGCCGTCAAGAAACTGGGTATGTAATGGAACACCTACTGGCGGTAATCAAAACGTAGCACCAGGAAATTGTAACGTATCTGGAGTTTTCTGCTGCGCTCCAACTAGTACATATCTAACCCCAGGAAACTGTAATCAAACTGCTCCAGGTAACTGTAATCAATTTACTTCTTTTTCTTGTAATTGTGTGACTGAGCATAGAGTATCTATTCTAAGATCATTAGCAAACACTGTTTCTACAATTAGTGCTAATTTATTTAGTTCAGCCATACAATCATTTAGAACAATACTTTCTGGAAATCAAGCAACTATTCAAGCATTTTCTACTACATTATATACCTCTCAAATTGGTAATTCAGTTGTTCAGTCCATTACTACTCCATTAAAAAATAGTCAACATGGTATAATAAAATCTACTTCAAGTTTTCAACAGGGTTCAACAATAGATGAGTTCGGAGTAAGTTAATGAAAAAAAGAGATACCTACAAAAACTATTTAATTAAAAAACTTTTAGGCGTAGATAGCACATATTATAAACCAAATCCAAAATATAGCAGGGCAAAGGATGCTCCAATGCACCTGGCTTTGATTATTGACGGTATTGTAGAAGATATAATTCATTGTGATGAAAGACTAGGATATCTACTTATGAGTGAACCTCTAGTTATTGAATTGGATAATAATTCTCTAAAGGTAAATATTTCAGATTTATATGATGAAGAAGCAAATAGTTTCTACAAAGAGGGTAAAAATGTCTGATAAGCCAGTAAGACCATGGGACCTATTTAATAAAAAAATGGGAAGGGTTGACTCTGATACATATAATAAAAGAATTGAAATTTGTAAAGAATGTCCAGAGTTAATCAGACTTACCTTTCAGTGTAAAAAATGTGGATGCTTTATGAAAGAAAAAACTAAATTAGCAAATGCAGGTTGCCCATTAAATAAATGGGGTAGGGTTAATGTAGAGGAGGTGCCAAAATGAATCAAAAAACATTAGCGTTCGTTATAGATGGCAAAGTAGTCCTAACCATGAGACTTGATGAAATGACCGCTTCTGTACTTATGTCCAATCCAGAAGTAGTTGATATAACAAATAATCAAATTACCGAATCATGGAACTATGATCCTCAAAGGGGGTTCTATATTGAAATGGATGGGTCAGAAGTAGTGATACCTAATGCCTAAAAAGATAAAATTTGTGCCAGGAGATCCATACGCTTTAAAAAATATTCCTGCCCCTATTCCATCTAAAGAATTTATTCCTAGGTGGTATAAAGACGCAGAAATTGCTATTTCTGAAAAAACTGGAAAAGTTGCAGGAGTAAATGATAGAGATGTATCTGGTGGACTTAAATCGTGTATGCCATTTCTAGATGCAATGATTTCTGGATACCTTATTTGTTCATGGCAAGATTATTATGTAAAAACATCTGAATCTCTAGAAGAGATGTATGCAGTATCTATAAATCCATATACAGATAAGCATGAAAAAACTAACTTTCATGGACCAGAGATGTTAAGACGAAGAGATGGAGATATCGGTCACACAATTCCAAGACCAGAGGGATATTGTTCTGATCATATGGCATTTAGTGGACAATGGGGGGCCAGATTACCTAAAGGCTGGAGTGCATTAATAACACATCCATTTAATAGATTTGATTTACCATTTATTACAACATCTGGAATTATGGATGCCGATGAGTGGTGGACGGGCGGAAACATACCTTTCTTTTTTAAGAAAAATTTTGAAGGTATTATTCCATCGGGAACACCTATTGCTCAAATAATTCCAATTAAGAGAAGTTCATGGATTTCCTCCATTAGTACATTTAGTGTTAAAAGACAGAATTATCTAGCAGATAAGGTTAGATCTGTCCCAATGGGATGGTACAGGGACAATATTTGGGTCAAGAAAAAATATGACTAATAGTATTTTTATATCAGTTCCTTCTGTGGAAGATCAAGAGATTTTTCATGTTGCAGAAAAGGCATTTGATGAGGCAGACAATCCTGATGATATATATATGGGTATTTGCCATTCAGTTCCTTTTAAATATAAAAAAAGAATTGATGAAATTAAAAAGAAAATAACTGGTAAAAATATCTCACAAAAATTTATTAATTTTTATCGTAGCGAGGGCGTTGGCTACGGAAGAATAAATGCCATGTCTATGTACTCTGGACAGGACTATATTCTTCAAATAGACGGGCATACAAATTTTGCTAAATCATGGGACAGCAAAGTTTTGGAGATGTATAAGTCAGTTCCTAAGGACCTTGCTGGAGATAAGCATATGCTAACTGCCTATCTTCCAGGATATGAACTATTAAAAGATAATGTTCGTAATTCACCTGATGAAAATATGCCAAGGTATCCCTGCTGGACTTCCATAAACAATACAGGAACTGAACAAGGTCTGTATCCAGAAGATTTGATAAGAAATCCCATGTATCCACATATACCAAGGTGGGTTACCGTAAGATCAGTAGATAATTTAACCACTAAAGGATTGCCATATGTGATAAAAAAATCTAATATTGTAGATAATTTATTGCCCGAAGGATATGTATATTCTAGAAAAATAAATGCAAATTTTATTTTTTCAGACCATAGGCTATACGATGATTATAAATATATATATCCATGGCACTACCTATTTTTTGAGGAAGAGTTTATTGGTTCAATCGAAGCCCTGTCCCGTGGATATAATATGATTTTCCCGCATTTTGAATTACCACTAGCACATCTATATATGGATTGGTATAATGATTTTTATACTGAAGAATCTAGACAAAATCCAGAACCAAGCATAAATTCGTATAGAGAATCTATAGAAAGAACGGATAGATATTTACAAAATCCTAATAATCAATTAAAAGTTAAAGAATATTGTGATTACGCAGGATTATCATATCCAGAATTTGAATCTGTAGATACATTTTACATACCACGGAGAGAAAATGAAGATTGAGTTTTTAGATCTAGAAAAATACGGAGGCGGCTGCCTATACCCTGTGCCAGCCTATAAAGAAATACCGAAGTGGTATAAAAACTTGCCTTCTGTAAGAAGGCTCTATAATAGAAATAATCCAGATGAGCAGCCCGACTTCACTGCTAAAAAATGTATACCCATCCTTGACGCTTTTACTACTGGGTATTATTTAGTAACTAAATATGAATCAGTATGGAGTGTAGATAAAGAAGGAAATCATTCCTGCCAATGCCCCGCTAAATTAGTTGACGGCGGCATAAAGCCAATTACAATGCATCCATGGGAGCAGTTGAGGGGATTAGATGTTGGTAGCGTGTACAATGAATATGCATATAAATTTAGTAATCCATATGTTATTAAAACTCCACCAGGGTACAGTTGTATTTTTACCCATCCATTTAATCAAATTTCCCCATTTCTAACTCTTACTGGAGTTGTTGATACAGATAAGCATCCAATAGCAGTCCAGTTCCCCTTTTTGATGGCTAAGAATTTTGAGGGAACCATTCCGGCTAACACGCCCATTGTTCAAATAATTCCTTTTAAAAGAGATGATTGGGAACTCTCTGTACCAGAACCCACTAACTTAGATAGGCAACAAATTTCTTTAGCACAGTCAGAGTTTCATGCCACTAGATATGATGATAAGGGCAAGGTATCAGGCGGAGAATATAAAAAGAAGTATAGAGTAAAGAAGAAATATTTATAGGAGACATTATGGCTATTGAAATATTCCCTGGAGCAGTTCAATTTGAGTTTCCAGAATCTATAGCAAAACAAACTATTAAGTCTGTAAATAAGTCAAAGTTGTCATGGTCAGATTCAATGGTCGGCGGCGGAGACCTAGTTAAACATATTAGATCTAGTACAGGATTTGACCTAGATATGCTTGAAATATCCAAGGAAAAAATTAGACCTATAATGTATGATTGTGTAAAGAAATATAATAATTATTATGATATTTCTGTTAGTAAGGATGAGGGTCTTAGTTTACTAAAGTATGAGTCTTATGACAAGTATGATTTTCATACCGACCATGGACCAGGATTATCTAGGGATGTTTCTGCACTTATTTATCTAAATCCTGGAGAATATGATGGCGGCGGCACGACATTTAAGCACTTTAATTACACTATAAACCCAGATAGTCCTGCTTTAGTGCTTTTCCCTTCTAATTATCCGTATTTACACGCAGCAGAGCCAGTATCAAAGGGGATAAAGTATATAATTGTCACCTGGATGAGTGAGCAACCTAAGGATTTGTTGGGTCACGGATCTGGATGTTCATGTGGAAGATAGTCATTTATAAAACAGGGGTTTTTGGGTTATAATTATACTATGGCAAAAATAGCAAGAGTTTGGGACGGTAGCCAATGGGTCGTTCTATCTCCCGCCACCATAAACCCATATCCATCACAAACTGGTAACGCTGGAAAGTTCCTAGGTACAGATGGTGCGGTAGTCTCATGGAATACTATAGATATTTCCGCAAAGGCAGACCTAAACTCTCCAACATTTACTGGAATCCCTGCGGCTCCTACAGCAAGCGCTGGAACTAATACTACTCAGATTGCAACAACATCCTTTGTCAGCACTGCAATAAGTAATCTTATCAATAGCGCCCCTGGAGCATTAGACACCTTAGACGAATTAGCCGCAGCACTAGGAGATGATGCAAATTTTGCATCTACCATAGCAACTTCACTTTCCCAAAAGCAACCACTTGATGCAGACCTTACTGCTATTTCTGGGCTTACTGGGACGGGATTCTTAAAAAGAACTGGAACAGACGCCTGGACATTAGATACAAATACCTACTTAACAGGTAACCAATCTATAACTATTTCAGGTGACGCTTCTGGATCTGGCACAACATCTATCTCACTAACACTTGCTAATTCTGGAGTTTCTGCAAATACATATGGATCATCTACTGCCATTCCAGTAATTACCGTAAACTCCAAGGGTTTGATTACAGGAGTAACAACCTCTTCTGTAGAAGGGCTTCCATCACAGACGGGGAATTCTGGAAAGTATCTTACTACTGATGGTACTACTGCATCCTGGGGAACATTAGATCTTTCTTCTAAGGCTAATATAAATTCTCCAGCATTTACAGGAACACCAACCGCTCCCACTGCCACACAAGGAACTAATACAACTCAAGTTGCAACTACACAGTTCGTCCAACAAGCACTAGAAATAACACAAATTGATACATTTACCTTCGATGGAAGGACTACGAGATTCCAACCAACATATTTAGGAACTCCATTAGAAATAGATCATCCACTTAGGCTTTTATTGAATATCAATGGTATAATTCAGATAGTTGCAGAAAAGCCAAGCACGACCTGGCTATCTGGATTGGCTTCATTTGGGTACTTTATAGATGATGATGGATATATAGTATTACCAGAGCCACCAGAACCAGGATCTTACTTTGAAGCACGATTGTTTCCGGGAGTGGATTTACAGGCAAGACCACCTATCTATCCATTCAAGGCAATAGACATATACTTAGGAGATTAATTAATGGCTAGAAGAATAGTTGTAGAGGATTACACATTTACTCCATCTACAAAAACGATTGTCGTAAATCGTTATATCAGACAGGAACACCTTACTCTTATCACAAATGTTAGCAGAAACCAAGTTATTTATAACTTCTCTGATCCTGCACTTACTGCTACATCATATTCAGCAGTATCAACAAATACACGGCAGGGCGCTACATTAGATAGAAGTACCCTTGTATACTCTGCTTCTACTGGAACCACCACTATTGTCCTTAACTACAATACTGCTGGTATGTCTTCAACAGACAAATTGCAGATTCTTGTAGATGAGCCATCAGAAACTTTTAGACCAGATGAGGTATATAGAGATCCTGTTGATAAATTTAGAGTTTCAACTCCACAGTCATTAATCGATACAGATTTTGAGTACTCCCCACAGCCATCTAAGTGGGAGAGTCTTAGCCTAAGTGCAAATTATCCATCATTCTATTCTCGTACTACTGGTGCAACCACGTTTGACGTAGCATCAATAGTAGGAGGAAATCAAAGCCCAAGGTCTACAATTACAGTAACAACTAATACAGTACATGGACTATCGGTTGGAGATGTTGTAGTTGTTCAAGATTCAACGAGTGCATTTACTGACGGAACATTCTTAGTAGATACAGTTGGATCAACAACTACGTTTACATACACAGCATTTGGAGTAGTCAATGGATCAGTACAAGACTCTACATATACCACGGTTTATGGAGGAGGAATCTTTGACGGTGCTAGAATTCCATTAGCAGTATCTGCTTCAGCAATGACATATGCTGGAACAGTTATTACAGTAACTACTGCATCAGCGCATGGACTAGTTCCTGGAGCGCCTATTTTAGTTAGAGGAGTAACTGCAAGCACTAATGCTCCAAACGGAAACTGGGTTGTAGAGACAGTTGCTTCTCCGACGACATTTTCATATTCAGTCGCAGCAGCACCAACGGGAACCCTAGCATCAGGCACCAACTTTGCCACCGCCTTCTTATATGTCAGGCCAGACGGTTATCAGCAGCACAGAGCCCTTGATGGAGGTGTTCTGATTACTACGGGTGGGCCGTCAAATGGTTCGCAAATGATTAGACAAACAAGAAGATACTTTAGATACCAATCTGGCAAGGGTGTTCAATATTCAACTGGTGTGAAATTTACTCCAACGTTCGATATTGATACTATTTCTGCTAGCGGTAATACCGTTACTGTAAATACAATTCAAGACCACAATCTTCAAGTTGGAACATCAATTAAAATTGAAGGTGTAGTATCTTCTGCTGGTAATGCAGATAGTGACAAGTATAATATCACTGCAACTGTTAGTGGTATTACTGGATCAAAGTCTTTTACCTACACAACTGCATCAATTCCAACAGACACAACCCCAGGTGGAACAAATATATTCGTTACCGCTGTAAACTGGAAGGGCTCTTCAGTAAGAGCAGGACTATATGATGATCAGAATGGATTCTTTTTTGAATACGATGGTCAGACTATTTATGCATGTAGAAGAGACTCCGTTAAGGAACTATTTGGAAGAGTATCTGTTACAAATGCGTCAAGTACTGTTACTGGAACCAACACAAGATTTTTAGATCAGGTTGTTGTCGGAGAATACATTGTAATTAAGGGTCAAAGTTATTTAGTTACAAACATTGCTTCAGATACATCTTTAACCATAGCCCCCGCTTATCGCGGTGCAACTAGAAGCAATTGTAGATACCTAAAGACACAAACATTTAGAATTCCTCAGTCTGCATGGAATATGGACACTATGGATGGAAATGGTCCATCAGGATACAATATGGACTTCTCTAAGATGCAGATGGCCTATATTGATTACACATGGTATGGCGCAGGACATATTAGATTTGGCTTCCGTGGACCTAATGGAGATGTTATTTATTGCCACAAGATGCCAAATAACAATGTGAATACTTCTGCATATATGCGTTCTGGAAACCTACCAGGAAGATTTGAAGCAATCAACTATGGTCCAACTACTAGATTAGTGGCAGGAGCATCAATTGCTAGAGGTAGCGCCCTTGGTTCATCAGATGGAACACTTTATGTTGAAGATGCTGTCAACTGGCCCTCAAGTGGCTGGATTTTAGTAAAAGACAATGTAAATTGTGAAATGATTAGGTATACAAGCATTGGTGAATACAATTCTAGTGCTAGAGGATACCCAATATCAGGACTAACAAGAAGAACTACATGGACATATGCTGGAGTTAATCCTTCTGGATCATTCGCATCAACGGCATATCAGTTAGGTGGAACGGCTTCTAACGTAACATTTACCCCTGACGCATCATTGTCTGGCGCAGGATCAAATGGTCAAGTGTCTGTTCAATATGTTTATAGTGACTGTGCCCCAGTAGTAAGCCATTGGGGTGTCTCAGTTATCATGGACGGTAGATATGACGATGATAAGTCTATTATCTTCACCGCTGGTATGAATAGGTACATGAGCGTTGCAGCAGGCGCACAAAGACCACTACTAGCCATCAGAATTGCTCCATCAGCGGATTCTGGAATAGGAAAGAACTTTGGTATTAGAGAAATTGTAAACCGTATGCAGTTGACCCTCAACAGCATGGAGGTTTCTTCACAGGGACTATTCCTTATTGAAGGAATTCTTAATCCACAAACAATTACTGGAGGAGGCCTTACATTCCCAACAAACTGGGATACTGTGTCTGTTGGATCAGGCTCCTTGGCTCAGGTCGTATACTTTGATGGCACTGCTACCTACAATGCCATTGCCGCTACTGCGACAGGTGCATTTACTGGAGGAGATAGGGCCTTTGCATTCTACGCAGAAAACGGTGGAGGCGCTAACTTCTCCGCCACCTCCTTCGATTTGTCAAGGGCTAGAGATCTAGGAACATCTATTCTTAGTGGAGATGGACAGGCGGGAACATTGAATCCTGGTTTCCCAGTAGGACCAGACGTACTATTGATCACAGCAAGAAATCTTTCAGCATCCACTGCATCTAATATTGCTGCAAGAATTTCTTGGACAGAGGCTCAGGCATAAAGAAGGGGATACTCAATGCCTATTAATAGAATTAGATTAGACGATGTTGATATTCGTAATATTACTACAACTACGACTCTTATCAATCAGACTTTAGATAGTCTAGCCGATACAGTTGAGGAAAACTATGATACATTGTTGGCAACATTCAATAGTGGTTTAGCAACTAAGGCCTCTCTAGAATCTCCAACTTTTACTGGTAATGTTGTGGCAGGATCTTCATTGGTAACAAATGAAGTCATAGAAAATTTTACAACAAATACTACAACCCCTACTGGAACTCTAAATATAGATTTTGCAAATTCTGGTATACATAATTTTACAACAACTACAGCGGCTAATTGGACGTTTAACTTTCGCGCAAGTTCTACTGTATCTTTAAACTCTTATCTATTAATTGGTCAGGCCGCTACGGTAACAATACTTTTAAGCAATGGGGCTACACCATATCGCGCTACAGCATTTCAGATAGACGGAATTTCTGTAACTCCAAGATGGGCAGACGCCCTTGCCCCAGCAGCGGGTAATGCTAATAGTACAGATATTTATACATTTACAATATTAAAGACAGCAAATAATACCTTCATAGTACTTGGAAGTTTAGCAAGGTTTGCATAATGGCGTTTGTTTCAAAATTTTCTGGACATGGTAGAATTCCAGGAATTCATAAACCAATGGCTCCACCCATTCCTGTCTTTTCTAATACAGCCACGACATTTAATACTTTAACATTTAATATTAGTAATTATGATGCAAGGTGGCAATATATAGGAAGCACCTCCCCAGCAGGAGGAACTGTTTCTTTTAGCGGGGCTACAGTTAATGTTACTGGTCTTACGGGAAGCACTGCATATACTGTAACAGTTACTGCTATTGGAGCAGGAGGACTTAGATCTGGTACGGCAAGTGCTACAACATCAGCACCACCACCGTTCTTTCCACCGTTCTTCCCATTCTTTCCATTCTTTCCTCCATTCTTTCCATTCTTCCCGCCATTTTTCCCATTCTTCCCTCCGTTCTTCCCATTCTTTCCACCGTTCTTCCCAAGTTTCCCTCCGTCTAAAACTGCACCATCCAATCAGTTAAGAGATGATTCTAAAGTAATGATTCTTACATCTGACTATGGATATTTAGAGGCTAAGTATTTGACTGAAAGCGATTCTCTAGTTTCAGTAAATATAGATGGGCTAGGAACTAATAGTGTAAGCATTGGAGATCAGGTAAACACTGAAATAAGTAGTATTTCTTCCTATTCCGAAACTCAGAACTTTGTGTATATAGATGGTGAAGTGTACCCTGATAATCTAAATATCTTAGTGGAAAATGAAGGAATAGTTTCATTTAAAAAGCCTACTGAAATAGATACAACATATAAGTTGTTTAATTATGAAAAATCAGAGTTTATAGAAATTAATAACATAGAACTTGAAGAGGTTTCTTCAATAATGTACAATATAATGAGTAGTCCAAATAATTTCTATGTCGTGCAAGGCACCATCGGCTACTTTGAATAATTAGAAGAAAGAAACTTATGAACGATTGGCTTAATAAAAATCGGGAAGAAACTGATGCCCACAGAATGCCAGAAAAATTTATTGGGAATGTTTCAGTAACCAATCCAGCCCTGGGAATTAATATATATAATAGGGCTATCCCAAAAGATACATGCGAGTATTCAATAGATACTTTAGAAAAAAATCTAGGGCCATCAACGAAATACAACTGGCAGCCAGCCATTGTAACAGAGTCAAATGAACCTCTATTAGAGGCGAGGTATTGCCTAGACTTTAAGATTGGTCAAAATAATCTGGGAGATAGAGATGAAAGCAATTCTATCTTTTATGATATGCATGAGTCAGTATTTAGAAGTATATACCAATGCTCACAAGATTATGGAGCATATTGGGGCGTAGGAGTGAACTATTTTGAAGTATTTAACTTTGTTAAATATGAAAGTCCTGGGCACCATTTTAATATTCATGCTGATCATGGTCCAGCATATGTTACTACAGTTTCAATTGTTGCATATTTAAATGATAACTATGAGGGTGGAGAACTTTACTTTCCAAGATTTGATTTAACAATTAAGCCAAATCAGGGGGACGTTGTAATGTTTCCATCAACATTTATATATGAACATGCCTCTAAGCCAATGATATCTGGAACAAAATACTCAGTAGTAGTGATGACTGATTATAACTCCCGTGGAAATCTACGATATTATCCTTACAGAGAACAAGATCAAAGATTGGTATATTAGTGAATAGCATTGAAGATATAGCAAAAAAAATAGAAAACTTCTATACTGTAGAAGAACAAACTTGGTCATCAGTAGAAGAACTTGGGCCAGGTATTTTCGTATTTAGAGATGCTATTCCTACTAAATCTATAGATATGCTTGAAGATGTTATTCAAGACAAATCTAATCAATATGATTTTATGGAAGCAATGGTTGGATATGGCATGAAAGTCCCCGACTACAGGGACTGCTTTGATTTTAAATATAAAAGAAGCGATATTGAAAACGATAACTCTTTGTCAGGTACTGTTCTAAAAAAACTATGGGACTCAGTTTATAAAAGAGCCTTCCCAGCAGCCCAAGCGTATTGTAAGTATTTCAATATAGGAGAGTTAAGATATTGGGAGGCTATGAACTTTGTAAAGTACGGTCCAGGTCAGCATTTTAGGGAGCATCACGATCACGGATACTCTTATAACTGCGTAGTGTCCCTTGTAGGATATCCAAATGATAATTATGAGGGTGGAGAATTAAGTTTTAGTCTTCAAAAACTTACTGTAAAGCCGCAGGCAGGAGACTTGTTTGTATTTCCATCAAACTTTATGTATCCTCATACCGCTATGCCAGTAAAGTCAGGAACAAAGTACTCTATAGTTACTATGTTAGATTATTCAGATAAATATCATCGTCCAGAGTTTTATCAAGAAACTGGAGCATAATGAAAATAAAAGTGTATAAGGATGTAGGCTCTCCCGCTATTTTAGATCAATTACCAATGAATAGGGACTGGATGGACGCCACGTTTGATAGACATGCCTATCAATGCTTTCCCGTTTCACTAGCAAATAGGGCTGGACTAGGAGTTGCGTTCAAAGAAGATCTTTCTTTCAGGTGGGATGGAGTCAATACTTCTTCTAACCATCACATAGAAATTATCAAGGGCGGAAACTTTGCCCATACAAATAGAGGAAATAGAAGCATCAGTTTTGAAACGGGGCTATATTTTTCTCCAGAAGAAAATATTTCTATTATGACAACGCCCCCTCCAAATATATTTTTAGATGGCATACAGTGTATTAGCACAATAATAAGTACATCAGCATTAATAGGATCATTACCAATAGCAATTATGGTGACTAAGGCAAAAGAAATAATTACAATACCCGCTGGAACTATAGTTGCATCAATTCTTCCCATTTCTCTTTCAGAATTAAACAATACAGAGGTATCTATAATTTCTGGACAGCCTAATTTTATGTCTGAAAATTCATGGACCGAGCGAATTAAAAGGCGTGGAGAAATCTCCCAAGAATTGAATTCTAAGGGGGAATGGACTCATTTTTACAGAAACGCAGTCGATCATAACAATAATCCTTATGGAGAGCATGAGGCTAAAAAAATATTAATCAAGGTTACAGATGAAGATTAAGTTCCTCGCCAATAGGCCATGGCTAAATGACAGCACCAAAACCAACCCTTCTCCATCTGTAAAAAGTATCCCTGATTGGTATATGAATTCTAGTAGGTACTTGAAGAATCATGAAGGTGAAGAGGTGATTGGTCCAGATGGAGGAAAGGTTCCATCATGGAAGGCCTGCCCAGCCATATACGACATTCTTGGAACTGGATATGTATTAAAGACTCCATGCGACATAACCTTTTATTATTCTAATAATGTTCTGGATGTTAAAACACATCCCCGATACGCTGATTTTGTCCACAAGCGTAGCGAAATGCCTGACTTTATGCAGCCAGAGGGTTACAGAAAAGAACATTTTGCGTGGTGGCCTGACTGGGGAATTAAAACTCCAGACGGCTATAGTGTTTTATGGTCACAGCCATTTAATAGATTCGACCTACCATTTTTAAATACTACAGGAATTGTGGATAACGATAAAGTTAGTCTTCCAGGTACGGTTCCATTTTTTATTAGAGATGGATGGGAGGGTACTATTCCACAAGGAACTCCGTACTTACAATTGCTTCCGTTTAAGAGGGATGATTGGGAGAAGGAATATGAGTATCCTGACGAGCAAGTGATGTATAATAATAATGTAGAAAATAGCGCAAAGTTTCGCGTTCCAAGCGGAGGCGTTTATTTGAATAAAGTTTGGTCTAGAAGAAAGTACTTATGATGCATCCAAAATCTATAACCCCATCGGGATTTTTTGGCGATTCTCCAGAAAACATTATTTCTTTAGATAACTTTATAACTGGAGAAGAGTTGTATAAGTTAAATTCTTTTATCAGAGGCAATACAGTCTGGGATGTGACTGAAACTCACTATAACGAAAATGGAACAGTAATATATGACTCAAATTACTGGGATGACAGAGTTATTACCTATCCTAATATATCTAAAATAGACACATCAATAATAGATATTATTGAAGGTATGGTCGCTAGGCTTAAGATTGAAGTAGATTCATATTTTTCAGTAGATGCCGCTCCTACTAGCCCTGCCATGGTAAGATGGCTTCCTGGTCAATTTCAAATGCCACACGCGGATAAAGAATTGCATTCTGGTCCAGACGCAGGCAAACCAAATGATTTCCCGTGGTACGACATTGCAGGGCTTTTCTATATCAATGATGATTATGAGGGCGGGGAGTTATACTTCCCCAATCAAGGAATTCAGTTCAAGCCAAAGGCTGGGTCAGCATACTTCTTCCCAGGAGACATGAACTATATTCATGGAGTTAGCGAAATAAAATCAGGAATTAGGTATACCGTACCGTTCTTTTGGACAATAAAAAAACATACTGGAAGGAGGCAGCCATGATAGAAAAAAGGATCACAGAGGACATACTTGTATTTGAAGATTTTATTACAGAAGAAGAGTGCGAAAAGGTAATAAAGATTCTAGACAAGCAAACAGAAAACGGGAGACTTGAATGGATGCCAATATCTTTTTATGAGTCATATTCTTCTGTAACTCCAAGAGACACTGATGAAGAGGTAAAAGAATTTGGTTTGAATAATAATTTCTTCTCAGAACTTGAAGATAGATTTATTGAGTGTGTAGCATCTATTCATGGACTAGATAAAAGTTCAATATTCAAGATTGGATTTCATAGTCAAAAATGGGAGCCAGGTGCATACGCCAGACCACACTCAGACAACACCGACCTTGAAGGAAATCCAAGCCCGTTTGAAAGAAGTAGATACGCAGCATTCTTATATTTGAATGACGACTTTGTTGGTGGAACTTTAAAGTTTACAAATAAGGATATAGAAATATATCCCAAGAAAGGAATGCTTGCCTGCTTTTCAGGAGGATTTAAAAATATCCATGAGGTTACCTTAATAAAAAGTGGTACTAGATATACCATAGGATCGTTTTGGGACGATAGGGATGAAGTTGCATACCCAGAGGAACTAAAAAAACAATGGCAAGAAGAGATGAAAAGTATTAGAGAAAAGCAGAATGTTCAGAAAAAAGAATGGCAAACTCTTTTAGAAGAGGGCTATAAAATTTCTGAAAACGGTGAAAAATATAAAATAGAGGAGTTGGGATAAGTGAATTTAGAAAAAATTTATTATGACAATATTTTCTATTACACTGATGTAATTGAAGACCCGCAGAAAGTTATAGATGATCTAGAAAGAATAAACGAAGATGAGAAAGTTCATCAATCTATTTCAATGTGGAAGCAGGACTCCTGCCATAGAGAAAGAAAGGATCTCTTTTTTGACAAAAGAGATTCCTCTACGGGAGATAACCGATTGCTGGCAAAAGAAATCATAGAAAATATGAGAAGTGCAATAGAAAGAGTAGCCAAGCAATTTGTAACAGATAGGGGTCTAGATATTGAACCAAATATTTCTCCATCTTTAGATATGTGTAAGTACCCGCCAGGAGGTGGTCTGGGTGTGCATCATGACACTCAAGATGGGGATATGAATCTTCTATATTCTATAGTCTTATATTTTAATGAAGACTGTGAAGGTGGAGAGATTTCCTTTATGATCGATAGAGAGGGAAAGAGTAGGCCAGGTACTAATTTAGATGATCCCAATCTGGATTTTTGGATTAAGCCAAAGGCAGGGTCAGCGCTGATATTTCCCTCCACCCATCCATATCTACATCAATCACATCCAGTAAAATCTGGGTACAAGTATATCTCTACAGCGTTTATATTTGTAGATGGATACGACCCATTTAATCCAGAGCATGTACAGGCATATAAGAAAAAAGATATTTAATGAATGATACTATACGAGATGAATGGGGACAACTCAATCCAGAAAATGAAAGAATATTAAATGAATATGTCAAAGGGGTTCAAGAAAGAACTGTTGGACATTACATAATATCTATTTCAAGGGACGGGGAGAATCCTCCTAGATCTATAATATCTTACGATAATGCAATAGATGCAGTAAGAGTGTATGATTCATATGTAGATTGGGGATTCGCAAAAAATTTTCTAAAAGTAACTTTATATGAGCCATCGGGGAGAGTGTCTGAAAAAATAATAAAAAGACCACCAGGAATAGATCCAGTTTTTATGAGATCTACATACATTGAAGTATCAGATGCACTAAAAAATATAAAAAATCATCTAGATGTAAGAATATATGAGGAACTAGCCTTACAAATTGGTAGAATTTTTTCTAAGGATAATCAAAGGTTTGATTCAGAAAGATTTTTTAAAAACCTAGGTGTCTTAGAAAACACAGGATTATCCCACAAATAAGATATAATTAATATATGTCCTATTCCCAACTCGTTCTGTCAGACAGGCCGCTAGGCTACTGGGAATCCCCATCCTTTGGCGTAGAAAACTTATTGACTCAGAATCAGTATTCACTAGAAACTTCTACCTCTGGATGGTCAGCGGTAGACTCTAATACTTCAATATCTAGAGTTACCTCAGACTCCTATGTGGGAAGTGCCTGTCTTAAAGCAGTTGCTAACTCTGCTACAGAAGCAATATCTACAAAAATTTCTTCTGGATCAAGGATTCAAGTGTATCCTGGTAGAAGATACACCATGATTGCCCGAGTCAAAAGGGGGCAGGGATCACGAAACGCTCGCATTAGAATCGAATATTTTACAACTCAGAGTGGATCTACACTTTCAGAGCCCGTTAGATTTTCTAACGAATTTCAAATTTCTTCATCTGAGTGGACAACAATATATCATACCGACTTAATAGCAACTCCTAACGATAATGATTATTTCATTTCTTGGGGGGTAGCAAGTACCGATTCTGGATCTATAGGAGATGAACTCTTAATAGATGGAATTCAATTTTATGAGGGTAGTGCCTACCAATTAGAAGACTATGTGCTAACTAATAACATTAATGTATTTGAATACGATCATAATAATATAAAGCCCATAGTTTTTGGAACTGAAAGTTGCGTAAAACTTCTAGAACAAACATCCCTCACATTAGATAACATATATAAATTATTTATTTCTGGAACTGAAAACAAGCCAGCGACCATTGAATTTTGGTTCGCAGTGGAGAAGCCTCCAGCATATAGACATAATTTATTAAAGATAGGAACATTCCTAAATTGCTATGTAGAAAGAGATAGAGTATTTATAGAATCTTCTGGTAAGACAGAAAGCATTCAGGTGATTGACTGGGAACTCCAACACTATGTAGCGATATCCTATATGAACAGGAAAATCGATTTGTACTTTGACGATAGAGATCCTGTATCAGTAACACTTGATGAGGACTTTAGGTTTAATGATTTAATAAATACTTCTCTCATACCGTCTGTAGTATTTGGACCCTGCTCTACTCCAAGGAACATCCTTTCTAATCCGTCGTTTGAGGAGGGAACAGAGTTTTGGTCTGCATATGGAAGTGGAACATCAATCTCTACTAATAATTTAGAATCTTATTCAGGTAATAAAAGTGTTTCTATATCAAAGTCGGCACTTGCAAACTCTGGAATAACTCTATCAGATAAACAACCTGTCCAAAAATACCAGACGTATCAACTATCTGCACAGGTGAGAGTCCCCACTGGTCAAGAATCTTCTTCTATTAAATTGATTTGTAAAACTTATGATGAAATATCTTCTACTACTGTTATTAATACTTATGAAGATTCTTTAACTATTGCTAATTCTGATGGATGGCAGGAGGTTAGTCTTCAGTTTACCCCTGGATACAATGAAAACTATGCAGAAATAATTATTGTCGATTCAACTGCTGGGACGGCGGGACAAACTTTTCTTGTAGACGCAGTTCTTTTAGAAAAATCTAACTATGCTGTTTACTGGGACGAACTATCATATTCAAGTGATCCATTATTTATATCATCCGTAGCCATCTACCCATTTGCAGTAAATAGAAGTCATATATTAAAAAGATTAGACTATGCTAGGAATGATGTTTCTGATAGTTTATCCATTAGGTATTCTGGAGACAGTATAAATACTGACTATAATTCAATATATTCTACAAAGGAACTAGATATAACTGAGTTAGCAAAGACTGATCAAATAGTTTCTCAAAACTTGATTTATACAAATAACGGTTTTTATATGCCTATCGTCAAGCCAGCATCAATTTCATACGGACTTTTTGGCGGGTCGTATGAATTAGATTCTACAGGTATATCTTTTTCTGGAGATTGTTACATAAATATAGATAATGTAGACAAATACTTCAATCCATATTCATCTACAATAAGAATGCAGATTGGACTAGATTCCACCTCTGGAGATGGAGTTTTACTTTCTATAACTCCTATTAGCAATGCCTATGCATTAATAATTAAAAAGGAAAGTAACAAAATTTCGGGGTATATTTTAGATGAATCAGAAGACCCCTCTCCAAACCTACTCTTTCAATCTAATACTTTAACTACTGGTCAATATAATTTAGCATTTAATTTTACTGAACTTTCATTATCTGCAAAAGTGGGCTCTCAGGAATTTAATGATATAGAAATATCTAATGTTGAATCATATACAGATATCTTTTTAGGAAACCTTCCTTCATCTGAGAATGCATTCCCAGACAGGATAAGGAACTTTGGGATAGACTCACTTACAGACTTTGCTGATATAAATTGGTATTCTCCAGAACTATATATGCTTAGATTTAATGGAGACTTAAATGTTTCTCAAACTGGAAGATTGCAATATACAGCAACGAGCCTGGATCAATCAAACAATAGCATTATTACTTTTAATGACGCGAGTAAGCCCCACTTATTTGTAAACAATGCAATTGTTACTGAGCCTTCTAATATTCCTGGCATTAGTTATTCTGACCCGCAGCCAATTGTTATAAACGCGGAGGTAGTCACAGAAGATTCCTATACAGATAATCCTAAGATAAACAACCTGTTCGCCTCATCTTTTAATTCAAATGCAATTACTTCATCTCTTTCAAACTTTACTCTTACCCCCAATACAGATATAAGTTCAAACTTTTTGAATAACTCATATGTTATAAAAAGTAGGAATACTAATATATTGGCACATGATTCAAATATAGGAATTAAGTTTAACCGTGGTGCTTCTACTGGATGCAAGGTTGTTAAAAATTCTTCAGATTACGATGCATTTGAATTAGTATTTAAAGTAACAAAGTACCCCAATTCATCAGAAACATATAACATATTTGATTTATCTGGAGCAACTTCTACAGGGCTTTCATATTCAGACGACGGTCTTAATAAATATGGAACATATGATTTATATATAGATGGTGAATTAATAACTAATCCATCTAATTACGAAATTAGTGTAGGAGAGATCTATCATATATTTGTAGTCTTGCCAGCACAAATAGACTCTAGTATACATCTAGGAAATAATAAATCTTCACAGAATATGATTAATGGTTCAATAGGTAAAATATGTGTATATGAAAATACTCCTACAGATACAGCATCATATGTCTCAGATAAGTATCAAGACCTAATAGGAAGGGTCTCTAGATCAATATCTGGAGGAACTATATCTGTAACAGATGAGCCAGCAGCACCTCAAACATATTATAGAAACAGCGAGTATTTTGAAATGTTGGAACTTCCAAAGGTAAAATTTGTCACATCTTCGTGGGAAGAGATAGACTTAGCGAACTAATTTGTCCACTACGCAGCCCATTTTTGTAGTTTAGGTTAAAAAAATGGTATCATAGTCATATGGGAAAAACTAAAATAACAGAGGTCCAAGAAACTGACTACGGCCTCTATCTATGGGAAATGCCAGACGGGGCGCTTGTCGCTGATGATGAAAAAAACTTTTTAAACATACCAGCGAAACAAGGAGACCAAGAAAAGATTAAACTTCTCCGTGACGCGGTTAAGTCCTTTGGTATTAATGAAGGGCGACCAGTTTTTCTAGCAGGAAATAGAAGAGTAACAGATGAAGAATACGAATATCAGAAGCAGCGCATGGAGTGGGGACTTATCCCAGATGAACTTGACTATGGCGCTGCAAGAGATGAACTTATGTCAAACAATAAGGGATTAAGATGACAGAATATATAGAAGACTCATCTTCTGAAGTTAATGTAGTTTCATCTAATGACTTTTTTACATACTCTTCTGAATCATCATCCGACCCATTCCTAGAGAGTATGGAGACTATCAATAAATATGATGGTCTATCACCTTCCTTTAAAAGAAAGAATACTAGGCAATTACAAAAGTTTCACCAGGGAGTATCTGGCGTAAAATCTAAGAAGATTGAAGACCCAGACGCAACTGGATATGTAATGTTTGAGGTCGTTGAGCCGCCCTATAACATGGACTACCTTGCAAGAATTTATGAAGTTTCTTCCCCCCACCATGCCGCAGTAGACGCCAAGGTTTCTAACACAGTAGGCCTTGGATACGATTTTATTGAAACTTCAGAAACTAAAGAAAAGTTGGAAGAAATCGATGATTCTGACACAGAAAAAATAAATTTCTTAAGAAGAAAAATTTCCAGAGGTAAGTCTAGAATGTATGAGGTAATAGACTCTTTAAATGAAGATGAGAGTTTTACCGAAACGATGAAAAAAATAGATGTTGATTATGAGGCAACTGGCAATGGATATATGGAAATTGGCAGAAAAGTTGACGGTACAATAGGATATGTTGGACATATCCCAGCATCCAATATGCGTGTTCGCAGAAATAGAGATGGATTTATTCAGATAGTCAACAACAAGATTGTTTACTTTAGAAATTATGGAGATCGTGAAAGTACAGATCCAGTAGGCAATGATTCAAGGCCAAATGAAGTTATTCATTTTAAGAAATATACTCCAACAAATAACTACTATGGAGTCCCAGACATAATCCCCGCACTCTCAGCATTGGCTGGCGATGAGTTTGCCTCTAAGTTTAACCTGGACTACTTTGAGAATAAAGCCGTTCCTAGGTACATTGTAGTTGTTAAGGGTGCAAAACTTTCTGATGAATCTCAAAGAAAGTTACTAGAGTTCTTCCAGACAGGACTAAAAGGAAAGAACCATAGATCTTTGTATATTCCACTTCCTGCTGATGATGGTCAGTCAAAGGTAGAGTTTAAGATGGAGCCCGTAGAGGCGGGAATTCAAGACTCATCTTTCAGAAACTATAGGATTGAGAATAGAGATGAAATCCTTATGGCCCACAGAGTTCCAGTAACTAAGGTTTCCATGGGGCAGGGAGTAGCGCTTGCTGCTGCGAGAGATGCCGATAAGAACTTTAAAGAGCAAGTTACAAGACCAACTCAAGATTATTTCCAGAAGAAGATTAATAAACTTGTTAAAGAGTTCACAGATATGTTTACTCTTAAGTTTAATGAACTGACTCTTACAGATGAAGATACTCAATCTAAGATTGATGAAAGATATCTTAGAATGCAGGTAATCGTTCCAAACGAAGTTCGCTCAAGAAAGGGTCTACCAGCACTTGACGGCGGTGATACTCCAATAGTTCTAAATGCCCAGGCAAGAGCAGAGCAAAACACACAAGCAACAAGAAATAGGAACAGAGATCAGCAAAGACAAAACAATTCACCAGACTCTAGTGGAGAGGCAAGAAATCCACAGGGCGAGGGTAGAGTTGTGGAATAATTGTTGAAAAGTTTTTGTATTATTTGAAATACTTGATAACATTTACTTAAGATGGAAATTAATAAGTCTTACTGGCATAGTGACGGCGATAGGATTAGCCTGTCTGTTCCGTTTTTCAAAGTTGATGAAGAGCGTAGAATAGTATCAGGATTCGCCACATTAGACAATGTTGATAGGCATAGAGACATTGTTGATACCGATGCATCTCTCAAAGCATTCGATCAATTTCGTGGCAATTTAAGAGAAATGCATCAGCCTATTGCAGTAGGAAAAGTAACTAACTTCAGAGAAGAGCAGTTTTTTGATAAAGAAACTGGTCAAACCTATCGCGGAGTATTTGTAGATACTTATGTTTCTAAGGGTGCCCAAGATACCTGGGAAAAGGTTCTTGATGGCACCCTTGCTGGCTTTTCCATCGGAGGCAACATCACTAAAGTAGATCAAGTTCAAAAGGGTGACGATATGATTAGAGTCATTAAAGAGTATGAACTTGTTGAACTATCATTAGTTGATAGCCCCGCAAACCAATTAGCAAATGTTTTTGCTATTCAAAAAAGCGATGACGGAAACTCAGTTACTGGAATTGCCGTAGACTTAAAGATGGACAATATTTTCTGGTGTGAAAATGATCAGATTGCTATAGCAAAAGATTCTGACTCCTCACAATGTTTAATTTGCGAAACAAGCATGACAAACATTGGATGGGTAGAGTCAAATGACGTTGCTAAAAATGAAGAAATTGGTAAGGCTGTGGATAGACATATTATTAAAGCAGCCCCAGGATCTCTCAAGACTGGAGACTTTGTTTCTTGGAATTCTAGCGGAGGAACTGCTAGAGGTAAAATTCAAAGTATCAAAACTTCTGGGTCTATAAACGTTCCAGGTGCAGATGTAACAATAACTGCTGAAGAAGATGACCCAGCAGTACTTATCAGAGTTTACCGAAAGTCAGGAGATGGCTACGAGCCATCAGATGTTCGTGTGGGCCACAAGATGAGTACCTTGAGAAAAATAGATGCATTGCCTGGGCCAACGAATAAAGTAGCAGAGCAGGCAGATGACGAAACCAATATTGAAGGAGGTGCAGTAGAAAATATGGAAATTGAAAAGAATGAAGACATTGACTTAGAAAATGAAGTAGAAAAGAATCGGATTGTTGGAGGAGCATTAGACGCAGCAGGCGCTGTTGAAGCAGAAGAAGGCGTTGATCCAACAGAAGTATCTGAAGAAGAAGTTGAAATTGAAAAGTCAATTGAAGAAACAGACTTAGAAAAAACTGCAATCTCCGATGTTGAAGTAGAAGAGCCCGACTTTGTGAAAATGTTGGACGAACTTAAGACTTTCTTCGGAGATAATTTAACCAAGAGCGCAGAAGAGACAAAGAATAGTGTTGAAGAACTCAGCAAGACTATAGACGCTCGCATCACAGAATTGGCTGAGAAGCATGACTCACTCAGCAAAGCAGTTGAGAATATCAAAAGTGCCGTTGACACAATCGAAAAGCGTGTCGATCTGGTCGAAAATGAAACTGCTGTCAAGAAGTCCCGCGATCTGGAAGGGTCAAAGGAAGAAAAAACAATAAGAAAAGGTATTTGGTCCGGCTCTTTCCTCGGCGTTCGTGACCTATAATAACCAAAATTCGAAAGGTAGGTGAAAAGCAAAATGAGCAATGAACTTTTACAAAAAGTAATCGACACAACAGAGGTTGGTGCAGGCGGTGGTGGCCTTTTAAAGCCAGAGCAATCAAACCGTTTCATTGACTACATGTTTGACGCAACAATCTTGACAAGAGTCGCACGCACAATTCGTATGCGTTCAGACACAACAGAGATTGATAAGGTAGGCGTTGGTGAGAGATTAATGGTTCTCGCAACTGAAGGCACTACAACAGGCCAGACAGATCGTGGAGCCACCTTCACAAAGGTATCACTCACAACAAAGAAACTACGCCTTGACTGGGAACTCTCAAGCGAATCACTTGAGGACAACATTGAAGGTGCAGATCTTGAAGATCATATCGCCCGTTTGATGGCAACACAAGCAGGTAATGATGTTGAAGACCTCGCTCTCAATGGCGATACAGCCCTGTCTAGCAATAACTTACTCAAGGCATTCAATGGCTTCCGTAAGTTAGCACTCACAGGTGGATATGTTGTTGATGCAGGCGGTGCAGAAATCAGCAAGGCCGTATTCAACAGTGCCCTCAAGGACATGCCACGCAAGTACAAGCAACGTCGTAACCAGTTGCGCTTCTTCACCGGAAGCAACTTGGTTCAAGACTACTTGTACAACCTTACAAACATTAGTGCAACTCCAGAAGATATCGCTTCTAGCATTCTTCGCGGAAACCCAGCATCACCAGATGGAGCCCCAGGTGGAGTAACACCATTCGCCTTCGGCATTCCAGTTGTTGAAGTTCCACTAATTGATGAAACTCGCGCAGGCGACTACTCAGGTGCAACAGGCCAGCATGGTGAAGTTCACTTGACATTCCCACAAAACTTCATCGTCGGCATTAAGCGCGATGTGACAGTTTACCGTGAGTTCAAGCCAAAGAAGGACACAATCGAATACACACTCTTCATTCGTGTAGGTGTGCAAATCGAAAACCTTGATTCCTTCGTAGTTGTTAAGAACGTTAAGGTCGCTTCCTGATCTAACTATTAGCACTAGCATCAGGGGAGGAGAAATCCTCCCCTTTTGCTATTTCTGATATAATTGGTGAAGAAAGAAAGGATAAAAATGTCTTTTGCAACAATGAAAATTAAAGAACTTCGTGAGGTTGGAGAATACTTCGGGGTGGAACTTGAAGGTCTTAAAACTAAGAATGAAGTTATTTCTGTACTTACTGAAGAAGGAATCTCATACGAGATGTATTCAAAGTTCTTAGGTGCAGAGAAAGCGGAAGTAGATGTTCCCGCACCAAAGGCCAGCAAGAAGGCTGGGGATAATGCAGTCCTAGTAAGAATGGATAGAGAAAACCCAGCATACGAGATTAATGGCTATAAGTTTACAAGAGAGCATCCATATATAGCAATGTCTCAGGAAGACGCAGACTTTATTTTTGATACTCAAATTGGATTTAGAATGGCTACTCCAAGAGAGGTTCAGGAATACTATAACTAAATCGGAGGAATAAATGATAGAAATTTATACTGGTAGAGTAGGAACAATATATTTAACAACCTATGAGGATGGGTTGCCTACTGCGCCAGATGCAACTCCGACAGTTGTGGTAACTGATGCCTCATCAGGACAATCAGTAGCGTCAGGATCTCCAACAATAGTAGATTCAGACTATCCAGGAGAGTATACATACAACTTACCATCGTCTGCTACTTCTGTAGACAGAGTTCTCAAAGTAGTCTGGTCATATACTATAAATTCTAGACTAAATCAAGAAACTGAGTATGTTTATGTTTCTACTCCCTATGCTACTCCAGATGAAATTTCTGCTGAATTAGGATTCTCTTCTAGACCAGAAGATCCTAATTATTTCTCCTATGAAAAAATTGTGGGAGCAGAGCGTGTGGCCCGTATGATGATTGATAATTATCTAGGGTTTTCTATAGGAAAGTCTCAAGGGTCCGTAGTGGCCTATGGAGGCGGAGCAGACGTACTTTTATTACCATCTAGGATGATCTCAGTATCTTTATTAAAAGAAAATGATGAGACCGTTATAGACTCTTCTACTAATTACAATGTATTCGGCTTTAATGTTGAGTTAACAGAAACATCATATGGATTAAGAATCATTCCGCCAAATCCTGGAGATGACGTAGATGAGCAGGAAGAGTTTGATTATACAGGTCTAAGCAAGGGACGGTTCCGCGACGGGTACAGATATGAAGTGTCTGGTGTACTAGGGTGGAATTATATTCCAATGGAAGTAAAGCAATCCACATTTTTGCTGGTAAACGACTTGCTGTGCAGCGATAGTATCTGGAGAACAAGATACGTTAAGAAGATAAATAGCGGACAAATGTCAGTAGAGTTATCTGGAAAGGCACACTTCGGAACTGGCAATGCAATAGTTGACGACATTCTTCAAAAGTTTAGAATGATTCAGGCTGTGATTATTTAATGTATGGATGCATCAGAAGTTCTTTATTTTCAATGTCGGCAGAAGTTCTTCATCAAATAAAGGATCAAGATTCAGACACTAACGAGATAACAAGACGTTGGGTGGTTCTAAAACCTATCTCCTGTGCGATTATTCCAATTACAGAAAGCGGAGGTTCCGCTACATCTGATAATAAAATCTTTTCTAAAGAATACATAGAAGAATTAGAAATAAAAATGCACACCTCAGAACAATTAAGTAAAAGATGGCGAGTTACTAGCATAAAAAATTCATCTAAAAAAGAATTGTATAAAGAAATAGATAGAATTTCTCAGCCCAACACGATCTTTGAAGTTTATGCATCGCACCCAATAGTTGACCTATTTGGTAATGTTCAGTATTATGAGAATCATCTTAAGAGAGTAATGGTCCAATCAAATGATTAACCTAAAAATTACTCCAGAGTCCCAGGCCGAATTGTTTGCAGAGATAGATAAAAAAATAGATGGAATGAAAGAACTAACCACTGCATATACTCAAAAAGAATTAATGGATGTAGCATTTTCTATCGCCGCACTAAAGTTTGTAAAAACAACTAATATGTATGCACGATCAAATAAAAATGCATTCCATCATGTCTATGAATGGCAAGAAGTAGGAAGAGAGTCTGGAAGATTGTTTAGAATTATTAAAAGAAGCGGTTCCGCAGGCGCTGCAACTATATATACAAGATTTAATAATTCTAAGAAGCAGGCTCCAATAGCCCCAGCACTAAGAAATCCTGGCCCTACAGGAGCAGTGGTTAAGAGAAGCGGGGTATTTAAGGATAAGGCAAATGTCATGGAGTCTGGAAAACCAGTCCAGTTTATAACCACTAGAACTATTGCATTTAGTCCAAATAACAGAGGCATTGTATTCGTACCGACTGGAAAAACAATAAGTATTAAAAATCCAGGAGGAAACGATGTAAAAGGATCTTTTGGCAAGCATTTCATTGCATGGTGGAATATCAATTTCCCATCCATTTTAGATGACTCTGGGGTTATTGTTAATATCCAAAAAAATGTTGCCAGAGCATTGAATAGAAAAGGTGCAGGAAGATCAGCAGTCAGGGAAGCAATATTTAGATCAACATCTGCATACAAAACTGTTGGGAGTATTATATAATGGCTGATTATACTAAAAATGCTAGGACTGTCATCAACGGGTTCTTGTGGAGCGAATTAAATGATTCTGGAATAATGCTAGCAGAAAATTATAGGCCAGATGGATTTACTAAAGGAATAGTTCCTATTGTACCGATACAAGAAATACCTGAATTCAATAATCTTATACCAGATCAGCCATACATCACATATGACTATGAAGTTGAAGGATATGGAGATCAATGGTGGATATGTGAAGAAAGAATGCTTTACACAATAATTTCTACTAGTATTTCTAAGATATCTGAAATAACAGAATTCATGATTGATTTATTTAGAAGACTAGATGATTCTGGTAAAGATGTTCAATTATATAATCCTCTAGATGATAAAATTAGATTTTATTCTGTAGGGCTCAACAACGCTACGGCCCCAGCCCCATTCGAACAAGAGGGCGGAAGAATGTCAGGGTCGGTAGAAATACAATATAAATATGCAAGAATTTTAGATGGAGACGGAAGATTCTCCTAACCTTTGTCTTGTAGACCGTTCATGCTATTATATAAAAGAGGAAAGTGTCAAACCAGATATCAATCATATCTGAAAGGTAGGTGTAATAAATAGATGGCCGATAAGGGTGAAGTTCGTAATATTATCGTCGGTGCCGCTCAGGTTTTTATCTCCAAGGGTGACTCAACAGATACTGCTAACTACAAGAAGGTAATGCCAGTCTTTGGCTCAACAGCCGCAGCAACATACCTTGAAACAACAGCAACAGCAGACTGGAGAAACGCTGGATACACATCTGAAGGTTTCGAAATTTCATACGAGCCAACATATGGTGAAGTAGAAGTTGACCAGTTGCTTGACTCTGCTCGTATCTTCAAGACCCAGTTGCGTGTTATGCTCCGTACCTCCATGAGTGAGGGAACACTTCAAAACGTTCGTACTGCATTCGGACAGTCAAACAACTCCCAGGTTAATAGCGTTTTCACAAACGCTCTGGGATCAGAGGCTGCCGCATCAGCATATGGAGGAACACTGAATGCTGATGGTTCTGGAAATAACGTTCTTAGATTAGCCGCTGGTGCGCTTGGTGAGGCTCCAGTTGAAAGATCTTTGATCGCTATTGGTCCTGGACCAACAACAGCATCAAACACAACAAAGACAGAAAGAGTTTATCTCGCTCGTCGCGTCCTTTCCATGGAAACCGTGTCTCACGCTCTCCGTAGAAATGAAGCAACAGTATACCCAGTTACATTCCGTTGTCTCCCAGATGACGATTTCGCGGGTGCTGAGTACGGCGAAATTCTTGATCGCGTTTATTCCTGATAACTTAATAGTTTAAAAGGTAGACCCCGCTCACAAGGCGGGGTTTATCTTTATGTTTTTACTACTTGTTTTGATATAATTCTATTAGGTTATTAGGAGGAAGAATGCCAACTGCTATTTACGATATTGCTGAATTAGAACTAGAAAATGGCGAGACTATTATTGTAAAGCCATTACCAATCAAGACATTAAAAAAGTTTATGAATGTTATCAGAGAACTTGATGACGAAACTGTAAAATCAGAAGAAAGCGCCCTTGATGTTTTTATAAAGGCCGCAATGGTTTGCATGGAAAAGTCAGCCCCTCATCTGTCCAAGGACCGCGAGGCTTTTGAAGATGCAGTAAATGTACCAACAATGATGAAAATTTTGGAGATCTGCGGAGGGTTAAAGATGACTGACCCAAATCTCCTAGGGGCGGCTCTAGTTGGGACGAACTAGATCTAGCAGCCCTGGAATCTGAGGCGTTTCTATTGGGTATCTGGAAAAACTACGACGAACTTGAAGACAACCTATCAGTAGATGAACTATTATCTACTTTAAATGCTCATAGAAAATCCCAAAGAGAGCAGCAGAGGTTCTTTGCTGCAATACAAGGAATTGATCTTTCTGATGATGAGCCAAGAGACCTTGCGGAACTTGCTGGAGCAGACGCAGCCGTGGCAGGATTCGGAGTAGGAATGGGGATTGGACATGCCAGGATGGAGGTAGTTGAGTCTTGAGTCGTATAGATCTTAATGTTGTAGCAACTGGAAATTTTGGACAACTTGAAAGTCAACTTGCTAGATTAAAGGCACAAGTTGCTGGATTAAATGCTTCCATGTCATCTGGTATGATGGTAAATCCTGCCGCCATAGCAAGTATGCAAAATTATGCCAATTTGATGGCAGACAACTTAAGATCTACTGGTATGTTCCAAACAAAGATGGTAAGTCTTACATCTGAAACAGAAAGATTTGGACAAAGCCTCCAGCGTGGAAACATAAGACTCGGAGACTACTTCAGAACTGCAACAGGTCATATAAGGAACCAACAAACTGAAATTCAGAGACTTGCTAGAGAGCAAGTAAGATTAATGAATTCAACTTCCCTCGCAATGGGCGATGGAAGGGCTATGGTTATTACTCCTACTGGCATAGATGAAGCAATTCACAAACAACAAATTCTTAATCAAGAATACAGAATCTTTCGTCAGGTTGTACAAGGAGGGTCTACACAGTTAATTAACTGGGGAAAGAATACTCAGTGGGCAGGACGCCAGTTAACAGTAGGTCTAACAGTTCCACTTACTATATTCGGTGCAGCCGCTGCTAAAACATTCATGGAAGCCGATAAGCAACTTACCAGACTTACAAAGGTATACGGGGATGCGGCAAAGGGAGTAGTTAGCCCAGGAGAATTGCAGGCTATAAGAAACCAAACCTTAGGATTAGCCAAAGAAATTGCTTCAAGCATGGGTGTCGCTGCGGAAGAAACCCTAGGAATTGCTGCTGACATTGCAGCAACAGGCAAAGAAGGAAATGAACTTTTAGCGGCAACCAATGAAGCAATGCGACTCTCAGTTCTTGGCGAAGTTGATAGACAAGAGGCCATGAGAGCAACATTGTCAATTCAAAGTGTATTTAAGAAGGACACTGAGGGTCTTGCCGAATCTATCAACTTTCTGAATGCTGTTGAAAATGAGACTTCTGCAAGCATTAATGATTTAGTAACAGGTATTGTTAAGGCTGGTCCTGTAGTCCAGGGACTAGGCGGAGATATAGAAGATCTTGCCTTAATGATGGTTGCTATGCGTGAAGGAGGAATCCCAGCATCAGAAGCAGCCAACGCGATTAAATCATCACTAGCATCCCTAATTAATCCAACAAAACAGACTACACAAACACTTAACGCATTTGGAATCGACCTTATCTCTATTGTCGATAAGAATGCTGGAGATGTAATTGGAACTCTTATAGATTTACAAGGCGCACTCTCAGGCTTGGATGAATTAAGTAGGCAAAGGGCAATCGAACAAATTTTCGGTAAGTTCCAGTTTTCAAGGATTAATGCTCTATTAAATAATTTAGGTAAGGCTGGAAGTCAAACTCAAGAAGTCTTAAAACTTGCTGGATTAAGTGTTGAAGACTTAGCATCCAATGCAGACCAAGAGTTAAAGGCCGTAACAGATTCCGTATCTGGAAGATTCCAGAGAGCGCTAGAGAGTCTTAAGGCTAACCTTATTCCTATTGGAGAAATATTCACTAGAGTCGGCACGATGTTCCTTGAAGTGGGAAACAAGATACTAGAAATATTTAATAGTCTTCCTGGCCCAGTAAAAAACTTTGTTCAAGGTCTTCTATTCTTAACAGGACTTGCGGGACCAATTATTATGATCACAGGCGTTTTTGGTAACTTCTTAGGATACTTACTTAAGGGTGTTAGCAGTTTGATGGCAATTAAACAGGCAGGAAGAGGGGTATTTGAATACTTTACTCCAGAATCTATTGCAGCAAAGAATGCGTCAGAACTAATAACAAAGGCTTTCTACGATGAAGAACAGGCCATTCATACCCTTAACAATGCCCTTGAACAATTAAACAAGACTCTTGTAGAAATGCAAGCAAATTCAAATGCTGCTGTAGGGTCTATGCAAGGATTAGCATCAGGCACAATGGCTGCTGCCGAATCAGCCGCTGCTGGATCTGCCGGAACTCCAAGGATTTATAGAGAAGCGGGTAAGAGTTATACATATACTGGCGGAGAACTTTCTCATTTAACTCCAGAGTCTATGCTTGCTAAAATATTTGATAAAAATGAACTACAGTATTTAATGTCTCCTGGAACACTTCTGGGTGGCGAAGACGTTGCTGCCAAAGAGTTCCAACAAATGATGGTCGAAGACTTTGCTTCTGGAGGATACTACGATCCTTCAACTATGGGCTCAAGATCTCAAGCACTTCTATCAATGTCGGGTGGTCAGGTAGGTGGGTACGCAGACAATTTAATTAAACAGATGAGTGAAGAATCTATGAGAAGACTTTACCCAACTATGGAAGAACATACTGCTGAAATATCAAAATATCAGATAGCGCTAGAGAACCTTTTTGACAAAGACAAGGCTGTTATCTCTAAAGTTTCTAAAGACATACAATCTAAGATATCTGAAGGGGATATTGAAGGTGCTGCCGCAGTTCTTAGACAATCAATAGATCTCACTGATGAACAATTAGAGCAATTAATCGCAGCAAGAGCCCAGGAATATCGTGATGAATTTAATAGAATATATGAGAGAGAAATAGCATCTGGGATAGATCCCGCAGAAGCCAGAGCAATAGCCGCTCAAGAAATGCAAATTGCTGCAACTACTAGAGAGTCAGAAACATACAGAGCAGCAAGAGAATCTGGAAAGTTATCTGGAACTGGATTTGCTAGAACTGGTGGAGATCCAAGGCGCGGTTCTGGAATGGCGGTAGCGGCCCTTGCGACAACGTTGCCAATGACAGAAGAACTGACACAGGCAACTAGATCAAGAATAGACGCTATGAACCTAGTTGCAGACGCTGATGCTAAATTAGCAACAACAGATCAAAGATTATCTCAAATGTCTACTGAGGAACTAGCCACTGTTAATAAAGATATTAAGTCTAGAGAAGTTCAATATGGTCTTAGGCAAAAAACAAATGCTGGAGAGCAGAGATTTGCAAGAATTCAGGGACAGTGGGCTCAAGTTACTGCGAATGGAATAAGAGATTTAAATCTTAAAAATACTAAAGAAAAAAATCTTGCCGCAGCACTTGAGCAGAGAATGATTGCAGAAAGAAGACTTGCGGTAGCAAACGCTAGACTTGAAAGATTAAAAACAGAAGAGGCACGCGCATCTTATCTGGCTGCACAGGCCAACTTAAAAGAAGCAGATGCATCCCTAAAGGCAGCGCAAGCAGACATAGCAGAGGCTGCAACTGGAGGAGGAGTTCCAGGAGTTTCTGGGGCTGCTGGGGGAAGAGGACTAAGAGGAAAACTTGCAGGCGGCGCAGGACTTGGAGCATTAAGCGCTTTATCTATGGCAACAATGATGATCCCAGCAGAAGAAGGATCTGGCATGGCTCAGGGCATGGATGTTGTTGGTGGAGTAGGTATGGGTGCTTCTATGGGTGCTATGGTTGGAAGCATATTCCCAGGAATCGGAACTGCAATTGGAGCAGCCGTAGGAGGAGTAATAGGAGGAATTGGCCCCGTTCTATCAATATTCTCTGATAATGCTGCTAAGGCAGCAGCAGAAGTAGAGAACCTGAGATTGTCTGCCGAAATAGCCGCTGGCGCTGTCAGCGATTTAGAAAAGGACTTCCTTGGCCTGGACATTAAAGAATTAGAAGATCTTCCATTCCAAGTATTTGGAGATAGAACAGAAGAGGCATCTTCTCAATTAGATCAATTTACACAAGCATTGATTGCTGCAACAGCAGCCGAAGAAGGATCTTTAGAAAAACAAAGAGTAGAAGAAATAAAGAAGTTTGCATCAGGAGCGGAACTTGTTAACAGTTCTATGTTTATGGAAATGATTGGTCAAGCAATTATTTCTGGGACAGATCCAGAACAACTTAAACTGATGTTCCAGGCATATTTAGACGTAGCAGATAAGGAAGTGTTTGCTACAGCAGTAAATAATGCTATTGATAGTTTTATGCCAGATGGCGCATCTATTCAATCTATGAGAAAGAACTTTATTAAGAAAACCTCAGAAAGTCTAAATGCAATGATTTCTGATGTAAAGGGCGGCGGAGATGTGAAGAACCCAGACGCAGCCGCAAGATTGATAGCGGAAGAAAACGCTTTAGATAAATTGCGTGCTGGCGGTGCTGCTAGAATCGGAGATAAAGATGTAGATGTATTAGACATTGTTAAACGGACCATGGAGCAAGATCCTATCATGAGAGAAATGATTATGCGAGGTGGTCAGGCAGTAAGAGACTTTGGAGGCATGGCTCCAGCAGGATCAGAAGCCGCAATAGCACAATTTAATGCTTTGCAAGGTACTGGATTGGCAAACCTTACTATTGATGGTGAGTTGGTAGACGAGGGAACAATGTTGAGTATGTTATCATCAATCACCACTATTCTTGAAATGTCTCCAGATATTAATGAATTAACTTCAGATGTAACTAAACTTCAACAAGCCTCCAATGCAATGGCAGGAGCCATTGCCGATAGCCTTGCTACATTGAGTGGAGCAGAATTCGCACAGGTAATTAAATCACTTGACCCAGCGATCTTTGAAAAAGATTCTGCTACATTAAATGAATTTATTGCTCAACTAAGTGCTATACCAGAAATTGGTCCAGATATAGCAAACGCCTTCCAAACTATGATTAATAATGGAACGGATGTAACTACTGCATTCAAAGCACTTAAATTAATGACTGCTGGCACTAACATGACAATTCAAGAAATTATAGATTTAACTTCTGGTCCAGCCAGAGAATTTAATATTGTTTACAGAGAGACCTTTGTTCAAGATGGAGCCCCAGTTGGCCCAGCCATTCTACCCAGACCAACTCAAGGTGCGTCTATGCCTTCAGATGCTCTTTCTTCTGCAATATCTGCTATGGGTGGAATTTCTACGGGTGGCAGCGGCGGAGGAGGCTCCGATAATTCCGCTATCGAAGGAGCCTTTGATAAGAGGATCAAGGCTCAGGACAAGATCATTGAAGGGATAAAGAAAGAAAGAGAAGAGCGTCAGAAGTTACTCAATCTTGAAAAACAAGCATTTGATTTTGCAATGCAAGAACAAGATCTTAAGAATCAAATAGCACGCGCTAGAGCAGAGGGTAGAACTGCTGAAGCAGCGATGCTTCAGTCACAACTTGATAATGCTCGCGCTACAGAAAAGCAAGATGAGCAGGAAAGAATTCGTCAAGAAAACGAAGATAGAAGAATACGCAAGGCAGAGCGTACAAAGCAACAATTAGAAAGAGCGAAGTCTAGGGCTACAGAATCAGCCTCAGGAGGTGGAGGAGGCGGAGGAGGAATATCTCAAGAAGTTGCCGACGCTATGAAGGTAGCAATGATGGAACTTACCTCCTGGACACAATCAAAAGCATTTAAAGATATGGCTGTAAAAACAGGACCAATGTCTGCCTTCTTTGACAGCAAAAAAGTTAAAGGCTTCAGAACTGAACTTGAAAAATTAAATGTTCCAACAGAAGTAATTAATGATATTTTAGATAGCATGTTTGATAGTTTTGTTTCAAACAATGAGGTATATGCTGAAGGGTTAGAAACTACAAGGGCTAATCTAGAAAAAGTAGGGCTTGCGGGAGAAGATTTAGAGGACGCCTTGCCAAATGTCTATGGCATTATGATAGATAAGGGGCTAACTGCTCAAGAAAAACTTGCTTTAATTGCTAAAGAATATGAAAATGTTGGATATGGTGCAGATGAGGCTAAAAAGAAGGCTCTAGAATTTTATGATGTTTCTAGCGAAAATGTTAATGTGCAAAGAATCAAAGACATTGCTGCTGCCTATGGAGAAGTTGCTGGAAAGGCTAGAGCAGCCGCAATGGAAACCGCTGTACTCAATATTGTAACTAATAATCCAAATGTCAGTGTTGAAGAAGCCGCCTCCGCTGTAGCACTAGACTTTGCCAAGTTTGGAAGAGCAACAGGAGGATATATTGTAGGACCAGGAACATCTACTTCAGATTCTATTCCAGTAAGACTTTCAAATGGTGAGTATGTAATTAGAGCAAGCACTGTAGACAAATTTGGAATCCCATTCTTTGACGCTCTTAATAAGGGTGTTATTCCAATGATGGCAGGAGGAGGAATGGTTTCTAGATATCCTTCCATAGCCGCTGGAATGGCAGGCGGAGGATATGTCAGGACAGGATACAACATGGGTGGGCTGGTATCTGGAAAGGAATCAGAGTATAATATTAATGTATACGTTACTGAATCTAACGCTTCCGCTGATGATATTGCAAGCAGGGTAATGCAGTCACTACAACGTAGAGATAAAATGAATAGGGCGGGTATTAGAATATGACATTTTTAACTCCTAGTATCATCAAGGTAAGATATGCTAGTGGATCAGAGTATGATAGCGCTCTTGCAACTAGTACTGGTACAGTCCTAACTTTGTCAGACCACTCCCGCTCTCCCTTAGCCGTAAACTACGAAATTATTGAAAAGACTTCTCGCATGGCAGACGGAACTATGAGAAGATATGTTGTTGGAAAGAAAAATAAATTTTCTTGTCAGTGGAGTTTGCTCCCAACAATAAGATCTGAGGTAGCCGATGGAAAGGCCGATGCTAGAGATATGAAAGAATTCTATGATAGATATTGCTACTCCCCACTATCTTTAGACTTATACTATATGACTAATGCTACAGAGCGAGGTAGAGCCGTTGTTCCAGCAGATAGGAATAATGATGCCAATCATTATAAAGAAACTAAGAATGTTTTCTGGACCTCCTTTACATTTGATGTAGTAAAGAGACTTAGAAATTTTGACTACTGGAACCTTACCGCAGAGTTTACGGAGATATAATGCTTGGAGACTCTACATTAAAAAATCATTTTAAAAATAGTTACGCGGTAGATGTTAAGCCCCGCGTATTTTTAGAATTTAACGGTAATGATATTGCCAAGCCATATTTTTATGGAACAGGAACTCATCCATCTGCCACATATAATGATATAGCGTTATCTATATCAGCATCAAATGGTGGCACTGTAGCCACGACAGATTCTAGAGGTTTAGCAACTGCTATATCTGGAACTAGTAAGGCAAGCCTACTAACATCAGTGAATTCTTCATACACAACAGAGAAGTCTTTTGCGTATACAGCACAAGGTCCAGTAGGTGTTAAAAGCATTAAGTTTAATATGTTCTTGAAGTCAGACTATGCTTATCAAATATCACAAAATAATAACACCGCCCTAGAGTCTTTCGAAGTAGTATTCAAGGCATACGGAATAAATTCAGCGGGAAGGATTATATTATCTGAAACAGTAACAAAATCTATTACTGTAGATTCTGTAGACTGGACTCCATTCTCACTTTCTTTCGCAAATCCAGATGAAAAGTTAGCAACTATCAATAGAGTTAAATTAGAAATTTCTATTCACCCTCCAGTTGGATGGGGGTCATATTTATTAATTAGTCAACTTACTTCAGCAGCCGTATCAGAATATGAAGTTTATTCCGAAAACAGAATGCCTATCAGCGAGGTCTTTGAAACTAACAGACCTGGGGAATTCCTAATAGATATGGATTCAGCCTCTAGGCCCCAAGTACAATTAAATACTACTGAAACAGTACCGCAACGTTGCACTCCAGTACAGGTAGTCACAAATTATGCAGTAGGGCCAAAATATGAAAATCTTCAAAGAGCGGTAATGCCGTTTGAAGGAAATCCTTTTAGTTATTATGTTTCAGGATCTAATACTGAAAATACAGAAAGCCAAAAAGTTTGGTGTCTATATACAAATTCTTTTAAAACAAATAAAATAGTTGTAAAGATAAACAACGTTGCTTTTAAGCCTAATTCATTTACTATAAAAATATTAACGTCTTCTGGATGGACCAACGTAGTTGCATCTGCTGACTCTATAGATAACAATGGTATTCTAGTCCTATATTATAATGGAACATCATGGTCAACAACAAAGTGGGCTAATAATCAGTACCCCAGAATAAGAAAGTCAGATGGTTCTATAAGAATTACTGGGACAGAATTAGTTGGATCAATAAATGTTCATGGCATCGCCTTTGAGACACAGAGTTTACAAATAATTAATCCCGATTTTTATGGCGCAGGCGGCGCTTCTTTGCTAAGACTAGAGATGATAGAACTATCACCTAGATTAGAAATAGACGTTACTGATTACTTAGAATCTATAAATATAATTAAAGAATTAGATAATGAAGATGCAGTGCTTCCAATCGGAGGAATAACTTCTAACAGTGCTAACATTTCTTTATCAAATATTCTTATCACTGTACAAGAGCCAGACATTCTAGTTCCTACAGATGGAGATCCAGACATACCTCCATTTAGTAACTTTTCTCCATTATCTCCTTTAAAGGATATGTTGAAAAAAGGAGTAAAGGTAAGAGGCGGATTTGATGTTGATACATCTGTTTCTGGAACTGGAATAAGTGGATCTAAGACATACGTCCCTGCCTTTGTTATGTACATAGATCAATGGAAAGATAATGATTTCTCCATAGACATAGCCGCATTTGATGCTGTAAAAAATCTTCAAACAATGAACTGCCGCCCAGTATACCTAAAGGGAGCCAGGATTAATGAAGTTATTAGATCAGTATTAGATCCAATCGGATTCGGTGACTACTACTTTGATGATTTAAGATCTTTGAGAGTTCTTTCCAGGAAAAAAGATAGTCAGTTAAATTTTTCAGAAGATGAAAAGTTAGCCCACTTCTGGACTTCAAAAGATAATTCCATAACAGAAGCCCTTCAAGATTTATTTAAAATATATCAAGTAGGAATGTACGCAGATGAATACGGTGCGTTAAGATTTATATCCTTATACGATTACAGCAGATACTACAAAGAACTAGAGGGTGGGACAAAGACGACTGATTTATTTGTACAAGATAAAACTGATGTAAACTCAGTATCTAACTTAGAGTCAGTAGAGTTCTCAGAAAACGAAAAGCCACAATCTATATCTATTAAATATAGAATTCCTAGAGTTCAATTAGAAGAGGGTGGAGCGAATACAAAAGAGGGTAAGAACCCAAGCCTAATTTCTAAGGCTAAGGAATCTACAAAGATCGTATGGACATTGCAAGAGGATCTAGTCGCCCTACCGTACTTTGATATAACTGGAGGCGGGATAAAGGGTATTGCTCAAAACTACATCCCATATAGTCCTATACAATCAACTTCAGCGTTTAGATATATTCCATATGCATCATTATTATTAATTGATGAAGAAATTGTTTCTTACGATGGCAAAGAGTACGAATTTAATTATTCAACTCCAACATCTACATTAGTTACTAAAAAAATAATTATTAAAAAACCAGAAGACATAGATATGGTTATTAGAGATTTGATGGGTAATCAATCTGCCATAAATGTTAGATATTCTGAAACTGGTAATTTAATGAATGTCAGGCGCGGTCTTTATGGGACTAGGCCATCTATTCATACTAGGGCATCTACTTATGGAGATACAAGATGGAAGGCAAAACAGTTTACTATATCTCAAAAGGGATATAAGAACGGTATAAACCTAACATCTGGCTCTAAAAAGTTTTCTAATACTCCATATGGAATGCAACTTAATTGTATTGATAATGACAAGATGATTTTCCTTAGTCCAAATAACGATGAAAGCAACGCAGATGTTTTAGGATATAAGAGAAAACTATCAGCAACTATTAGAGTTGGGGACATTCCAGACTCTAAAGAAGGATACCTGGGTGTTGCGGTAGGAGTACAATTAGATTCAGACGACATAGACTCTGGTCTATTTATCTGGGTTGGAAAGACTGCAAATAAAAAGAAAAAGGAGCCAGAGGTATTTGTAGAGCAGGTAATTAATGGAGAAAGAAAAACATTGGTTGCCAAGAACGCCTTTGAGTACAGCGAGAGACTTTTTGATGAAGAGGAAAATCTAGAAATAATTGTTGCAATAAATGATAAGAGAAATGAAGCAACAATTCTTATAGGTGGCACCTCTGCATTCGCCAAGCAAGTAACGGTAAAGCCAAAGCCTGGGCAGGAGGAAGATGAATCTAAAAAGCCCAGCAAGGAATATAAAGATTTCCCTGTAAAATTAAAGAAGCCTCTAAAAAGAAATTCTAAGTTCGGAATAGTTGCCTCGCAGTTTGGATCTGGAATAGTAGGACAGTTCCTATTCGGCTCATCCAGAAAGCCTCAGGATATGAACGATTTGAATATCTATAATATGAAAGATTCATATTCTATGTATGGAAAGAAAACAGCCAATGGCGCATTCTACATTGGAGAAAATACTTTATTAGATACAATAGTATCTAAGCAACTTGTTCCAGGATTTAATGATGCAGCATCAGACAACTTTGTTTATACTGCCAATCCTGTCGGCAGAGGAATCAAGGTTTTTGAAGTAGAATATGATACATATCCAATAACTAGTGTTCCTAGAATAGAGTTCTTGGGATATAATTATGATATTAACGCATGGCAAGAAGCCCCGCTGTTTGCTAATAAATATGCAAATCCTGAGGAGGAGGAAGATTAATGTCTACTTCAGAGGAAATAGTTGATAAGGCTATAGACTATGCTTTAAGTCAAGTTGGTAAACCATATGTAAACACTCCGCCAGGAGCGAGACCTCCAGGATCATGGGACTGCTCAAAACTAACTACCTGGGCCTATAGCATAGCAACTGGTGGCAATGGTTATAGCGGTGGTAAAATACAATTAACTCCATATACAAGAACTCAGGTTAATCAATGCGTTAAAATACCAGGAGTATCACCATCCAACGGGTCTGCTAATTTACAACGAGGAGACCTGTTGTTTTACTTTGAGCAAGGCGCTCACCATGTAACTATGTATATAGGAAGCGGACAACTTGTACATGCTGGATCTCCTGTTGAAGTTCAATCATTGTGGACGCCATGGAATACAACACACTTTACTAGTGCTGCTAGGCCTCCAACAATTGGTGTAATATCTGGGGATGGCTCAAATGATAAAGAAGATAAAAGCAATCAGAGAGTGGTTAAGACTACTAGATCTGTAGGTAAAGGGGCTATCTCTTTATCTGGAGTATACGGAACTACTCAAACAGCCCGATTCGCAGCCATGAATCTTTCCAATGAAACCGTATTCCTGAATGCAGAGGGGTTTGGCGATGTTCTCAATGGAGCAGAAGACGGCCTTCTTCAAATTGTTGCTAACACAGTTATCCCTGGAGATCAATACGAATTAAAGAAACTTGTGCCAGGGGGAAGAAATAGTTATGAAATAACTATTGATACTGAATCTGTACAGAGTGAATCTCAGGCAGAAGCGGTGGCATCAATGATATCTAGATCATTCTCATACCAATATAAATCAATAAGTGTTAAAATATTCGGCAACCCGCTAATTCAAATAGGTGACATAGTTAAATTTAATTTTTATTCTGGGAAAGTGACTAGTTCAACAAATGATTACTACATCGTAACTAGAATATCTCACGACTTTGACGGAGGGCTATCTACAACCCTTACAATAAAACCATTGATTCAAACGGTTTCGGTGGTATAATTATATGGGAGTAGACCATGAAAAAGCCAGATAATCAAAGAAATGACTTAGAGGCATTACGCAGACAACTCAGGCAAGAATTCAAAGGAATCGCCCTTGAACTGATAGAAGAAAAGATAGACTTAGTTCTTCTGGACAATGAAGGAATTACTGGAACATCATCAACAGATGATAATCCAGAAGATGGAACAGGGGATGATGACGATGATGATAAGGACAAAGATCCAGCCCCAGCCCCATTCGTAGAAGTAAAGTTTAGGAATAATAACGGTACTTTTACTAGGGCTACAGAGTCCAACTCCTTTGGAGACATATTAGTTGCTTCAGATGGCACTGCCACCGTAAACGTAGTAGGAAGAATTTTTGACGATACGCCTGGAATAGAAAGTTACAAGATAAGGATAAAGAGAATTGATTAAGGGTAGATATGTTGTAAAGATGGATGATAACGTTAAGGAATTTAATAATGTTATCACAACAGAGGGCCTTGCTATAATAAGAAACTATCTCGCTGGGAATACATCTAATTGGGCGGGATCAATAGCAGTAGGCACTCTTAATTCATCTGCCCCATCTTCATCTGACTCCAAACTAGAATTTGAAATTGCTAGAGTGCCTGTTCTTATTTATAGTGTTGAGGACAATGAAATAGTTTTAAACGCAACTCTATCTTCAGAAATAGAAGGCAGAGTGTATGAACTTGGAGTATACCCAGCAGTATCAAACGCGGCCTCCCTTGGATTTGATGACAAGGTAATAGCAACATTTTCTGAAAATTGGACTGACGAGTTCGATGTTCCATTAGGCTCATCTAACTTTTCTGGAACAGAAGAGGCTGTAGAAGGTAGGTCAGGATATCGAAATCTAATCGTTGGTGCTAGCGGCATAGAAGCATACTTAGAATCTGGAATAGATGTTTCTGGTTATTCTCAACTAGACAGTTTTACTGTTTTATATAATGTTACTGCTACAGGCGCAAACAGAACTGTCCGAGTAGAATTTGTAGATGATCAATTACCCACGGCGGGTACTAGATACTTTGACTTTGTTCTTAATGGATCTTCTACAGGATACAAAACTGTAACAGCACTTATAGGAAACTTTACTTCAACTGGTAATTTTAATAACAATGTTTCAAGAATTATTATTACATCAGCAGCCGCCTCAGGATGCACAGTTCAATTAGATGCTATGAAGTTTGACGACGCAGATGAAACAAACCTAGATTTTGCCCTAGTAAGCCGTGCCATAATTGGAACTGTCGGCGGGAATACTTCAAATGACTACATAGTAAAACCATCTGGCGTAGAAATGGACATAGAGTACAGGCTGGAGATATCCTAATATGGCAGTGGTTCAGGGAAAGACTCTTACATTAAAAGGGCTTGCTCCTGGTGCTACCTATGTTTTAGAAGTACAGTCAGTACCTAAAAAGGGAAAGCCTTCTAAATGGTCAAGGCCTATAAAGTTTAATACAAATAGTAAAGATGTTCCTCCACCAGCCATAACAAATCTTGAAGTTGCATTCGACGGAGCAGGATTTACAGCAACCTGGGATGGTTCAGCCGCGCTAGCGGAGAAAGATTTTGCCTATTTTAAAATTAATCTTACCTCTCCAGACTTTCCATCTATCACAAAAACTTACGCATCACAATCAGAAAGTTTCTCCCTTGACTACGATTCTATGCTATTTGCATTCGGAGGAATTGCTAATCCAATAACAATAGAAGTAATATCTGTAGATAGAACTGGGAATCAAAGTGCTGGGGTAAGCGCAACTGGTGGTAATGAGCCTCCCGCCGCCCCCACTAATGTTGCTGTTGTTGCAGAAACGATGGGATATAGAGTTTCCTGGGACACTCCAACTGAAACAGATTACTCTTACTCTAAAATTTATGAATCTTCTACTGTATCTGGAACTTACACAAGTATAGATAATGTCACCGCAACTCCATCTTCAATAAAGGTTGTTGGATACAGTACAAGATTTGTTAAGGTTTCTCATGTTGACACCTTTGGCGGTGAGTCAGAATTATCACCATCTGTTGGAATTTCAGTAACTCCAATAAATCCAGTAACTGTTGATACTACTCCACCAGATCAAAGAACATCCATAACTTACACAGCAGGAGTCGGACAAGTAGAGGTTTCCTGGACAAACCCAACTGATCCTACTAATAATTCTGATATTGCTGGGGTAACAATTAGATATGCAAGAATATCTAGCCCTTCAAATTACACATGGGTAGATGTTCCATTCACTTTCGCAGCCCCAGTTACATCAGCCACAATAAGCGGACTTCTTCCTTTATCTGGATACAATTTTTCAATATCTACTTATGATAAAACACAGAATAGAACGGCATATTCAACTTCTACTCAGGTAACTACCTTAGCAGATACAACTCCACCACCTAGACCAGTAGCACCAACCGTATCTGCTGGCGCAGCAGCGGGTGGACCTATGATGGTGAGAGTAACACAATCTGCGATAGAGCATGGAACTACCACTCCATTGCCATTAGATACATATTACTTCAGAGTATTTATGTTAAATTCTGGATTTTCTACAGCACCATCTCCAGGAGATGCAACCAATCCTAATTCTACAGAGGTAGGACTTCTATTTGCAGCATTCAATGGCGGAGATGCACAAGAGAAGTTCTTTGTTCCATTATTAGAAGGAGAGCAACGATACTTCTATACTAGAGCAGTAGATACTAGCGGTAATGTTTCTGATGCATCTTTAGCAGATCAGTCAGATGTTATGGTGGTATTCAACAATGCTTATATTTCAGATCTCTCTGCTGATAAAATTACTGCCGGAAGAATAAACGCTAATGAATATATCCAAGTTGGCACTACATCAGAGCAAATCACGATTAAAAGTACTAGCACTTTAGGTCAAATTTATTCTGGAGTCGGAACATATAATAATTCCAATACTGGAATATACATAGATACTGCTGGACAGTTTTCATTAAAGAATAGGCTAGCATTTGATGGAACTAACTTATCATTACAAGGTTCTATAACTGCCACTGGAGGATCTTTTACTGGTAATGTTCAATTAAATGGCGGATCTTTGTATGCTGGATCAAGTCCATCATCTGGCGCTAGATTAATAATGAACCAAAATGGACTTACTGCATATAATTCATCCAATGTTTCAACATTTACTATTGATGCTGCTACCGGAAATATTTCATTATCTGGATATCTTCAAATTGGAGGGGCTGCCAGTGATGTTAATGCAGGCGGAACAACCATTAGCGGAAATAAAATTAGAACTGGACTTATAGCATCGGCATCATGGAATACTGTCACGCCTACTACTTTTACAACAGATGGTAGCACAGTAATAAATCTAACAGGAAATAGTATTCATGCTCCGAATTTCTATGTTGCAGGGGGCAACGCAGGATTTCTTGGACAGGTAACAAGCACTGGTTTAATAGTAAAGGGTGGAACTACAGAATATCCATACACTAGATATAATTCAGGAGTTCAAAGTTCTCAATCATCTACTTATTCTCTACTATCTGACGATGGTAAAGATTTAATATTTAAGGCTCCAGCCGCAGGCCCTGCAAAATTAAGATGGCTAGATGTAAGTGATAGGCAAAGAGGCACCCTTGGCTGGGAGACTGATGCAGAGCAGGGCGGAGATGCGGTTTATTCTAACACTATGGTACTTAGAGCAAATGCTATAAAAAGCGGATCAACAGATATCCCTGGTCAAGTATTAATTCATGCCCACGGCGCGGGAGGAATTATTAATTTAACTACTGGAACTGCTGGTGAAGTTAGAATAAATGGAGCAACAGTAGAAACCCCCGCATCTGTGCAAAATAGATATAAAAATGGTAATTATTCCCCAACTTCACCAAATACAATTAAGTATGGAACTGATGCTGTGACCGTTGCCTATCCAACCGGAACAGCCAGTAACGGAGATATCTACCTAAGATATTAATTATTTGATAGAATGACACTATGCCCCTAAGAGTATACGACAATAATGCATGGCAGAGCCCCACTAGCATAAGAATATATAATGACAGTGAATGGAAGACTGCCTCTGCCGGATATGTATATGATATGGGCATGTGGAGGGTTGTTTTCCCAGATCCAATAATTCCATCGATAGTCTTTACTGATACAGACGCAGGAAGAGATCCAGACGATGGACTTTTTTATGTTGGAGCATCAGTAAAAGTTACTAACGGGTCTGGACAGATTTTTGCTGAATTATTTTTGGGCTCTACTCCTTCTGGAACTCCAATACAAACTAAAAATGTTTCAGCGTTTTTTGTAGATGGTAATGATAGATACTATGAACCTTATTTTTATAGTTCATCATTTACTAATAATCAAAATTATTGCATTCGTGTAACCGCAACATCTATTACTGAAAATCAATCAGTTCTTAGTTCAGGTGCCATATACCTTGGAGTCCCAACTGTTTCTATAATATCGTTTAGTGTTCCATCTACAAGTTCGTTCTCTGTATCATGGTTATCACAAAATCAGTACAGATGGCTAGTGACGATAAGGCCACAATCAGGATTTGGCATGGGATATGTTTCTGCTGAAGACGAGTTTGGCAATCCAATGTTTACTGTTGGATCTCAGACTTCTCATAGTGCAACTATTAGTCCTCCCCTTTTAGGGAATACTGGATATATTCTTACGGTAGAAGTTGAAAATAATAATTTTAGTGCAGTGGAAGATACAGAAACATTTACTAGTCCAAATGATCCAACTTCTAGCATTCAAATTACTGACGGCTCTATAGTCCAGACATGCAGTTCTTTAGGGCTATCATGGACTGCACAAAACACAGTATATGGATATGCAAAAATATATACCGCAGACTTTCCTGACGCAATTCCTACTTACACAGAAATAACAAGTAAAAGATTTTATTGGACTAGCCAAAGAACACATACATTTACAGGTTTAGAGTCAGGAAGGCAATATTTATTAGAAATAATTGGATACAACATTAACGATATTGCTGGACAGCCAGATAACGAACTAACGGAGACTCTTCCCCCCTCTGCCAATGCTCCAACCAACCTTGCAGCAACATCAGATTATTGGGGTAAGAATGCTAGTTTCACATGGACAGCAGCAACGGCAAACTGTACTACAGTAAGTGGATATAGACTTGAATATAAACTTAGTACATCTTCAACATGGACTAATCTATCAAACAGCATTGCATCTAGTGCAACATCATTTTCTGTAGGTTCGGAGTTCGATTCCATCTTTACGCCTGGTAGGACATATAATTTTAGACTTTATGCTAAAACTTCTATATATGGGGAAGGTCCCCCTGCAAGCGTAAACCTTACAATGAATAACAATCCTTATGCCGTACAAATTACTGGAACTAACACTATAGAAACCTCTTCAACATCTACTCTTACAGCGCAACTTGTAAATGCTGCATATGAAAATCTTTCCCGCTCTGGATTTGTAATATCCTGGAGTTTTATTGCTGGCCTTCCTCCAGGGGCGGCAGGTTCTTCCGTGTCCCCAACATCATCTACAACTAATTCTTCAGGACAGGCTACTACTACTTTTTCTTCAAGTACAAACTCTGGTACAGGTACTGTTTATGCCACAACATCTGGGATAAGTACATTCGGAGGTGGGCAAAGGACCATGACTGTAAATTTGCGTGTAGGACTGACCCCCACCCTATCAACAGCAAGAACCAACTTTGGGTACGACGTAACACACTCCAATTACAACTCTTTGTACTCATATAGCGGAACTGTAACTAATGGAGGATTTAATTTTGACGGCGTGTGGAATGATGGGTTTTATACCATTGTTATTCCACCAATTAATACGGCATTCCCAGTAGCATCAAGGAATGCTTTGGTAAGTGTTACCTGTACTTCAGGAACATGGACCGCACAGCCATCAGCAACGACCCAGGTAACTAGTAGTAGAACTGGGTATGCTGATGCAAGTGCTTCGGTTTCTAATTCTCCAACAGGAACCTTATCTTTTTCATATACTTGGTACTTCGGTAACGGAGATTTTGCAGGGAATGGTCAGACTCTTGCTATTACTTCTGCAATGAGAGGACGGAACATGTATTGTATTGTTATTGCAACAAGAACTGGTGGAACTCAGGGATTCCAGGCTCAGTCTAATACTATAGCAATCCCAGCATAATAAGGAGAGATTATGGATAATGAATTAACAAATGAAGAAAAGATAGGCATAGTAAGTAATTTAATAAAAAACATTAAATCTACTAAATATCGTGTAGAACAAGAAATACTAGCAGAGCAAAATTCCAGCCACCCCTCAGAGGGCTGGATTGAACAGGCTAATGTTCAAGTCAACAACCTGACAGAAAAAATCAATTATCTAGAGCAAAACTTAGATAATTTGCTATAAAATAGTATAATATATAGGAGGTGTAATATGGAAAATAATTTAGTAAGTGTGGATGAAAAAATACACATTGTAAATCAATTTATGAAAAATCTAGCATACTCTAGATATAATGTAGAGTTATCGCTGATGCTAGAAAATTCTGTTTCCAGCCCAAATCAAAACAATGTAGATAGTTTCACTACACAGTTACAAGAAATAGACGACAAGTTAGCAGCATTACAACAAGAACTAGTAGAATTAGAAGGTCAATAATGTCAAACAATATAGAACTAATTGTACAAGAACTACAAAATAGAATTGGTCAGATAACATCTAACTATGAACTTCAAATGGCTATGTTAAAGGCACAGGCTATGGAAGAAATCAACAAGCGTGAAGAAATTATACAAAATCTTCAGGCTACATCGGAGGAAGTAATTGTCAGCGATAAATGAAGCATACGCAAGAATTGACGTTGCTACCATTCAAGATCTCGTCAATCGTATTGCCAGCCTTGAAAAAAGAGTGTATGATGGTCCAATAGCAAAAATTAGAAATGAAGATAAGAATATTAGAGGAACTAAGATATTTGCTAGGGCAATCAATGTCCCGTCAAATTCTTCAGATAGTATTAAAATAGAATTTGGCAGCGGGACCTTTGGCGCGTTGCCAGTTGTTACTGCTACTGCCTATGATCCAACTACAGGTAAGGGAGATTCTGAATCCCCCACCCTGATCATGACAGATTTGAGCAAAACCTCTGTAAAGATTGATATCAAAAGGAAAACTAAGGGACGCCTTATTATCCATGTTATTGCTATCGGAGAATCATAAGGTGAACTACAAGCCAATCCTAGATTGGCGAGGTAGAAAGAAAAAAGTAATAGACGGCTACGTCCTTGTATGGGTTCCAGAACATCCAAAAGGCTTTGGTGGCGGGTGGTATTATGAACACCGCCTCGTTATGGAAAAGAAATATTGTAGAATATTAAAAGACTGGGAAACTGTACATCACATAAACAGTGACAAAGAATGCAACGAAGAGTATAATCTTTTCGTATGTACCCGTGCCCAACACATGAAGGCACATAAATAGATAGGAATTTTATGAATAACGATTTAAAGTGGATGATGGTATCAGACGTTCACTTTCCTAGACATGACCCGCGTAAGGTAGAACTATTTCTTAAGGTTATGAAGTGGTGGAAGCCAGACGCAGTAGATTTGCTTGGAGACATTGACGATGCTGATTCTACAAGTCGTTGGGCTGCTGACAAGCCATTAGAAATGTCAGTATCTATAGATGATGGAGGAGTGCGTGAGACAAAGCAATTTCTTAAAGATATCAGAAAGATCGTCCCCAACGCTGATTGTCATTTTCACGATGGGAATCATGGCTGGACTCGCCACGGCGAGTACCTTGCTAAGAAAGCGCCACAGTTCCTAGAAATAGTAACTGCTGACACATTGTATGACTATTCAAATGCAGGATTTGAGTGGCACAATTGGAATGAGCCACCCGTAAAGAGATTCGGAGATATCTATGGTCATCATGGAGAGTCTATTTCAAAGCACGCAGGAGAGTCAGTCCGTAACGATGTTAATAATTGGGGCGTTTCTCTTGTCCGTGGTCATTCACATCGTATGGGAGCATACTTTCAAACATATAATCTTACAGGCCAGGAACTCAGAGGATACGAAATCGGTCATCTCTGTGATGAGGATCAGATGGATTACTCTATTCAAAAGAATTGGCAGGCGGGATTCGCTGTAGCACATGTAGTAAATGATTACCCACACATTCAACTAATTCAAATTCATGATTATACATGTGTAGTGGATGGAAAGATCTTCCAGGCATGAATCATAAAAAGTGTAAAGGTGGAAGGGTATTTATAGATAGAGTCTTTTCTCATGAACTTAGAATAGAACTCTTCTGCCTAAGATGTGGTAAGAGATGGTTTATTAAAACTGGAAAAGGCGCATTCGGACCATGGTTAAATCAGTTAGAAAACTCAAACCTAAACCAATAAGATATTTTTATCTTAATGGAAATCATCATAAAGTTTTAAGAATAAGTAGGGCTGAAGATATCATTGTTGCCTGGGACTATGAAAATAAAAAAAGAGTCTCATATATTTGGTCAATAACAAAACAGAATATGCAAAAAGCATTTACTGTTAATGAAGTTGTAAAAATATTTGGCAGGGATAGATGGTCTATTCATACATTCATAGAAGAAGGTAAGATTAGAAGGCCAAAGCAAACCTATTCTTTAGAGAATGGTAATCCTGGAAAGTTTTTATTCAGCGAAGATGATTTAAGAGATTTACATTCATATCTACTTACAGTACATCGCGGGAGGCCAAGAAAAGATGGCGCTATTACCCAAGGTAAAGTAATGACCCGTGCTGAACTAGAGGCTATGATGAAGCACGAAACTATTTTGTATACAAAAGACAAGGCAGGAGATTTTGTTCCAGTATGGAAACAGCCGGATTGGTAGATAATGGGTAAGAAAAAAGAAGAAGTTGTAGAGATACCCCAGGTAGAAGAAATAGAATTTAAAGAGGATGATATACTTAGTGCTTGTGCCACATCACTAGATACAGCATTCACTTACGCTGTAGAACACAGAGATGTAGAAGCAATGTTGGCAGTATCAGATCGATGGCTCAGACTTTATACTATACTTGCACAAATTGAAGAAGGTAAAGAGTCATCATTAAAGTTAGGATTTATCGATGACAACCAAGAATAGTGAGTCTACTCATGTAAGAGTAGAACTTCAGTTCGTCAGAAATCTAGGTAACTATGAAAGCCTAAGAGTGTCCATCGGTGTGGAAGACTTTGTTCGACAGGGAGAAAGTGTTGACGGAGCAACCGATAGGGTGTATAGTTTTGTTGAGAATAAGTTAATCGAAAAGGTTTCTGATATTGAGCAGGAGTTAAAGAATGGCAAAGGAAGATAGCAAACTTACATATTCGTTGCTGAGTCTTTATGAGACTTTATATACTCAAAAATATAGCAAGAAGCCAAGAATTAACAAGTATAAAGAGAAGTGGGCTATGGGTGATGTTATCGATTCCATTGGATTCGACCGCGCCAAGGAACTTCTACAGTATTATTTTAAGGTGACCAAGCAAGGGCATCCACTTCAATGGTTTTTCTATAATTTTGATCGCCTAGATGATATGCTTTTACAGTCACAAGAAGATGAATTGCGTCGTAAGAAGATGCGGGAGGCAACCAAAAAGATGGTGGAGGAAAGGTCATGAATACAGAAGCAGCAGTAATCACTTCAGTATGTAAGAATAAGGATATCTCCACCATTCTGGCAGACAATGTGGATGAGATCTTTCAGTCTCACCGCGACGTTTGGGAGGGACTTAAGTCGTATTATTACAAGTTTAAGTCTGTTCCAGAAGTTAATGTTCTCACAGAGAAGTTCCGCGACTTTGAGCCAGTAAATGTAAACGCTGAGACTGGGTACTATGTAGATCAGTTAAAGAACGAGTACCTTGCTGGACGTATGCGTAATCTTCTCATGAAATCTGGAGCATCGCTAAAGGATAATGCCGCCGCTCGCGTTCTTTCTGATATGCAATCAGAGATTGCCTCTCTTTCACGACTGACTAGTAACGTCAGAGATGTTGACTTGACTGACTATGAGTTGGCTGAAAAGCACATTCTCGCTGTCCAGGAACGCTCTGCAATTATGGGTGGTAGCCCTGGAATCAAAAGTGGTTTTACTGCCCTGGACCTTGCCTATCCCACAGGAATGGCACCAGGACACCTTATCGTGGCTATTGGTTGGCCTGGTCGTGGCAAGACCTGGATGACCTCCTACCTTGCGTGTAAGGCGTGGGAGCAGGGATTCAAGCCTATGATTGTCTCTCTAGAGATGAGTCCAGAGAATATGCGTGACCGCATCTACACTATGCTAGGTAGCGGTATGTTTAGGGCTTCAGACTTTTCCCGTGGACAGATTAACATTGATGACTTCCATCACTGGGCCAAGAAGCGCTTTGACGATAAGAATGGATTTATTCTAGTATCTAACGAGGGAACAAATGAAGTTACTCCACAGACAGTACAAGGTAAGATCGATCAGCATCGCCCCGACCTTGTTATCTGCGATTATCACCAGTTGTTTAATGACACTAAGAAGTCTAATTCTGAGGTTGAGCGGAACCGAAATATCTCGCGGGAATTCAAACTACTAGCAGTTCGTAACAATATTCCTGTCATTGATATTACAGCAGCCACAATGGATGATGTATCTGATCAGGATGCCCCACCACTACTTTCTCAGGTAGCATGGTCAAAGGCTATTGAATACGATGCTGACATGGCTATGGCTGTTCACCGCCACCCAGATACAAACATTATTGAAGTTGTCTCACGAAAGAATAGGCACGGTACGGACTATGCCTTCTATCTTGACTGGGATATTGATCGCGGTATTGTAAAAGAGATCTATGATGATATCCCTGTCTAATGTATAATTAAAGACAGGATGAATAAAAAACTGAAGAGTTTTGGAATGCAGGGTCAGATAGCAGATGATGCCTCTATTCCACGCTTGCGTAAGCACTATGAGAACATTATAGAAACTGATATGCGTACGCAAGGGTACGTCCCTATATTAGATCTTGACATACAATTTTCCTTAGAGTACGATGAACCTACTGATACATACAATTTTGAAATAATTGTATATGGAGTATACGTCGGAAAGAAGAAAGCCCATTCGTATATAGGCTTCTCTGGACAAACTTTAATACCTAAACAATAGGAAAATAAATGCTTTTAGAAAGTTACAGCCCCTCGCATATGCGAGCAATTGTAAAGCAATTGGGGCTACAGGTAGTTAGTGAGACTTCTAATGATTTCCTATGCCTATGCCCATTTCATGGGAACAGGCATACTCCATCCTTCTCTGTAAGTCACCAGAAGGGTCTTTATCTGTGCTTTAATCCATCATGCGGAGCCAGCGGTAACATTGTAGAATTAGTAAAGAATATGACTCAGAGAAATGAGTATGAAGCATTACGCTTTATTATGTCTGCAAAGCAAGAGGCAGCCGCACATTTTGAAGATGAGTTGGCAGAAGTTTTAGATGATAAGCCAGACTTTGAGGAGTTCTCTCAATCTACTTTAGATAAGATGTATGAGCAGATGGATGAACGTTCAGAATCCTACTTTGCTGGACGAGGTATTAATCGTGAATCTATAGATCACTTTAAACTAGGATACTCAAAGAATCAGGATATGGTAATTGTCCCAGTGCATTCTCCAGATGGAGTTCCAGTAGGATTAGTAGGTCGATCTATAGAAGGAAAGTCTTTTAAGAATAGTACTGGCCTGCCAAGAAATAAAACTATGTTTAATATCCATAGGGCTAAAAGGATGGGCGGCGCGGTTGTAATTGTGGAGTCCTCTTTCGATGCTATTAGAGTGCATCAGTCTGGATACCCTAATGTAGTGGCGACCTTGGGTGGATTTATATCTAAGATAAACATCCAGAACCTAAATAGAAACTTTACCAAAATTATTATCATGACAGATGCCGATCCCGCAGGACGGGAACTAGGAAAGACCATAGCATCTTCATTGAAGAATAAAGAAATCTTGTGGGCACACTACTCAAATGATATGCTATACCCACATGATGCTAAAGATGTGGGCGACATGACAGAAGAAGAAGTTAAAACTTGTATTGAAAATGCCCTTGCAGATTACGAATATAGAATGCTATAATTGAAAGATAGGGCATCCTATAGCCCAATTACACTAGGAGATATATATTATGGGATTAGTAAAGGGCCTCAAGGCCATGAACCAAACAATTGATCGCCCATCATCATCTTCAGATGGTCCTCGCGGTCGCTGGCTGAAGTTGAATGACGGTCAGAGCGTTAAGATTAAATTTCTTCAGGAACTTGATCCTGATTCCCCCAATTACAATGACAAGGCTGGACTAGCATTTATTGCTGTTGAGCATACCAATCCATCAGACTACCGTCGCAAGGCTTTGTGTAGTGTTGATGACCAAGGCCGTTGTTTCGGATGCGAAATGCATCGTCGTGACCCAAAGGCTGGGTGGAAGGGTCGCAGCCGACTCTACTGCAACATCCTTGTTAATGATGGAAATGAAGATCCTTATGTAGCAATCTTTAGCCAGGGAACTGGTCCTAAGTCTGCTACACCAGAAATTATCCAGTATGCTGGAGAAACTGGCAGCATCACATCTAACACCTGGCGCTTGAAGCGCACAGGAGAGCGCACAGATACAAATTACAGCATCATCCCACTACCTACTGATTCAGACCCAGTAGACTTTGACGCACTTGAACTATTTGATCTTGAAAAGATTGCAGTTCGTGACGTTCCCTATGATGAGCAAGAGGCCTTCTACACAGGCGCATCATCTTCAGATGACTCTTCCTCATCAGCAGTTGAGTGGTAATTAATATGCTATGCTAGGGGGCGTAGAAATGCGCCCCCTAGCAGTATTTTAGGAGATAAATGTCAGACTTAGTACACCTTCATGTCCATAGCCACTATAGCCTAATGGATGGTCTATCATCCCCAGCAGAGTTACTTTCAGCAGCCAAGGATCTAGGACAGACCGCATTAGCCGTTACAGATCACGGCACACTATCTTCACACCGCGATATGCAGAAGTCTGCACGCGAGGCGGGATTAAAGCCTATCCTGGGAGTAGAGGCATACATCTCAGAAACAGACAGGTTTGACAAGCGAGACATTAAAAGTCGTGACGATAACACTCAGGTATTTAACCATATAATCCTTCTAGCAAAAGACCAAGAGGGTCTTCAGAATCTTCAGAAGTTGTCTGAGTTGGCATGGAACGAGGGCTTTTACCGTAAGCCTCGCATCGACTTTGAGGTATTGAGCGATTATGGAGATGGACTTATTGTTCTCTCAGGATGCCTTAATGGTTTAATCTCTAAGGCTATTCAGCGCGGGGATGAAGATAAGGCTCGCACTATGCTTAAGTGGTTTAAGAATCGTTTCAATGATGATTTCTACATGGAAGTGCAGCCACATAATCCGCCAGAAATTAATCATCAATTGCTGTCATTGGCAGATGAATATAAGATTAAGCCAGTCACTACCTCAGACTGCCATTTTGCGCGGGAAGATCAAAGAGCCGTAGAAGAAGCCCTACTTATTCTATCTACTAAGCCTAACATGAATAAGGATTCCTCATACGCATCAGGCAAGGCTATCAAGGATGTATTTGAGAGGCTTAACCACCTGTATCCAGATCGTCCCATTTCCTTTGAGGGCTGGGATCTATTTATTCAGAGCCGTCTAGACATTGATAGTTGGTATAAGAAGTCTGGAATTGATCGAACAGATATTTATGAAAGTACTTTAGAGATTGCTGATAAGATCGGAGAATATGAATACTATGAGAATCTATCCTTACTTCCCAGGCCAAAGAAAAACTCCAACACTCAACTCAGGGAACTCTGTGAGAAGTCAATGGAAGAGCGCGGCATTACAGATCAAACATACATTGATCGACTTAACGAGGAACTTTCGGTAATTGAAGACAAGGACTTTGCCTCGTACTTCTTAGTTGTTGCCGATATGATTCAATACGCTAAGGGTAATGATATCTTAGTAGGTCCAGGACGAGGATCAGCCGCTGGATCTCTAGTATGCTATCTGCTGGGAATTACAGAAGTAGACCCAATTGAGTATGATCTACTATTCTTCCGATTCATCAATCCTGAGCGAAATGACTTTCCTGATATTGATACTGACTTTATGGATAGGCGTCGTAACGAGGTAAAAGAATACCTACGCAAAAAGTTTAAGAATGTTGCGAGCATTTCTACATTCCAATACTTTAAGGATAAGGGCGTAGTTCGTGATGCTTCCCGTGTCTTTGCTGTACCTCTAGGTGATGTGAACAAGGCACTAAAGGGTATCGAAACCTGGGAGGATTTTGAGTCCAACCAGAATACAAGATGGTTCCGTGACAAGTACCCAGAAGTAACAGATTTAGCAAGCAAGTTGCGTGGTCGCATTCGTGCAGTTGGAGTTCACGCAGCAGGAGTAGTTGTTGCTAAGGAGCCTATTTCTAAATATGCTCCGATGGAAACTAGAAGTGATGCTAATGATAAAGTTAGCGGTCGCGTCCCAGTTATTGCTTATGATATGGAGCAAGCGGCAGATATTGGTCTAATTAAGTTAGATGCTCTAGGGCTAAAGACTCTATCTGTTGTTAAAGACACTCTAGATATCATTAAAGATAGAACTGGTAAGGACATTGGTCTACATTCTATCTCCTTAGAAGATGATTTAGTTTATCAAGACTTATCTAACGGGTTTACCAAGGGAGTCTTCCAAGCAGAAGCAACACCGTATACGAATCTTCTAATCAAGATGGGCGTGGAAAGATTTGAAGACCTAGTAGCATCCAATGCTCTAGTTCGCCCAGGTGCTATGAATACTGTAGGTACAGCGTACATTGCACGCAAGCAGGGGCGGGAACAAATTAAATACGTCCACGATATCATGAGGCCATTTACTGAGCGTACATATGGTGTTATTATCTATCAGGAGCAAGTCATGCAGGCCTGCGTCCATCTTGGCGGTATGACATGGGCAGAGGCCGATAAGGTTAGAAAGATTATTGGAAAGAAGAAGGATGCTAAAGAATTCGAACAGTTCAGAGAGAAGTTTGTTTCTGGCGCTACAAAGCACATTAGCAAAGAGGACGCAGAGCATCTATGGCACGACTTTGAGGCACACGCAGGCTATTCATTCAATCGTTCCCATGCAGTTGCGTACTCCATGCTCTCTTATTGGACTGCTTGGCTTAAGCACTACTACCCTCTGGAATTCATTTTTGCTATCCTCAAGAACGAGGGGGATAAAGATGCACGAACAGAATACTTACTGGAGGCTAAAAGGTTAGGTCTTAAAGTTCTACTACCTCATGTCAATGAATCAGATATTGAATTTAGTTTGACAGGTAATAGCATTCGATTCGGTCTAGCAGACATTAAATTTATTTCTGAGGGAATTAGCAATAAACTAATTGCTGCCCGTCCATTTAAAAACTATGAAGAACTATTAGAATTTTCTAAGGCTAAGGGAAGTGGAGTCAATAGTCGCGCCATTGCAGCATTGAATGCTATTGGAGCAGCAGCATTTGATGATAATCCTAGAAGTGGAAACGAGAGTGAAAATTTCTATGAGTATCTAAACATCCCCAAGTTTGATGTAAAAGGTCTAGAACCATTCATTAAGGCACAGGTTTCTCCACTAGAAGATTTCACTGAAGATGGATGCTATGTTCTTATGGCAATGGTTAAATCAATCAAGAAGGGAAGTGGATGGTCCAGAGTAGAGTTAGTAGACGATACAGGAGCAATTGGCATTTTCCACACAGAAAATACTCAGATCGAAACAGGGAATATGTATTTCTTCCTAGTTGGAGACAATCGAATTCATCGATATGTTACCATAGAAGATGTAGTTGAGCGTAAGCCAGATCCATTCGTAGAATTTCTATATATGCAAGAGACTCTTGCAGGAGAAGGCGAAAAGTATGTAGTTGACTTTACTAACTACAAAACCAAGGCTGGGAAAATGATGGCACACGTTATAGTCGCCAATGGTAATAAAGAAATGCAAAGACTTATCGTATTCCCGAAAACATATCCAATAGCGCTAGGCAAAATGAAGGCGGGAACTATTGTTGATGTGCAAATAGGTAAGATGGAAGATGGAACACTAACAGTTAGGAATGTAGGATGAGTGAACAAGAAGTAGAATTAAATCTGGGCAAAGTGCTTATGGCTATCCTTAAAGGATATGGCAAAGTTGAGGTAAGCCCACAGGCGCTACTTGAAGAAGTAGACGAGAACTACCAATTAAGAATTGACTTCAATGATGAAACAGAAATGTTTGAGATTACTTTAGAGGATGAAAATGCATCTTGATGATTTAGCAAAAAATTTAAATGATACAGCAGTAGAAAAAGGATTCTGGAGCCCATTGACAAGAATGGAGCAGCAGGACGACTTTATTTTCTTTGCCAAGCAACTGGCAATGGTTCACTCAGAAGTGACAGAAGCATTAGAAGCATTGCGTAAAGACCAAGGAAATGATAAGTTTGTTGAAGAATTAGCAGACATTATCATTCGCGTATTAGACCTATGGGCAGGAATGGATAAAGTTCTCGTTGGAGGGCTACCATCTATTCACAATACCTTAGTTAGTAAGTCATTAGTAAACAAGACAAGAGATAAACTGCACGGTACTCGCGGGTGATATAATAGATATATCATGGAAGGCTATGTCCTTACTGGTATACAAGATGAATACCTGTTAGTAGTGAAGTCAGAAGACTATGAAACTATCTTATATCTGATAGATAGAATAGCCGCCAGCAGAAGAAAAGAATTTAAAGAGTTCGCTCTAGAATTAGAAAAGAGTTTAAATGATGATGGTCGCAGAAGAAATTCTAGCGAAACTAGATCCAAAAACAAGACAAAGGATTCAACTAGCAACAGAGGTAGACGTAAAAAAGCAGCCGACCCCAAGCATAGGGCTTAATTTAGCACTCAAGGGTGGTCTAGGTCATGGTCGTCAAGTTCTAGTATGGGGAAATAAAAGTGCTGGTAAGTCTTCTTTCTGCCTACAAATGATAGGAATGGCTCAAAAAGAAGGAAAGACCTGTGCATGGATCGATTCAGAATCTTCATATTCAGCAGACTGGGCGGAGGGTCTAGGAGTAGATTCATCACAATTGATTTATTCTCCAGCCAAAACTATTAATGATATGGTAGATGTAGGAACTAGCCTCATGACTGCTGGAGTAGACATTATTGTAGTTGATTCCATATCAGCACTTCTACCCGCCATCTACTTTGATAAAGATGGAGATGAATTAAAGCAACTACAAGACACCAAGCAAATTGGCGCAGAAGCAAAAGACATGACACATGCAGTCAAAATGCTTAACTACGCTAATCAGAACACCCTCTTGGTACTCATCAGTCAGCAAAGGAACCAGTTTGGTAGTATGCACGCATCACATATCCCAACTGGAGGAATGGCAGTTAAGTTTTTCTCTAGCACGGTAATCAAACTCTGGTCATCAGAAGCAGAAGCAAACCAAATAAAAGATGATGTACAAGTTGGAGATAAACTAATCCAGCAAAAAGTGGGTCGCCCAGTCAATTGGATTATTGACTATAATAAACTTGGACCACCTAATCTTTCTGGACAATACGATTTTTATTATCAGGGATCTCGCGTTGGAGTAGATCGTGTCGCAGAAGTTCTAGACGTTGCAGAAATGATGGGCAAGGTGGAGCGAGGCGGAGCATGGTACACAGTGCTTGGAGAAAGGCTTCAGGGACGCGCTAAGGCTGTTCAATATTTAAGAGATAACCCACAGTCAGTTGATACATTAGAGGCTATGATTTATGGCTGAGTCTCTAGAAGAATTCTTAGATGTTAAAAAACGCAAATATTCTCAGAAGGTATCTGGATCTATGGAATGCCAGGAATGCTTCTTAGTTGTAAATGATGGATATTTATATGATGACGGATCTACCATAGAGTACGTTTGTCAAGAAGGCCATGTATCGGAAATAAGAATTTAATGTCAGAAGCAAACGAAATAAAAAGAGATGGCGCTAAAGGACAAAAAAATTCTGGTCGCGGACAGTACCAGAAAGGTGATGCCAAATGGCATAACTTCGTGGTTGATTATAAAGAAACTGCTAAATCCGTAGCAGTTAATAAGGAAATGTGGGCTAAGATCTGTACAGATACATTCCGCGTAGATAGAAGTATGCATCCACTTCTTAAGTTAATCATTGGAGAGGGCGCATCAAAGGTCCGACTGGCGGTAGTAGAGTGGGAAATTCTAGAAGAATTGGTAGAGGCTTATGAACGTAATCGAAACAGTTAGTCAAATTACAGAGTTTAATGAACTCTCAGAATATATGCAAGACCCAGACTTAGATGCTGCAATGGAATTGATTATTAAATTGATAGCAAAGCCTGATGTTCCTGCTGCCAAGGCCCCTGAAATAATTACTAGACTTCAAGCGATTGCTGCTAAATTGGCAATCATGTCAAGGTACTACACAACTTTTGAAAAGGGTCCAGAGGCTTCAAAGAAAAAGAATGTCTACTATACTACTGCGGAAGCAGTAAATAAACTAGTAGATGCTCTCAAATATAATGCGAGATTTGGTATATGAGTAAGCAAATTGTTAAGAGTTTGAAGTTTAAAAAAGTAGACGGATTCGACTATGGCGAATTCTCTAAAATGATTGATAAGGCTTACAACGATAGACGCCGTGAGAAGCGGGAAATGAAAAAGAAAACCTTTAGCCCTAGTACCGTAGGGTACGGACATGGAAACTGTCCCAGGTATTGGTTTATAGCATTTAGTGGCGCGGAATTTGATGAGAAATTTGATGCTACAGCAATTGCAAATATGTTGAATGGAACATATGCTCATGAAAGATTGCAAAAAATAATTGAAGAAACAGGCGTCCTTAAAGAGATTGAAAGAGAAATTATATCTGAAGATCCCCCAATCAGAGGGTTTGCTGATCTCATACTAGATTGGAATGATACAGAAATTGTAGGCGAAATAAAGACTACTAAGGACGAGCAGTTTGTTCATAGACAGTCTTCTATGAAGCCGTCTTCTAATCATTTGCTACAGATTCTTACATATATGAAGGTTACAGGTGCGGAAGAAGGATTTTTATTGTATGAGAATAAAAATACTCAAGAACTCTGTATCATCCCAATTAGTATGAATGAAAGAAACTCAAAGGTCATCGATGACACCTTTGAGTGGATGAGGGAAGTCTATAAAAATTATGTTGATGGGCTTTTACCAGATAGGCCATTCGCCAAGACGACGTATACTTGTCAGAATTGTCCAGTAAGAAAGCCATGCTGGAATAAGAGTGGGTTGGGCGATGGAGTAATTGAGATTGGAGCGTTAGTTCCTCCGAAATGATATGCGCTAATGATGGTTGCGAAAACACATTTGAAAAATCAACACATAACCAGAAATATTGTTCTGATGAATGTTGTAGAATAGCGACTAATAAAAAGATTAGAGATAAGTATTATCAGGAGCGCGAGCGCTTGGCTGGTAAGAAAAGAGTATGCTCAACTAAGTCGTGTAAGAATATCTTAAGTAGATATAACGAAGGCACAATCTGCAATGAATGTCTGGCTAAAACTGAATCAGATAGTAGAGATGAATTATTTAGGATGTTAAATGTCTCTGGCTAAATTAGTAAAAGTTCCTGAAAGTACTGTATTAGGAATAGATGCTAGCACACACTCTATAGCCTTCTGCCTATTCAAAGACAAGACTCCGATAAAGTGGGGAGAGGTAAACTTTGATGGAGGAGATGTTTACGAAAGAATATTAGACGCCAAGCGTAAGGTGCGTGGGATCATGAGTCAAATCCCGTCCGACTTCGTGGCTATTGAAGCAGCAGTCATGGTGCGTAGCGCCAACACAGGATTGAAGATGGCGTATATCTTTGGAGCGATCATGGCTGAACTTATTTCAGATGGTCGTAAAGTTGTAGAGGTTCATCCGATAACTTGGCAGTCATTCATTGGTAACAAGAACTTTACCAAGGCGCAGAAGGAAGAAGTAAAAAATACTTTCCCAGGAAAATCTGAGAATTGGTATAAGAATAAGATTAGAGAGATGCGTAAGCAGAAGACTATTGACTTCTGCCAGGGCCTAGGGGTTACGGTAGAAAGTGACAACGTGGCTGATGCCTGCGGCATTGGCTGGTACGCTACGAACAACATGGTGAGAATATGAAATTGTACGAAGATGTAAATTGGCTACGAAAGCGCTACGTTGTGGAAAAGAAAACAACTCAGCAGATGGCGAAAGAAGCGGGATGCTCACACATGACTATTCAGCGCTATCTAGAAAAGTATGGATTGATTAAGAACCAGAGAAAGTGGACGAAGTGATTCCAGTATTAATAATTCCAGTATTAAATAGATACGATCTTCTTAGAGATTCTATAAATTCTATAAACTTTCCAGTCGGAGAAATTTTAGTTATAGATAACGGCGGATCGAATAATGAAGTTTTAGAAACTGAATTTTCTAACGTGAGAGTCCTTTCATTACCATCAAACTTAGGAATGTCTGCCTCATGGAACCTTGGAATTAAACTATATCCACATGAAAAATTTTGGGTATTTTCTTCTGCGGATAATATCTACATGGAAGACAGCCTTGAAAGAATGTATAAGGAAAGTGGAGAAGATAAAGTAGTTCTTAGTAATTCTGGGTTTGGATTTTTCTCAGTCGGAGAGAATATTATTAGGAACGTCGGACTCTTTGATGAGTATTTCTACCCGATATATTTCGAAGACAACGATTTTGCAGACAGGATAGAGTTGTCTGGATTTAAAATAACATCTTCAGATATTCCAGTAAATGATAATGATGGATCGCAAACTATTAAAAGTGATAATAAATTATTAACAAGAAATCATGAGACATTCGTAGAAAATGAAAAGTATTATAAAAGTAAAGTAGATAGTAAAAATTATGAATGTCGTGGCTGGGACATAGATCTAAGAAGAAAGCATGAGTGGATGAGATGATAGTAGGACTTCTTCCTGCCTCTGGCTCTGCAAGCCGAGTAAAAGGAATACCTAAATTTTGTTTACCAATAAGTGATGACATATGTTTATTGGAGTGGCATGTTAAGAATATGGCTGAAGTGTGTGATGAAATTAGAATATCTACAAAATCATCCTGGCTACCCATTGTTGAAAAATTTAATATTGATGCAAAAATAAATATTATTGAGCCATCAACAATGTCAGATGCAATTACTAAAATGACTGATGGTACAGAAACATCTATTATAATTGGAATGCCAGATACATTTATAAGTCATACTAATCAAAATTTCTATAAAACAATTTCTGAATCTGAGTATGATATAACTTTAGCATCATGGCCCTGCAATGAAGATATAAAGGGTCGGGTGGGGCAAATAAACTATAACGGAAATGATGTTATAGAAGTAATAGATAAAGTTCCTGGATGCGAATTTGATAGAATGTGGGGAGCATTAAAATTTAATATATCGGGCAAACTAATTGACCCTGCCCTCCCCCATCCAGGAGTTCAATTAAATAGTTTTATTAGGTTAGGATATACAGTAGGTCATATCCCATGTGAAGGTGAATACATAGATGCTGGAACGGTAAGTGGGATAAAAGAACTTTATAGAAGTCTATAGAAGAAGGCAGAAAAAAATGCAGCACATTGACCCATCAGATACATTAAGAACTACTAATCCTGATGCTGATTTTAGTCCAATAACTAATGCACATAGAGAGATACTTGATGTATGCAATAATATATCAAGCATGTTAATAGAAAAAAATAAATCATACGGCAACAGCGCACTTGAACCAGTAAGAATATTTTCTGGATCAGATAACGTAGAGCAGATAAAAGTAAGAATTGACGACAAATTATCTAGATTTGCACGCGGCGGGGAATTCCCTGGAGATAATGACATTGACGACTTAATAGGTTATCTGGTATTATTAAAGGTAGCACTAAGGAATAACTGGAGATAGTATGCCTATTTATACATATACATGTTTAAATTGTGATATTGATTCTGAACTAATATGTAATATTTCATCGCGTGATGATCAGATGTGCCAGGATTGTGGTAACAGACTACTTAGATCTATCGATAGGCCAGGAATGGTTTGGAGCCCCACCAGAAACGGTGGATATTCCCTATAGGAGTGACATGCCAAAGAAAAAAACAAATAAAGAATATATTCCATATAACATGAATGAAAATATCCATGTTTATTATGAATTAGAATTTCTTAAAGATGTAATTAAGCCTGGAGATAAAATTACCTTTAAGGGAATGCGTGGAGAATTTGTTTTTATTCTCATGGCGCATAACTCAGAGAAGGACGTTACTTGGATAGATTGTACCAATCCTGCAACTGGAGAGTATAGATCATTCTATGTCGATAGACTCAAGAGCGTAGTAAGAGCAAAGAAGAGTAGAAGGAAGAAGCAACTTGTCAGAGATTGAACTTACTAGTTCTTTTGACCAAATGAATCTTGTCGTAGAAGAATTATTAAAGGGAAAGAATCCTACCGACATATCAAAGTTCTTAGGAATAAAAAGATCTCAGGTATTGGAACACATAGATACATGGAGAGAACTTGTATCTGGAGATAGTAGAATCAGAGAGCGTGCTAAAGAAGCACTCGCTGGTGCTGATCAACATTATTCTATGATTATCCAACGTGCCTGGGAAACAGTAGATCAAGCAGATGCCAATCAACAATACAATACCAAGGCCTCTGCTTTAAAAATGATTGCTGATGTAGAGCAGAAAAGAATTGACATGCTTCAAAAGGCAGGCCTTCTAGAGAATAATGAAATGTCTGCACAACTTCTGGAGACAGAAAGAAAGCAAGAAATTCTTATGAATATTCTTAAGGAAGTCACATCGGACTGTAATCATTGTAAGATAGAAGTTGCCAAAAGGTTGTCAGAAGTTACGGGCAAGGTAGAACCAATTGATTGATTTTAGTGACTTTATGGATGCCCTAGACGGGGACCTGTTTGAAGAGGTCCCCGCGTCTGTGGAGGTATTCGTCACAGATAAAAGTTATTTGGACTTGCCACCATTGTCTGAGTATCAGTATCAATCTATTCGTGCTATGACACAAATATATAAAAAGGAAACCTTGCAGAAGTGGCTTGGAGAAGAAGAAGGAAATAAGAGATGGTCCCAAACCTGTAAGGAAGTGATCCTACAGATTGGAAAGGGCGGCGGTAAGGATTTTATTTCTACTATTGGATGTGCCTATGTAGTCCACCTACTGCTATGCTTAAAGGACCCAGCCAAATATTATGGAAAGCCACCAGGAGATAGCATTGATATTATCAATATTGCCATTAACGCTGTTCAGGCGAATAGGGTATTCTTTAAGGGGATCAAGCGCATCGTTGAAAAGTCGCCTTGGTTCCAGGGGAGGTACATACCCAAGGCTAACAGTATTGAATTTGATAAAGAAATAACCGTACACTCAGGACACTCAGAGTCAGAGTCCTGGGAGGGGTATAACGTAATGCTTGCTATTCTAGATGAGATCTCTGGATTCGAAATGGAGAATACTACTGGTAGGCAAAGCCCAAAAACCTCATCTGCAATCTATAAGATGTATCGCGCATCTGTCAACTCTCGCTTCCCAGACTTTGGGAAGGTAATTATGCTTTCATTCCCCAGATTTAAGAATGATTTTATCCAACAAAAATATAGTGACGCGGTGGCAGAAAAAGAAACTGTTACAAAATCACATACATTTAAAATAGACCCAGACCTACCAGATGGTCATGATGGAAATGAATTTAAAATAGAGTGGGAAGAAGACCATATCATTTCGTATGCCCTCCCTCACATCTTTGCCCTAAAAAGACCCACCTGGGAGTTTAACCCAACAAGAAAAATTCAAGATTTTACTATTGCTTTTTATGATGACCCACTAGATTCATTGATGAGATTTGCCTGTATGCCTCCAGAGGCAACGGATGCATTTTTCAAGTCTAGGGAGAAGATAGAAAAAGCATTTAGCAATCCCAAGTTTGCTGTAGATTCTGGAGGTAGGTTCGCTGATTGGTTTAAGCCAGAGGAAGGCCGTCAGTATTTTGTCCATGTTGACTTAGCACAAAAGCACGACAATTGTGCTGTTGCTATGGCTCATGTTGAGGGTTATGTACAGATGAAGATCGCTGGCACAATGACTGAGGCGGCACCTAGGGTAATCGTAGACGCAGTAAGATATTGGCAGCCAACATCTACAAGCAGCGTGGATTTATCTGAGGTAAAAGATTATATTATTGAATTGCGCGAGCGCGGGTTTAACTTAGGTGTAGTTACATTCGACCGATGGAATTCACATGATATGATGCAGCAACTAAAGCATTATGGGATTAATACAGAACTTCTTTCAGTCGCTAAGAAGCATTACGAAGATATGGCCCTCCTCGTCACGGAAGAAAGAGTCTATGGTCCAGAACTTAAATTACTTATTGATGAATTATTGCAATTGAGAATTAGAGGTGATAAGGTTGACCACCCTAGGAAGGGCAGCAAGGACTTGGCTGATGCCGTATGTGGCGCGGTTTATAATGCGATTGCTCGCTCTAGAAGAGATGCGTTACAAGAAATCGAAATCTATTCGTATGGAATGCTTGAACAAGATAGCGAAGAAGAGATACAATTAAGAATGGGTAGGAAGAGAAACCCAGATCTCATCATTCCACCCGCTCTACAAAATGCTATTGACAGCATGGAAATAATTTAATATAGTAGTTCTTACGGGGCGGTGGCGCAGTCGGTGAGCGCAGTACTCTTATAAGGTAAAGGTCGTGGGTTCAAGTCCCACCCGCCCTACGGTTACAGACAGCAAACTTAGGATGGTTTAGTTACATAAATATATCCCGTTATAACGAGTCTGTCGGTTGAAAGCGTTGAATTCGTTTCTAGCGTCTTTCGTGCAAATGGGTTCGCCGCTGTCTGTAACTTACGGGATATGGCGCAGTTTGGTAGCGCGTCCGCTTTGGGAGCGGAAGGCCGGAGGTTCAAATCCTCCTATCCCGACATGGCATATATATTATCTTTAGTAATGCTAGTAGCATTTGCATCATGCTCTGTAGCATTTTACTTGTATGCTAGAAGTACTAAGAGTAAGATAGTCCAGAAGAACAATAAAATATCAGAACTTGAAATGACGGTAGCATATGCAGAAGCGGGGCTTGATATGTGTAATAAAAAAATAAAAGCCCTTACCAATCAGATCTCAGAATTAAATTCAGAAAATAAATTGCTTACAGCAAAAATTTCTAAGATTAGTAATCAATTTAAAAATGTAAAAGACTACTTAAACAAAAACTGATATAATTAAGGTATGGGTGACTCCATGGAAACTGAAATTCAGGACAATGAAAGAGTTCTTACCAAAATGGATGCGTGTGACGCTCCAAGATGCCCAGCACAAGCATGGGTTATTGCTAAGTTCGTGACGGGAGAGTTGTATTTCTGCGGTCACCATTTTGATGAATATGAAGTTAGCATTATCCGTGATGCCTATGATATTGTAGATGAAAGAGAATTTATCAATGCTAAATCAGAATCTTCTGCTTAGTAAAAAAGATAAAATAAAACTTGTTAGAGAGCGTGATGGATTTACATGCGCTATATGCTTCAAGGATTTTAAGGCTAGTTGTGAGGTAACTCTAGACCATTGGATTCCCCGCGCAGCGGGAGGAGCAGAAGATATATCTAATTTAAGACTTGCTCATAAAAAATGTAATTCATGGAAAAGTGATAGGATTCCAAATGAAGATGGAACGATTCCTCCGCGCCCTCCAAGGGCTAATTATCAGGATAGAAAGCGCAGAAAGCAGGAAATACTAGAGGCTTTATGCACAGACTGCTATGATGGTCGTCTGCTTCTTGAAGGGGAAAACTGTCCAGTATGCGGAGTTGCTGCTGGTCCAGAGGATTGGCCCCATTGGGCAAAGCGCCCAGCAAATCAATGTGATCATACTCCACCTGAATGGTGTTGGGCCTGTTCTATAGGAATAGTTGACCGAAAACCAGTATTTCTGGTACTATTAGAAGGTAATTAAGTAATCCCTGATGGTGTAATGGTAGCACAAATGACTTTGGATCATTTAGTTTTAGTTCGAATCTAGATCGGGGAGCGGGAGGGTACCATGCCTTGGAAGATAGTAAGAAACTTTGGTGACTGCAATGGATATGCAGTAGTCAAAGAAGGAACAAGTGAAATTGAAGGTTGTCACAGTACACGTTCATCAGCAGAAGCGCAGCAACGTGCATTGTATGCATCAGAATCTAAGAAGAATGTATCAGAAGATTCCGGCTCTATTTGGGACGGAACGTTTATTGAAAAGGATTATAGTTGACACGCGACAAAGTAATTGAAAAACTTAAGTCAAAGCGAATGAAGAATAACGTAGCATCTGCACAGATTGGTTCATATATCGCTGGGTGGAACGAGGCATTAGATTATGCTATTGAGCAATTAAAGAAAGATTGATTGCTCGTCGCGGCTGTGGTGTAGAGGTAACACATCTGCCTTCCAAGCAGTTATCGCCAGTTCGATTCTGGTCAGCCGCTCTATGAATGAATTAAAATACTCTATTGTAAGATACAAAGGGCATCTTACATACGCTGTGTGGACTCCTGAGAGAGAAGACGAATCATTTCTTTATGGGAACGGAGCAGAAATATCCGTCGTGTATCCTTATGTAGAGTATCTTTATCCTGATGATTTTCCAAAAAATGGATGGGATAAATTATATAAGTCTAAAAAATTTAGTAATCAAAGGAAAGAGGTAGTAGGACAGGGGCCTGGGTTAGATGGAACTGCGCCTCTATTTAATTTACATTACTCTTTGCCTACAATATATCGTGCATACACACATAAAGATTACAAGGCTCTGTTCACAATATTAATGGCACTAGCACTAGTAGATAGTAAAAATATATTTGGAACAGAAGGGATCTCCGCGTGGAACCTAACACCTCAAATGCTGAACTTCCTTGAAAGAACTGACAGGTTTTGGGGTAGTAGAAGTTCAGAAGTTCATATGGAGGCAAAAATTTCTCCGCAGTTCGATGAAGATAACTGGACTGTCAAACTAGAAAAAGATAAAATACTAGATATAGATCCAAACGTAGTATTGCAGGCGAAGGCCGAGTTTAAAACGAGAATATTTTACAAAAAGTACTCTAATCGTGTAGCATTAGATAAAGTTGAGCAACAGATCTTGCCCCTGTAACTCAGAGGATAGAGTGACTGACTTCTAATCAGTAAGTCGCAGGTTCGAATCCTGCCAGGGGCGCGTGGTAGATCCAAAACTTATTGAAATACTGTCACCATCAGAAACTGATGATTACCTTTCAAGGCTATTTTATTTACGTCATGAATGGAGAAGTTGGACTGATGGTGATATTAATATGCCCTATTATGTAATGGGTGCTACTTCTTATGCAGATGCTAGAAAAGATAAAAAAATCTACTATAAGATAAAAAACTATTACAACAAAATTCTTTTAGAAAATTTTTCAGATCTTTATGAAAAAATACTAAAAGAACTAAATAGTTATATAGGCCCATCAGAATTAGAAGATTGTTTAGCACACCCTGGATTCCATATCATGGGGGACAGGGATGTAGAGTCTAGGCTAATTGATATGAATTTTCCAGACACCTACATAAATAAAAGGCATAGAGATCATATCTATAACTACCATGAAGATCTTTTAAAGAATAAGTATTCAGAAGTAGACACTAGCGAAAACTTATCCTTTACCCTTTCATTAAAGTTGCCAAGAAATGGAAGCGGGTTAAGTATATGGTCAGACGGATTACTGAAGCATCTTGAATCAGATACCCAGTTTGAATTAGATATAAAAAATAATTCTTTCTATAAAGATAAAGATATCCCAGAACCAGAAGTAGTACCTTATAGAGAAGGAAGCATGTTTTTATTCTCTGGTAATTTTTATCATCAAGTAGCACCATTATATAAATGCTATTCAGATGACATGAGAGTTACCTTGCAAGGACATGCAATACTATGCGATAATGTATGGAAATGGTATTTTTAATGAAAAGCATAATAATTTTAATACCAGCACTAAATGAAAAATTTATAAAACAAACAATAGATAGTGCTATACAAAATTCTAGCGGTGTAAATAAAATAAAATTTGCGATACTTGAGCAAAGTACCGATGAAAACTTTTCAGATATAAATAATTCAGAATCTATAAGAATAGAAAAAATCTTAACTAAAAATCCAATAGGGGTGGGCGCTGCAAGAAGCCGTCTAGTAGAATTCGTTGAAGACGAGGACTTCTTTTTGGGAATAGATTCTCATACAATATTTACAGATAATTGGGATAATCAATTAATAAATAGGTATTCACAAATAGTTAATGACTTAGGGAATAAAACATTAATATCTCAGCCGCTACATTGGGCAACAATAGAAGATGGCAAACTAGCAGTAGATCAAACAACAGCCAGACTGCCACCCTGGAAACTAAAAATAGATGGACTAGTTGCTAAGGCAGAAAATATATCTGTAGATAATAGTTACGAGATTCACCATTCACTTAGTTGCCACTTTATGTTCGGGTACGCGAGTATTGTTAAGGACATTCCGTTCGATAAAGAATTATTTTTTATCGCAGAAGAACCACTTCTATCTATTAGATATGCAAGTAGAGGATACAATTTAGTTGCAATAAATTATAATCCAATGTATCATTTATCTAAATATAGCATAAGGCCAGAAGATGACTGGAAGATAGACTTTAATGTTGAAAAAACTATATATGATGCTCTATTTTTATTAGATGTAGTTACCGGAAAGTATTTAGGTCCACGCGGAGCAGAATCAATTGATAGTCTTAATAAATATAAGTTAGATTCTGGCATGACTTTGAAATATTTAATGGATAGTTTAAGCATTAAAGATGAGGATGAGTTGTATTATTCTGTAAAAAATATACTAGATGAGTCATTTTCTTCAAACAACGTCTGGTCTGCTCTATATGATGTAGTATATAATTTAGCCTGTAAGGAAAAAATAATATAACGAATGGCGTGTAACTCAATGGCAGAGTATTCGACTGTTAATCGAAAGGTTGAAGGTTCGAGTCCTTCCACGCCAGCCAAGCCAGATAGTCCCCAAGGTGGGGAAGCGGTCTGTAAAACCGTCGCCTCAGGCATGGTTGGTTCGATTCCAACATCTGGCACAATGATATAATAGTATTATGGAACTTTATGATGAATTAACTACAGAAGAAAAAGCATACCATGATGCACTAGTCTCTATAGCAGAGACATACGGCCCATTTGATAAAGGTACTTCAAGTATTTGGGTTGGATATGAACCAGCAGGAGAAAATGAAGACGCAAGCATCGGGGTGAGGTGTGGAAACTGCTCTATGCACTTTGAGAAAGATGGAGGAGCCCTTGGATGCAAGATACTATCTTATGAAGTTGAAGAAAATGGAAAGTGTCGATTAGCAGCAATTCCAGATGGATATGTAAATACTTCAGGTATAGATGATGAAGATGATGATATGAATGATGATGACGATATGTTAATGTCAGATAAATTCTGGGGCGGATCTTTCTTTAAAAATGTTTAATGTTATTACAACCGAAACAATTCGTGGCGGAGGCGGGGGAATAAAAAATCCCGACCACTCTGACGGAAAGATTAAGATTGGCAAGTCTCCATTAAGACGCAAGGGCGGCAAGAAATAATGTTCACCTTCTACTGCCTGGTAAAAAATGGTGAAGACTACTACTTTAAACCACACATTGTCATATACGATAACATGATAGAAATAGTAAATTACCCCGAATCCTTGAACGTCGCATAAAATTTCTGTATAATAGAATTCATGTTGCCGCCACAAGGAGGTCAATATGACGACAATAAACCGATTTGGTGCTGGATTAGTATCAATAGCAGTAGTATTATCTACAGTACTAATCTCTCCAAACCTGGCGTATGCTAAGTCTACGCCTTTGGCGGAAGGTACAGGAAACTTTGCCACCGCTGATACATTAGAAAGACGGGCAATAACAGATAGAAATTGGACACTGCCCTCTAATTGTAATGATAAGCAGGCAAAGATACTGTTCAAGGCAGGTTTTAATAGACCTGGAATGTTAAGAGGGGCCTGGGCAATTACCTGGCGCGAATCTAAGCATGAATCATTAGATGAATCTAGCAGATATTTTACTGGAGCCCTGGGTACTTGGCAAATTCAGACAAGTGCTTGGTCAGGAAGATCCTGGTGGTCCAGAGATAATATGTTGGACAAAGAAGTGCAGTCAGAAATTGTAAGGAAGCACTTCCTTAATGATGGTATGCATAACTGGGGGTATGGTTATTCATTTAAGAATGACTCCTGGTATGAAAATGCAGGAATGTATTATTCTTTATGGGGATCTGGACTAACCTACTCATGGGTAATTTATCCATTCAATACAGGATGGTCCTTGTTCCCTAAGAAATGTACACCTGTAAAACAGTAAATGATACACTTATATCGTAGACGCAAATAAAATTGCGGCAACAGTCTACGGTCGCCACAGTAACTCAGTTGGTAGAGTATTCGCCTTGTAAGCGAAAAGTCATCGGTTCGAATCCGATCTGTGGCTCATGGAATTTAGTGATGAAGAGGTAGAGCATTTCATGAGTTACCTTGAAGAAGAAAAAGTTCTTGTATGGGTGGGCATGAATGAAGATGGGGAAAGAACATTCGTGTTCGACTTTGAAAGGATGAAGCATATATTCCCAGAATTGTATGATGCAATGATGGAGGAAATGAATGCTGAACTTATGAATCTTTATGCATTAGGATTTATCACTATAGAATACGACACAAATCTAACTCCAAAATTTAAGATAACTGAGCAGGGCAGGGACTACCTAATTGAAAATGGAGTAATAATTCCTGAGGAGTTTGAGTAATGTCAGAAAAAATATTAACTAAGAGTTATATAGAAAACCTTGAATACGAGGTAGAAGAGTTAGACTATAGAATATTTTTAATAAAAAATTTTATTAAAGAGAGCGAGTCTGAAGAATTAGTAGAATTAGCAATCAATGCTAATCATGAAGAATGGTGCAAGGAGTACATGATTGGTGCCAAAAAACTCGCGCAACTTAAGTTTGGCACAGATGATATAGACAGTTTAGTTAGCCAGGGTCTATATGAAATAACAGATAATTGGTATGATAAAAATTTAAGAATAAATGATCACAAAATTGCCAACATCTTAAAAAAAAGATGCCAAGAGTTGTTTGACTTCAGAAAAGATATTCAATTTAATGGATGCGGCACAATACAAAGACAGTACGAGGGAGTGCCGTTAAAAGATCATGTAGATAATCATACGGACCCATCTCTAGAGTATGCCGTAGTTTTCTATTTGAATGATGAATATACCAACGGAGAAGTATTTTTTGTTAATCAAAAAATAGAGTTGCGACCTCCAAAAAATTCTATATTAGTATTCCCTACGAGCGAAAACTGGAGGCATGGGGTGAATTCTCCAGGTCCAGGCCCACATAGATATGTTATACCCGGCTTTGTTTCTAGAAAAAATTTCTGGAAAAAGCACAAGAAGAATAGGTATAATGTAAATAAGACAATAGAAGATACTAATCTCTAGGAGATATAATGACAGGCAAAAACGTCATTGACTACTATAAAGAGTGGGAAACAGATCAGATAAAGGCCGACCTTGATACCCGCAGGCTTTCCTACGCTGTGGCCTTTGAGAATCTATCTGGTGATTTTAACAAGGCTACTGGAATTAGAAATGCCAATGCATTTATGGCTAAGGAGTGCTGGATCATTGGAAATAAGAAGTGGGATAAGCGCGGCGCAGTAGGAACTCAACACTACAACCACCTTAAGCATTCTCCGTCACTTGATGACCTTTATCTTAACAATAGTGATATCAGACAGATGAGGTGGGTGGCAATTGATAATGTTCCAGGCGCGATCCCTCTTAATCAGTATGAGTGGCGCAAGGATTCCTTCATCATGTTTGGAGAAGAGCAAAGAGGTATCTCTCCTTTCGCTCTTGGAATGGCTGATGATATAGTCTCCATTCCCCAACTTGGCAGCGTAAGAAGTCTTAATGTTGGTACGGCTAGCGGCATTGTAATGTATGACTATGTGACAAAAATGGGCATGGTATAATTAAGTATGGCTGAAAAAACTTATGCACCTACTGATGGTATGGCTTCGGCTGCCCGTAGAGCGCTGAAATGGAAGAAAGAGGGCAAGCGCGGTGGTACAAGAGTAGGTCTGGCTAGAGCGAATCAACTAGCCAATAAAGAGTCTCTGTCTGCTTCTACGGTATTGAGAATGTATAGTTTCTTCTCCCGTCATGAAGTAGATAAGAAGGCTAAGGGTTTTAGTTCAGGAGAAGAAGGTTTCCCAAGCCCAGGCAGAGTGGCCTGGGATCTTTGGGGCGGGGATGCAGGAGCATCCTGGTCTAAACAGAAGAGAGATTCTATAATGAATGACAGAATGAATAAGTCAATATGGTCTGGAGTTTTCTTCCCAGCAGATGAGCCTGCACTGGTAGATCTTACAGAAGAAAATGACGCGCCACTAGATGAGCCAATTGTTGAAGAGGTAGTTGCTGAGACTCCAGCAGTTGTTGAAGAACCAGCACCAGCAATTGAAGATAATACAGTTGAAGAAGAAACTGTAGAAGAAGTAATTGAGGAAGCAGTTGTTGAAGAAGTTGTGCCTGAAGAGCCAGCCTCAGAAGAAGAGCCAGTTGTAGATGCTCCAGTAGAAGAAACTGTAGCGCCAGAGGTTTCTGAAGAAGCCCCTGCTGAGTAATTAATCGGAGAAATGTAATGAGAATCCTTGTCGGCGGTAGCCGTAACTGGGTAGACTATAATGAAATAATGCGTAAGATGACAGTAATACTAGACAAGTGGGTATCGACAAATCCCAACGATAAAAAGATTACTTTTGTTCATACGGCATCTACCCCAGCGGAAAATATGGTTACTGAATATATTGGTAAGGTAGAGAGACTACTTAAGCAGAAGGGCTACTCTATCGATGAGCAGTTGTTTAGGCCTAAGAAAATTTCAGATAGTTCTGCCGTGCAGATGTATGATCTTGCTAGCCTTAATATTGATAAGGCGATATTTTTTGTCAGGGATTCTTGCAAGAAAACCACTTCCCTTGCTAATATAAGTAGTGCAATGGAAATTCCTACGGAGATTGTGAAAGGGTGATGATGATGCCAAAAGGAGATCTTTTCTCGGCTATCGCGGCGTGACCAGAAGTACTTGGACCTAGCGCTAAACGTGGCCCAGTCTTCTGAATGTCGAATGAAGCACGGCGCAGTAATTGTTAGAGGCGGTAGTGTGATTAGTGTTGGAATTAATAAGAAGCGAAATCACCCCACCGTTGTTTCATCAGAACATATCAAGACACACTGTTCTGTACACGCAGAGATTGACGCTTTGCGTAAGGTGAGAAACCCAAAGGGCGCTACGCTTTATGTGGCAAGAGTAAATAAGCGGGGGCAGGATAGGTTGTCGCGCCCTTGCGATAGATGCCACAAGGCAATTAACGACGCGGGTATTCGAAAGGTAGTTTATACATGAGCGATCTAGATAATATTACAGCAATACTAGATGGTATTAGAGAAGAACTTGCAAGAATACGAATAGTTCTTGAGCAAGACGCATATAAAAAATCAATGATTCTACAGAAAGCAAATGATGAAAACTCTTACACTAGATTACAATAAGGCTCACGGCTTTATTGAGAGTAATTCCCATCGTGGGTATTCCTGGGATGGATGGGATGTTGTTCGTTGGGTTCCTAACCCTTCAGGATACACATCAAAAGACGGTTCTTTTAAGAACGGTCAGTGGGGCATTTCTTTCCGATTCCCCGTACAGAATGACGGAACTTGGAAGGTAAAGGTTCCTTCAAATGTCGAATATAATTGATGAACTTGGACTAGACGCAGATAATCTAAAGTGGTACCAACTTGCTGCATGTATTAATGCAGATATCAATATGTTTTATGATGATTATGAAACAGATAAGCATCTAGCAGCACAAGTTGATGAGATGTGTCTACACTGTCCAGTAGCCAAACAATGCTATAATGAAGGTGTAAATAATAAAGAGCGCGGGGTCTGGGGAGGAGTTTACCTAGACCTAGGTAGAGTTGATAAAGAGTATAATTCTCATAAGACACCAGAAATTTGGAAGAGGCTGAAGTCAATACATGGATCAAGTATTCTACACAAAAGAGATGGCTAAGGCTATACGAGAGGTTAAGCCTCCCTTTACTGGTATCAAATTAGATATCAGAAAGAGGCCTAATTATATCGCATTGACAGTCCATGAGGATAATATCATGGAGTTCTCAGAGTCTAAGCGTATGCAAGTCATGGAGTACTTGCTTCAAGTAAGGACTATGATTCAGAACTTTGGCGTTAGATGCGAGATAGAGGGCATAAAATATGTCTAAGAGATCTATACACAACTTTATTGTTTATATACCAGATGAGAAATGCTACGGGGTAACAGAAAACCTAGGAGCATTTACAAGTCTGGTAAAATATAATAAAGACGGTATAGAATTTAAAGTGACATTACTTAATGAAGACATTATATTTTTAGAAGACATTGCAATCGGAATAGAGGAAGAAGAAATTTAATGGTATGTTATTCATGTGGTCAGCCTAAAAGTGAATTGACCCCGAAGAAGTCCTCCCTTTTAAGCGGCATGAATTTGCTTCTTTGCAAAAAGTGTATAGAATCTAAGTATGAGCCACGATGGATCATTATTCTTGCGGGTAGAAAGTTCGGCCCAGAAACAGTAAGGGAGTATGTGATTCGTCATAGATATGTCGGTAAAGAAATCGCAGCAAGTGAACTTATCTCCTAACAGCAAATGTCAGGATGTAATAAATCAAATAAACATCATCACTGCCAACATAAAGGCGGGGAACGCTACTGATAAAGACTTTACCGTATGCAAAAGACTATCAAGTAAGTTAAAGAAGTTACTAAATAATGTTAATGATATAGATGATTTCTATAGATGGCTTGGCCTAGAAACTATAGAAATGTCCAAATATATATGTTCTAAGTATGCTCACAAGAACTCCAATGATAAAATAGATATATAGTCTGTCTGAGGAGTGGAGTAAGACGAACATCCCAACTGAAGTTCTAATAGCACTAGTAGGAATCTTTGCAGCCCTATTTACAGGATCAGCCGCAAAGATATTTGACTATAGGCTGGGTAAGGTAAAGCATGACTTTGAGAAAGACATTCAATTAAGAATGACTGAGTTAGAAGAACTTAAAGTCTTAAAAGAAGAGTTAGAAAATAGAAAGAATGAAATAAAACAATTAGAAGATCAATTAGATGAATGGAAAGGTAAGTACTACGAAATGCTTGAACATCTAATTAATCTTAAAGGCCAACTAGATAAATAGATTTAGGTGATAGCATGACATGTATTGCAGCCATAGCGTATAACGGAATGGTATACATGGGCGGGGATTCTGCGGCAGCAGATGAAAATAACCAACTTATATCCACTAGAAAAGAACCTAAGGTATTTATTAAAGACGATTATCTAATTGGTTATGCTGGAAGTTTTAGGTTTGGTAAAGTTATTGAGCATATCTTTATCCCACCCAAGCCAGATTTTAAAAATCTAGATAAATTTCTTAATACTATTTTTATAGATGCCCTAAGAGAATGTGCTGAATCATCTAAGATAGACCCAACAACCGAAGAAGACTCCTCAGAATTATTGATTGGCGTGGGCGGTAGACTGTTTGAATTCTGTAATGATTGGCATATGGGAGAAGATTCTAATGACTTTAATGCCATAGGGTCAGGAGCATCATTTGCCATGGGATCTTTATATTCTACTGGACGAATTAGATCTCCTCATGCTAGAATAAGAACTGCATTGCAAGCAGCAGAGAAATTTTCTCAAACCGTAAAGGGTCCGTTTACTATCTTAGGGAAGTAATATGTTCGATGTTAGGGGTCTTCCAACTCCTGAATGTCCCGCGTGTGGAAGTTGGCTTCTAAAGGTATGCCTTCATCTAGACGAAGAATATAATATCGCAGGCTATTTACTTGACGCTGAGTGTGCCAATTGTGGTACACTTCTTACTATTGCAACCCCCATTGACCACCCAGACTATGAGGAAACTCTATGAAAACCGCAGTCATATTCGACATGGACGGCACACTAGCAGATGTGTCGTCTATTCGTCATCATCTAAATAAATATGATGCTACCAAGCGCAGGGTGGTTAAGCATTTTAATGACTTTCATGCTGAATCAGTTAATGTTCCCGCACATAGCCATGTAGTAAATGCTGCACAGATTGCTAAGATGCTTGGTCATGCTGTTTTAGTTGTTACCGCCCGTAAGCATATGTGGAGAAACCATACTGCCTGGTGGCTAGCCATGCATGATGTTCCTAGCGACATGCTAATGATGCGCGGTGACGAGGACAACAGGAAAGATTACGAAGTGAAGAAAGACATGCTTGACACTATTCGTAAGGCTTATAATGTTATTCATGCATGGGATGATAATCCTAGTATTATTAAACTTTGGGCGGAGGAAGGTATTCCTACTACCGTCGTTCCTGGATGGGAAGATAAATGATCATTCGTAATGCCGCTAAGTGCGCCAAGTGTGGTGATGTAATTCAGTCCACCCACCGCAACGATTTTGTTGAATGTGAATGTGGGGCAATTTTTGTAGACGGTGGAAATGAGTATATGAGGGCTGGCGGCGCTATGGAAGACTTTATTCCACTGTATGTATCTACCGATAAGCCATTTGTACCAGAATCAGCACATCTAGAGCATACTGATATTATCCTAGCCGCACATCATTCTAGTACCTGCGCGGGTCAACAATGCGCCCTGCACAAGAGAACTGATCATGAGATGAGGGGTTGGCAACAAGGATTGGAAATGGTTAGGTCAGTATTCGTAATTACTAGAATCTGCCCACACTGGTTTATTCATACTGATCCAGATGATTTCTATGTATATGATTTTGAATGGTGTCATATCTGTAAGCCTAAGCATAAGGAAGTAGTCTTCTGATGAGTTATTGCAGATTCGGCACAGCCGATGCCTACATATTTGATCATGCTAATTTTGGTATTGTATGTATGGCATGTGCCCTGATGCCAGTAACAGGAGAAAATGATCCATTCCCTGATACTTTCGTGGCAGGACATGATAGGCAGAAGATGCTAGATCATATTGAAGAACATCGTGACGCAGGGCATAACATTCCCTTTGAGGTAGACCTAAGACTTAGGAAAGAAATAGAGCATATCCCATCATGTCCATGTAATCGTGCAGACGAGCGTGGTTGCTATTTGATAGGTGCAAAAGATAATAAGTGTATAGCATGTGAGTGTGATGAAAATGAATAGAAAAGACTGGTATATCGGTCCACTACACGTTATAATTAGAGGGTACAACGATGACCCACAGTACGGAACATTGTTGTGGGGTAACAGGGATAAAACCCTTGATATCTGGTTTAACAGGACTTTAATCACTTTTAGAAGGGCAAATCCATGGTGATCCACGACCCGCTGTGTTCTGTAGTTTCTGGATGTGATATCTGTGGACCTTATACCGATGAGTTATGTTGTGAGTGTCCTATTATTAGTAAAACGAGAGAAGATGAGCGGCGGCAGGCGGTAGAAAGAGTTCGTGTAAAAAAGGGAAAATTCCCTAGCACGAGACTTGACTGGGATACTATAGTCATTGCTGTACTTGATGGAACAAAGTTGAGACTATCTAAGAAGGAATTAAATGAGCGAGCATGACCCACTATGTCCTTATAAGCCATCGACAATACAATGCAATAAGGATCATGAATGCAGTAGTGGGATTATTATTCCTGAATCTGAAGTAAAGTGCCAATGTGATTTAATAGAAGCCGTAAGGAATGTATGATATGTCTTCAATTACTTTAATTCCCTATAACAATCATTATTATATTAACCATAGAGATGACCAGGGCAAAGAGAAATGCTTGGGAAAAATTCCGTCATATTGCTTGCAAACAGCCGTGTGGTTCTATACACTAGAGAACATGGACGTATTCGTATTGGAGGATAACATGGACGCAATTGACGACTACTTTGAGCAGAAAATGAAGGATATCAAGTAATGCAGGTGTTTCTCCCAGAGCGTAACTTCTCTGAATCTGCTTCTGTACTAGATCAGAAGCGCCTTGTCAAGCAGTTGCTTGAAGGTAGGCAGATCATGACGATTCTTGTTGGCGAGAATAAAAGTAACGCCTGGGTAAACCACCCTGCTGTTCGTATGTTTAAAGGGCACCATGCAGCGCTTTACTCGTACCTTTTTGCGATTAGAACCGAAATGGAAAATCGCGGGTATAAGTGGGAGAATAACTGGGCAGAGATTGAGCGCATGATGCATAACAATTATCAGACCTATTCCCTGCCAAAATGGATGCAGGATGAGAGTACAATTACTAGCGTAGTAATTACTCATCGTGGTAGACTATATGAAAAGGCACCAGAATTGTACCCACAATATATTGCTGAGTATCAGTTCTACCGCAACCATGTGTGCTGTGATAGGTGTACCTATCATTGGCCCACGCATAAACTTATATGGAATGAGGAACTGTGAATTTTAGTGTAGGAGATGTTGTAGATTTTACTGACTCCACTACTGGATTTGTCTACCGTGGAGTTATTATTGATCATGTTCCAGGTAGAGATACCCGTGACTTAGGTAAAAGCAGCCCACTTAGGGAGTACCTCATGAAGTTTGACTACCCTTGGTATGGATATGATCGCGGCTGGGTAGCGAAAGAGGAACTAACTATGGTCAGATTTGCAAAGAATAGCCCGACAGTAACATATACATCTAGTACATGGACTAATAAGCCACTTAACGATAAGGAAAACATTAAGGTGACAGCATCAAATACTATTAATGAATCTACAATTAGTGAAACTCCTGAGCGCCCCTGGACACCATACTATGTAACATCCGATGAGTTCTTTGACATTCTTAAGATAGCCTTTGATGACACCTATGGTTCTAAGCACCGCTGGCATCCAGAGGACATGTATGTAAATGTCTCTTGTGTCCTAGAAGTAGTTTCAAATACCCTCGCCAATATGGTACGAATCAAGGCGGGTAGAGAATTGCAGGGAGTAAAAGAGCCGTGACTCCAGAACAGTATGTAGCCAATGCACTTATGAAAGTATGGTTTAAGAAAGGCCATAGCGATAAGGAGTGGCTTGAGTCAGATGACGGTAAAGCATGGCTGGAGATCTCTCTCCTTGATGCACAGGTGGCAGTAGACGCCTATCAGGAATGGATTAGAATTTACGGAGATGATCTAAAGTAATGTATATCAACTGCTGGCAGTGCAAGGAACAGGTCGATGCAATTTCAGCAGAGAAATATGTCTATCGTAATGTCATCCGTCAGATGGAAGACATGCTATGTGATTGGGCGCGGGAGAATGGAAACAACTGTGACTCCTATGACCATGACGACTGTAGAGTTTTACAAGTACTAATACAGGAATATAAGGGAAGACTATGAAACTAAATGATTTAGAAGATATTGTAAGTCTCGTAGCAAAGGACTTCTTTGACTACAAGAATCCAGGATTCTCAGCAGTAGATAATCCTAAGAGTGTTCAGACAGCAATTGATGATACAGCATTTATTATTAATAAGTTTATCGGTTATTTTAATCAACTAGCAGAAGGTGAAGTAAATGACGCAAGATGAAATTAGTGATCTCCTCCGCGATCTAGAGTCTGCTAGCAAGGACATTAAAAAGCAGACTGGTGGCAAGGGCGGCGAGGGGTCAGAAAAGAAGTATGGAATCGCCTACGCTGCTTGTGTAAAGGCAGGAATCAAGCCTCCACTACGCAGTAAGTACCGCTAGATCTAAGATTAATCCTCTGATGTTATACTGAAAGGGGAGGTGAAGTTATGCTTAATGAAAATAATGTAAGCATGTATGATTATTTAAACACTCGTTTAGATGATATGTATAAAGCATTTGGTCAAAGGTTTGAATCTAACGAGCGTCAGGTAGATCGGGCAGAACGTTCTTTAAATGAAAGATTAGCGTCTGTTAATGAATTTAGGTTAGTTCTGACTGATCAGCAAAAACTTTTAGTAAATAGAACAGAGTACAAGGATCTGATAGATCGGGTAGACCGCCTAGAATCTAGGGTAAGCCTGTCAGAAGGTCGTGGCAAAGGAATATCTGCCAGTTGGGGGTATTTAGTAGGGGCCATTGGTCTGATCGTAGGATTTATAACAATATTTAGTATAGATATAATATAACTAGCCCGTATGCATAGCATACGGGTTTAGTTATTTTTGACCAGTCAATTATTTTTTGACCAATAAATGATTAGACGATTGTCCTATTTACGAAGATTATGTGGATTTCTATGTTATAATTAATATATAGGCACCCCATTCCTATACAAATAAAATATAAGGAGATTTAGGGGTGCCAGAAAATACCAGAAACTTAATAATTTGGATCGTTATTGCAGCAATATTTACTATTACTGTAGGAGCGATACTTTTCATGTTTAATAGCAATGCAAATGCGGGTGGCGGCAAGGTTAGAATATGCCACGCCACCGCTTCAGATAAAAATCCATATGTAAATATAGAAATAGATGCATCAAGTATTGAGAATCCTAATGATAAGAAATATTTGAATGGACACGGAGATCACGAAAAGGATATTATTCCTCCGTTCACATTTGGAGAATCAGAATTTTTGGGGTTAAACTGGGACGATACAGGTCAAATGATTTGGAAGAATGACTGTAAGGTTGTTATTCCAGAGCCAACACCTAGTCCCACTCCAACGGAGCCAACACCAACACCGACTCCAACGGAACCAACTCCAACGCCAACACCAACGGAACCAACACCGACTCCAACACCAACGGAGCCTACGCCAAATCCGACTGAGCCAACACCAACGCCAACGGAGCCTAATCCAACTCCAACGGATATTCCAGCAGGCGGCGGGGGCATGGCGGTGAAAGTTCCTGCTTTAAAATAAAGGCTTCCATCGTCCCAGTTGGAGTAACATCCAGCAATTCAATGGAAATACCAGAAGACATATCGAAGGTAGGCTGGTATAAATATAGAGCGGCCCCTGGCTCTAATGGGGGGTCTACAATCCTCGTGAGTCACCGCGATGGAGTGGGTCCAGAGCCAGGGGCTTTCTATAAACTAGAAACGCTTCAAATGGGGGATGAAGTGTTCGTTTCTAATAACAATTATACAATAAAATATTCCATATCGGACATTTTTTTGATCAAAAAGTCAAAATTATTTAAAAAGTCTGATCTAATTTTTGATGACGATGGAGCGCCAAAATTAGTTATGATCACATGCGGCGGCGGATATGATTTTGAAAAACTCTCATATAAGAAAAATGTTATAGTAATAGCAAAACCCTTGGCTATATCAAATACTCTAGGGTATACTAATAAATATAAAACTTCTTCATGAGAGAAAGAGAAATTAGTGAAAAGTCCATGCACCAGCCCTAAGCATTCTGAGTACTCATGCCTCATAAAGTGGGGAGTAAGCAGTAAAAAGTTTGGTGTAGATAAGTGGTGTAATGGATGCATAGAACATCATAATAAGTCTCATATAGTGCAGGAATACCTGAAAAATATACCCGCGAATGAGCCGAAAAAGAAGAACAGGAAAGCCGCATGAGAAAGTTCGCCATAGTAACAGGCCGTTGGTACGGCGTATGGGCGTGGATTTGGTATGCAGATGTAATGCAGGAATCAGATGATGTGCCATATCGTACATTTAATGCTCTGTCAAAGAAGGGGGCATTGAGAAAGTCTCGTCGTTATATTCGTAGACTTACTTCACCCATTGAAGATAAAAAAGCATCTGTTTATGTGTATGATGAAAGTACACTTAAATTGGATGAGATTGAAATATGAATGTAGTTTATCAAGATAACTTCCTTACTCCAGAAGAGATCGAATTCTGCCTGTCATTTTATGACAAGATAGATAAAGAGATTGGCTGGGAATCTAGCGAAATAGATTTCTGGGAGGGAAGAGTGTTCGATGTGTCCAACATCATGGACAAGTTGGGTGACAGGTCTGCATACGGATCATTCATTAAGATCTTAAAGCGTATGCAGGATTTTATCATGTCACAGTTCGATCTCACTGAGACCGTATACCCAGACACCATGCAGTTGGTCAAGTGGATGGAGGGTTCTTATCAGCCCCCCCACGCTGACAATGCAGAGTTAGATGGGACAGACAATTATACGCCGTGGCGTCTATATTCTGGGATTTTATATCTCAATGATGACTATGAAGGCGGTCAGACGTACTTTAGCAACTATGATTATGAAGTAGAGCCCAAGGCGGGTCGTATTGCTATTTTCTATGGTGATCTTGATCACGAACATGGTGTGAGAGAGATCACAAGCGGGGAAAGAAAGACCATTGTCACCTTTTGGTGCCATGCATTTTTAAATAAATCACTTAGGTTAGGATAATTATGTTTAGTTTTGTAGGAGATGCCGTCAATTCGGTAGTAGATAGAATTGTAGATTGGGTTTTACCTCTGGATGAGGATATCTGGAAATGGCATGATGAAGATGGCGAGATTAATTAAGTATCTTCTCTTCTTGGTACTGGTATTTGTTCTCACATTTACCTGTACAAGTCTCACTCTTAAATCAAATAGAAAGCACTACAGACGAAATGATGCACAAATACTTCACAGAAATAAGTACCAAGTCATCCACGCTCTCTGAGTATTTTAAATCTGGAGAGGCTAGGGAGGCTCACCTGTCTGGATATATTGGGTGGGATGGATTCCTACTGGAACCAGATATTTATTTGTCAGAGCCCTTCCTAGAGGCCATAAACGAGCAATTTCCTATTAGGTTCGGAGGCATCATAAAAATGGCTCCCAGGATGGTATACAAGTGGCATCAAGATCGTGACAGGAAGGGCGGGATAAATATGCTCCTTACTGCTAATGATAGTAGCCATTGTCTATTCACAGCACATGATAGTGAAGAAACCTTGCAGTTAGAAGTATCAGAGTTGTACTATAAAGAAGATACGTTCTACTTGTTCAATACCCAAGAACGTCATATGGTATTGAATCTAGATAAGCCAAGGTATCTATTTTCTATTGAGTTTGAGGATCATCCTCCGTATGGAGCATTAGTGAAATGGGCAAATAAAAATGGATGGACAGATGAGTCAAAATAGTGAGCCATCTACAGATGGTTGTCTCACCACATTTCTGGGCGGGTGCTTTACGATTACCCTTATCAGTATAGTAATAGTAAGTATACTAGGATGGATCTTCACATGAACACAAGACAGACAATAGGATGGATTCTTTACTCTTTGGGCTGTATTATTGTCGCCATTACTTTGGGTGAATTGCTTAAACTTGTGTATTAATCTGTGGATAAGTTGTGCATAACTTATTACAAAATGTGGATAACACCCTACACATATATAAATAATATGTTAGGTGTAATGGGGCCACATACCCCCGCCATCGTAATGTCAAGGAAAATGGGACACTTTTATATAATTCCAAGGAAATATCCCACCATTTTATTTAATTATGGGATATTCTGTAAAATTCTGGGAAAAAATAGGGTCCATCGTAATATGCCCAAAAGTTATCCACAGTTGTGGATAAAATGTGGGCGGGATGTGCAAATGGTATCCTATCTATTGGTTATATAGTAGTGTAAGGGTATTATTACATGATAGGATAGTAAGGATATCATCACATTCCCGCCAATTTATCATTTGTAGAATTTATCCCACATCTATAATAAGTTACCCATTGTGTAAATAATCTGACACACTATGTACATGTGGATAACTTGTGGATAATATCGCAGAATTTCTGCGAATTTTTTTATGCCGTCGTAATGTCTAATAAATTAAAAATATCGGGCTACCCCGGAAAATTCTGGGAAAAAATATGATCCTTCGTAATATGCTTGACAAAATAAAATAGGCGGGGTGCCCCGCCCCTACCTATTTGTCAAGTAGAAATTGGACGAAGGAAGTAATTTTTTCATCTGTCCAGGTTGAAGATGCGGCACACTGGGAGGCAGGGAAAAGAATATCAAACTGAATAGCCTTCTCTGCTGACCATTCATAATTCTTTACCATGTTATCCCTCACGCTAGGAGATGAGGAGTTGGAGATAATAGAGAGTGCCTGCTCCCTAGTCATTGTGATGAACTCATATGTGTTATTCATACTCATACTATACACCCGCCCCCTGACATTGTAAAGGAAAATGGTTGGCTGCTAGGAATTCTGAGGCTCCTGCTTTATTGAACGACTTGGGCGTCCCCTGATAGCCGCACCAACCTACTTCTACCTACGGAAATATTGTAGCACTTCTACCTTTTGGGTGTCAATACCTCCCCGCCGATTAGTTGTCAATACCTCGTCTAATGAACGTTGGATTATGTCGGCTCTCATAGTCTGCCCAAGTTCCTCGGGAATCTGGACTGTCAGCCTCAAATCCACGACTAGGGTTATAGTTGGGTAGTTCCTCATAGTCACTCAGCACCTCATGTACGATACGGGAAGCCATGTCCCCTGTGATGGGATCACCAATGCCATAGCGGTAGTCAATCTCGTTTAGCATAAACCATCCCACCGCAACGCGGTGAAGCATGGATGCAGGAATAGCACCGTCACTCTTTACCAGATTGGCAAAGTGATACGGGTTCATGAGTCGGTTATACGATGCTTCGATAAATGCCTTGGCTGCTTTCTGCTCTACCATGATATCCTCTCGTTGGGGGAACCTACATTATACGCGAACGTCTGACTCCTTGCAAGAGGTAACAGACGATGGAGCCTTGATACCTCCTGGGCAATTGCAATACATCATATGCTTGGAGCAATCGAAACACATAACAAATTCGATAATGTAGCCTTCTTTACTCCGCCCCCGCAGTTTCTTAGGCTTGCGAACAGCAACCTCTGGAGGAAGGTGGGGGATAACAATGGATGGTTCTACCTCTGGTAGACCATCATCACGCTTACCTGTACGTCCTTCTAGTTTCCCGCCCTCCTCTTGATAATCCTTTAGAGCAGTCATCATCTCAGCAGTGAAACGTCCACGCTCCCCAACTGTGAATCCCAAACTACGCAAATACTCACGCTTATCCACCTAGCATCTCCTCCAATTGTGAATCCAATTCCCACTCTGCCTGTGTGTGAAAGCGAATAGGATGATATGCCAAACTAAGAACACGGGCAATCTCTAGCATTGGTTCCTTATCCCATGTCCCAAGATAGATCTGTTCCTCATCCACCCTGCCCTCCCAGAATATACCTGAGGGGCCACCGTCAATCTCATAGAAATGAATGGTGCTAGACATTCTCATGCTCCTTGGGAATAGGAATGATATCAACAAGCGAGTATAGCGTGTTGCGGAGGGTATCGTCAAGTGCCGACTCCTCTGGCATATCATCCCCAGGCCAGAACCAACCATAGCCAGTCTCATCAGCCATCTTTCCATCGAACACATGCCCATCAGAAAAGTACGCCTCTACGTCATACTCCATAGACCACTTCTTACGATCTGTGTCATAGAAAACTACATAGTGAAACTGCATTAGATTCCCTCCACCCTACATGTCTCACAGATTCCCTTGTTTAGTTCTAGAATGTAAGACTCTTCATATGAATAACAGTCTGAACAGTTATCGAACATCACGCCCCCTGCATCCTACTATAAATATTGCACACCATTCCATAAGTTAGACAATCAACACAATCACACTCAGAATAGTCGGGGGTATGCCAAGCAGTACGCTCCATATAATCTAGCAAGTCATCTACTGTATGCATTAGACTTCCTCCCCATAGAACGAAACAATCTGATAGCGAAACCCATAGTCCTCGTCATGCATAAGACGCTCAGACATTACCCGCTCGGCATCCTCTAGACTATCTGCATCTATCCTGACAGAATAGTTATAGATCATTGCTACTCCTCAAAGACAATAGAGGTAAACTTACCATCACTAGTAAACTCACCAGTCTCTACATCAAGCCAGATAGCCATTACTCGTTCTCCCAAAAAGATAGTTGGCCTGCATACTCCTTGCTCTCAGCATACTGCAACTCAGGGTCCTCGTCAATGAATTCTGGTTCACAGTCCCACCACAATGCTTCCCAAAGCCGCAACTCATCCAACATACCGCGAGCGGTGATCTCTGCACCGTTAGGAAGAATAAGTGTACGATCTAGAACATCATAGTCTGCGATATCTTGGTCGATGATATTACCATCCTTATCCATGATCTGCCAGGGCATAGCATCTTCCACAATCTGATCGAAGAATGTCTGACACGCAATCTGAATGTCAGCAGGAATCGGCGGGTAGAAGTTAGCGGTCAAGTGCATAGTGATATTAGGCATCCAATTCCTCCAGAATTAGACATTGGTCATCTACGGTGTAGTAAAGACCATTGGGCAGTTTGCTATTGAGAAAGTCTAGTGCATCATCATAGGTCCAGTCAAGGGACTCCAGAACCTCATACAATGTTTCTTCACTTAGCCAATCATTGCGGTAGTCCTCTATGTCCTTCTTGTATCTCTCCTCGTCAATCTCAAAGCCAGCATCTACCGCCAAGTCGATGACGGCGGTGGTGAAGTCAATAGACGACATATGACTTCCGTCAATAACACAACCAGTACCAGGAAACATCAGACCTCCTCCACCTGAGCGGCTTTCCAATAATCATGCAGATAATCAGTAGAGATAAGCAACATATCAAGCAACTCGCCAAGTTGCTCCTTGATCTCGTCCATATCATCAAGGTCAAAGAAGTCGCTATCAAACTCCTGCTCTATAACAAGCGGGAGGGTAATGCGGAAAGTCTTAGTCATTGTCAGCCTCCACACCCTCAAATCGAAGGATAACCGAAAGGTTATCCATGATGTAGTTTAGCACCTCATGGTCGGCAAAAGAAGCATAGTCCTGACCCATCTGCACAAGTTCCTCGGGGGTCATGTCAGGGTCCTCATATACCTCATACTCAAACTCAAACTCTAAGAATGATGAATCAAGTTCGTTGATGATCTCGCCAGTAAAGTGAAAGGTTGCCATGTCTAACTCCAATCGTTGGGTCGGAAGCCACCCTGAGATAGCCACTCATCAAGACCATGAAAGAGGTCTACAACCTCATCCATAGCCGCATCTGCATCAACCTCCAGAGTACCCCACTCCTCCCATTGGGTCAAGATTTCGCGGAGGCGGGATAGTGCAATATTCGGGTCCATTTCTTCTCCTTTCTAGGTATATCAAGTAAACCGTAGTATGGAGCATAAGTCAATGGGGAAATTTCAGGAAATTCTGGGGATTTTTCTTAATGTTCGTAATTGACATTTTGATAAAGTCGGGCTGCCCCGATTTTCCAGATTTGTCAAGCGCCACCCCAAGGAATCGAACCCTGCGCGACAAGGGTTGGAATCTCGTCTGCGCCCAGCGCGGGTGACTTGCAGGCAGTTTTACATCATGCCCAGGATGTGTGGGGGATATCCCCATCTAAAGGTGTTACTTTACTCCCGCGACGGCCTTGACAGCCGCGAGAATCTTACCCTTCTCTGCATTGGTGACAGGATCGAAACCGCTAGCAGCAGCAAGGACATTCTCCGCACCGCGCTCGCCACGACCCTTGCGGAACCAGTCAAGGCGCTCCGTGAGAGCATTGAACGCACCCCAGGCGGTGCCTGAGATCATGTTCGTGGTGTCAGAGCCATAGATCTCCTCCAGAAGATCGACCTTAGTCTCCCACTTCTTGACAGCACCCTTGGCATCCTTGTCGGGACGAGGGTAGATAGCCTCAACAATCTTGTCGAACTTAGCCTTGGTGATTTCAGTAGCGATAAGTGCCTGAGCCTCCTTGTCGAACTGGTCAAGGTAGGAGTTGGCGAGTGACAGAGCCTCGCGTGCAGCAGCAACCTTGCCACCCACGGTCTGCGTGTGGCGAATCTTGAAGGACTGCTTGACGCCAGACAGAGCCATGTTGAGAGTGTTCTGGCACACAACGCGGACGGGAGTGATGGAAGCCTGCACAGCAGTCGAACCATCGTGCGAGGTATGAACCAGAAGGTAGGACTTCACAACATCCGACACACCGCTAGGATCAAGGACAGTCTCACGCTCCAGCGCGAGGGAACCGAACACTACGCGACCCTGCTTGATAGAACCAGCAGTCTCCCAGCGACCACCGTCAAGCAGCGCGTCACCAAAGTAGAACAACTCCTCGTTCTGAAGGACACGGTAACGCTCGCCCACGGTAGAGAGAACGTCAGTACCCTGACCAAACGGATTGTCGCGGAGGACCATGTAGGAAGGGCTGATGACATTGTAGTCAGCAGGATACGGAACGGCCTCAAGGCGAACGTTCCAACGTGAAAGATAGGCAGCGTCCAGCATCTCCTGCGTGGACTTCTCCTCCGTGAAGACAGTGCCAAGACCATGCCAAGCGGGTTCGCGGAAAGAAGCGAAAGCCTGCTCGCCGTTCTGACCAATCTCAACTGCGTGTGCCATGTGTTTCTCCTTAGTCGATTGAACTTATAGAAGAACTATACACCCTAGGTCTGACAGTGGCAAGAATATTTCTAAAAAATCTGGGGGAAATTTCTTTCCGTCGTAACTTGACAAATCAAGTTTCGCGGGGCGGCCCGGAAGTGGTGAGGGAGGGGATTTACCGACCCCCTCCCCCTCTCATCCTATTGGCGGTAACCTCTGATGAGTTGCTTGCCTAGTGACCTTGAATCTCGGCCCTATAAATTTCAGGAGCGACCTGATGAAGATATAGGTGCATTGTCCAAGGTGCTATAACTAGCGTACCCCCAACGGGATTCGAACCCGTGCCGCTGCCTTGAAAGGGCAGTATCCTAGGCCACTAGATGATGGGGGCGGGTTGGTGAGGTGACTCTGCTATATACGTCAGTAGTTTACAGCCACGCTGTCAAAGACTTAGACTGTCCTCACCAAGTCTATTTAGTTAGACTTCCTCTACAGAAATATCCATCTCTTCTTCCATGAAGTCAATCTCCACAGAAGAATTGCTGTAGTATCCCTTGCTGATCTCCGCATTCAGTTCATTCTCAAGATCATCAATGTCATAGTCCATGGGGACGGTAACATTGCCAGAGAATCGAACGGTAATCTCTACCATGTACTCCCGCTGCAACAGAATATCAAAGTAGCCAGCCAAATCCTCTAGAGTAGCGGAGTCAAAGTCCCATCCGTTATACTTCAGGGCTTCCTCAAATGCGTCAATCTGAGCAGCATACTTACGAACCTGCTCGCCAGCATATTCCCAACTCTGAGTCTTCATAGACAACTTATTCTCAAGATCGCGGTACTTGACCTCCAACTCTTGCATGGTCATAGGATAGGGAGAAGGTGAGGCCAACTCCGCATCGGTAATATCAACAAAACTAGGATCAATCATCACACACCCACCATTTCCTTAGTGTACCTGTGAATAAAGTCCGTTCGTGAGAACTCTACGATCTTATCACCTGGAACATTGCTGCGCCAGTCTGCATCATAGAGCGTTACCGTATCGTTAGCAAGATCGAACACGGGAATCTTATGCTCGTTATCAGCGAGGGTGTTGATGGTGATACCCCAGCCCAAATCCTGCGAATGGGCATCACCAATCAGATCAGAGATAATGATGCGGGTAGCGTAGGCATCATCACCAATCCGACCAGCATCCACAACGCGGTCAATAGCCTTAGCAAAACGGGCAAGCATCTGATGCCCTGCCCAATGTCCATAGACGAAGATGGTGTTGCCGTCAGCCTGCTTGATTCCGAAGTTAGCGCGGTCTCCCATTGGAGTCCCTTTCTGTAGTAGGTAGTAGAACTCTATCACATGGGTCTGACAGTTGTCAAGGGGAAGGTGGGCTGACTTCTTTGCGGTTTACACTCCGATGATCAGTCTTCATGCAGCGCCCAATAATGTGTCCCACTCTTCCTTGTACCCCTGATCGGACTTGAACCGATACTCCGTTATGGAACTTGATTTTGAGTCAAGCGTGTCTGCCAATTCCACCACAGGGGCGTGGTGGGCAGTTTGTCATCATGCCCAGGATGGGAATCTACTAACGATCCCCACATATCCAGGTGGGTTAAGCGAGACAGTTTTAGCGAACATGTCTAGGTTCGACCAACTGGTCAGCGACCAGCAGGGACGCCCTTGCGAAGTGTCTCAAGTGCGGGGGTGGAATCAACAAACTTGCCGTTGATTCGGGTGACGATACGGGTCTGAGTGCCGTATCGGGTGTTCCAAGTCTCAAGGTATGAGAACTTAGGGGTCTTCTGCTTCTTTGCCATTTGTTTCTCCTTCTACTAGTAAACGGGAAGTGCATCAACTACGGCAACAATCTTACCATTTGCCGCCTTTGCAATCAAGTCTGCGCGGGTCTGATTATGAATCGTTATATCGAAATGTGTGTCATCATACACATCATACTCCACGCCATGCTTGATCGCTTCAAATACCCCCGCGCCCGTAGACGAGCGGGAGGGAGTACGGATTGTAGCAATCATGTTCCCTCTTTTCTGTTGTAGTACTACTATAGCCTAGGGGACTGACAGCCACAAGGATTATTTCCACGAATTCTGGGAAATTTTCTTAATCGTCGTAATTGACTATTTGAGATTTATCGGGCTGGCCCGATTTCTCGGGTTTGTCAAGTTTATTTCATAGATTTTATTAGAATCCCTAGGGCAAATGCGACGCATCCTAGCAGACCTATGCCGATAAATCCTAGCACACCATACGCGATAATGTCAGTCATCACACTCCCGAAAAGTCGCGCAGCATTTCCCGAAAGTTATCGAAGGTAACGTCATTCATTAGATATCTCCATTCTGCTGTGCGATATTGTGTGCAATGGCGGAGCGGTTCCAATCTGTTGCACTTTCTACCGCCTCCCAATCCTCGGGACTCCATGCGCGAGTGTCGATGATTACTAGACCGTTCGCATTACCAAATGATCCGTCTGCTGCAAAAAATGTTAGCGCCATTAGTTAGCACTTCCTCTCACGATAATCCAGATAAGAGCCTGCGCGGTGCGCGGTGTGATGCCATGATCACTAGCAACCCTGCGAACGGCATCGGAGAGCGCGAGGTATTGACCCTTGTTAGGTGAGTCGGTATCCATTCCTGCCGCTCGCATCATCCAAACGTCAATGACAACCGCGTCAGTATCGCCAGCAATAGCGCGAGCGAAAGCGTTAGTCTTGAGACCCTTGAGCGCATCGAAGCCAAGGGTCATGGCATCCTGCGCCATGCGAAGGTTATTGCTCAGACCGCTGACGGGCTTATTCATGGAAAAGGCGAGAGCCTTAGCAACGTTGGACGCCCAACGCTCACGCGGGGAGAAAGCAGAGACAATGCTAGCGCCAATCTCCAAGGATGCGCCCATATTCTCGGCAACGTCCTCCGCAACCTCTTGCGCCTCAAAGTACCAGACGCTAGCGGCTTCCACCTGAGACATGGTGGCGGTGAGAAGGATATCGGAGAAGGCGAAATACGCGGTATCGGAAAGGGACAGGGTATCGGTTGTCGTTGTCATGGCTTCACCTTAGCATGGGGGTCTGACAATGGAAGGGGGAAACGCCGATTATTCGGTAACGAAACGGTCACGATGCTTGGCCTTGCGAGAATACTTGGCCTTGTTCTTGTGAGGTTGGGCGGCATTAGAGCGACGACGCTCCAATACGGCGCGGTTATGGTCGGCACTGCGGCGATGATTCACACGATTCGACATAGGAAAAGGATAGCATGGGGGTACGACAATGGGAAGAAAAATCTCGGGGAAAATACCGCGTGTCGTAACTTGACAAATGTCAAAAAGTCGGGCCGCCCCGCAGGGCGGCTTTTGTCAAGCCGAAACGAGAAACTTTTTCCTTTCGTCACCCGTGAGTCCACCATAGACATGGGGCTCAAAATCTTCATTGGCAATTGCAAATTGGAGACACTTATCTACTACCGCGCACGTTGCACAGATTGCCTTAGCCTTCTCTACACGCGATGCGACTCCTGAGAGAAACAGATTAGAGTCTGCATCCTTGCACGCTGCACTATCCTGCCACATTGTTTTCCTTCTTCCACTCGTTAGATTCCCGCCGCTTGATGTAGCGACGTTCCTGCTTCTTGGTCATGCTCCTGCAACATCCGAAGTAGCAGTTAGTCTTGTGCTTCCCCGCTTGCTTCCTGCTTCTCAACATAGAAAGATCCTATCATGAGGGACCGACAGCGAATCGCATCCTCGCGCATGATCCTATCGAATTCATCGTGACTGATGGGATGGTAGGACATTAGTTCTCCTGTGTATCTAGTGCATGGTCGATGGTGTCAATGATATTGTCGATATAGGCGAACATTCCATTCTTCTGAACCTCCGCCATGATGTATACGACTGTCTCCCAATCTGCGCGGGACATAGAAACTCTAATCATTATGCATCACTCCGATCCATGATCTCAAATTCCTCAGGGCTTGCACCCTTGCTAACCTCACGGCTAATCCAAGCCAGTGCCTTGTCACGGTTGCCAAAGATAAGGGGAAGCGGGTTGCCATCCTTAGCGATGTAGTAAAAGTCCATCAGTTCTCCCAAGGGTTAGGGTCAAGGTCAAGGGTAGCCTCCAAGCGGAGGAAATTCTCGTATAGTTCTTCTTCATTCATGACTACACCTTATCACTAGGGTCTGACAGTCTACGCTCTGCGGCCTTGGCTTGGAGCCATGCCTTCCATGCCTCGCGCTCCTGCGCGGCGGCGGAATAGTCAATGTATGTCATCTTGTTCATGCGATCACCTTATCATCTAGGTCTGACAGGCAATCACAGTCATAGGTCACCTTGAGGTAGTCCTCAAAGGCTTCCACCGTCATGATGCCTTTGTATTCGTGGCAAGTGAAGCACACGCGGGAATCCAGAGCGATCTCGTTATCGCAGAAGCAGCAGACCAAGTGGTCATGGGCAGTATCCATATCTAACCTTCTTTCTATACCCTGACCCTATCACGGGGGTCTGACATTCACCTAATCGAGAATGCATACAAATCGGACAATTTCAAGAAAAATTTTGTGGCGTATTTCACAGCGTCGTAACTTGACAAAACCAAAAAGTCGGGGCGGCCCGATTTTAACTAATTGTCAAGTCTATTTCGCAATTCGATTTCGATATTTTCTAGAGAATCCTCTATGTATTCCAGCATGGCCTGATCACGCTCACCATCTGACGATGCCCACATGCGATTGATTCGACTCTGAATCTGTCCCACCTCGTTATACATCATTTTGCAATTCAGGATGAATGCATCGGGTCTATTGACTTTCACATTACTCACCGCGCCCTCCAAGCCTCAAGGAATGATGCGAACATCTCTAGCGGAACATACGCATACACACCGCCAGAGTGGTATGCAGCAAACTCTTCAAGGATCGACTCTTGCCATTCCCCATCCTTGAAGAACGCAAGTTCGACAGAGTAGGGGAAGCGACACATAGCGCCATCACCAATAGCGACAGAGATCTCATCTGCGAGAGGGTGCTGAATCTCAGCGGCGGTAGCATTGACGATTGAATAGTCCCCATAGGAACGAACCTTTACCATTAGAAGCCTCCCTCTATTCCACCAACGATAGCCATGGCAATAAGAATACCGCCAACGATTACGAAAGACAAGAGATGTTGCGCGAAAGTTCTCACAGTTCCAACCCCATTTCACGGAGGCCCAGCATCAACTCGGCCTGTATTGCAGGACTATTCATGTCCTCTGGCTTGAGCCACTTTACCATAGCACTACCACGGGACTGCATGGTATTGCCATGCGTGTCGGTTGCAAGGAACCAATCATCCTCTAGCGGTTCGATGCAGAACCACCTAGTATGGAGGATGCCCCTATCATTCTCTCCAAGGATACCCTCTACAAATGGGGGACACTCGCGCATGGGAGTGGTCACGATACGGTCTACTGAATCAATCATTAGAACCCCCAGGACTTAGCGTTAGCGTTATGATCGACAACGATGGGGTAAAGCGCTCCACGCTTAGACTCCATGTAGACCAGACCCTTCTCATCACCCTTTAGGCTACGGGCGAAGTGGAGTGCGTCGTCCTTGCTCATCCAACGGGTGAACGGGGAACGGGAGACATTGCCATTGAACGATGTAGAGACATGCACTACACGGTATCCCTTGAACATTTCTTTCCTTTCGTTTCCCCGATATTATCACGGGGGTCTGACATTGGTGTGGCCTAGGGCTCATCCCTCATGGGGCTTATTTGCCTAGGAGGTATTTAGTTATAGAGACACCCTACCATGGGGGTCTGACAGTCACTTGCCCGTGACTGCCTTAGCCGCACACCCATAGCATGGGGTGAGCGTCTGAACCTGGCGGTAACAGGTACGAACATTGCTACACACCTGGCATGTGTAGGTGTAAAGAGTACGCTTTCTCATCTCTACACCTCCTTTCTTTCTATGCCCTAAGGCTATCATGGGGGTCTGACATTTTGGCCCAGAATTCTAGGGAATTTGGTAACAGGTTCATAACGCTAGGGGGAGGGGGGGGATGTTCGTACAGGTGTTCGTATGGTCGCACTAGTTGAAAATCGTACCACTTCTCAGATTGTGTATCATCCAAAATACACAGCCATTAACATTTTCATGAAATTAAAATATAACAAATTGATAACGGTCAGAGACCAAGAAAATGAGCCACACTAGTTGGCTCAAAAATTGAATTTCGATGTTGATTATAAGAAGCGCGGGAAACGCGGGAATGTCTAGCATGACATATCTTGCACAATACTCTACATTTGGCTATTTCTTGCTTGATAGTAGGCCATGCATAGTCAGATCGGATCAAATCGGACACATTGCCTTTCTTTTCATTAGGATCAACGTGGTCAAAGTCTAAATCTACTGATTGAAAAATAAAATCGGGGGGAAGAGGGCAAGATCCACTCTCACAACCTCTTGCTACCTTAATGAGACCTGATAAACGCCATTTACGCTTACGCATAAGATTACGTTTGTCATTTCTTGTCATTATTTGCCTTTTCTCATAGCGAGAGCAAGAAAGGTTGCACATAGTAAAATTAAAATTAAAAATTGAATATCGTTACTACTCATTTTCTTCTTCCATAAGTAAAGACGGGGGCGGGGCGAAGACACGACCCTCTTTGTGTCTATTGTACATTTCAAGCATCTTCTCTTGATTACTTGTACTTATACACAACATATCATAGTTTCTGGCTAATTGGATGTATATAGCACTAAGTAGTTCTTGCATTATTTCGAATTGTTCATCAGTCATTGTCTTGCTCCCCCGCGCTTGGTGATTCTAATATTGTATCAATATTGTCAAATTCCATGCGCCATGGTAATGGCTTACAAGGAAATCCGATGGCTTCTACCATTTCCCCGTTTTCATAGATATCAATTTCTATATAGGGAGTGATATCGTCATCATTTTCTATCCAGGCTCTCATTTTACTAGACTCATCGAATAAGGAAATGCTTTTTCTGCTAACGCGCTCATTGCTTTAGCATATTCCTGTATTTCTACCTGTGCGTCGTGGGCCAATCTCTGCTGAGTGAAATGCATTATTCCATGCAAGGAGGTTGTCCAGCGATAGCGGACATACATTCCATATGCAGGAAGGAATAATCTAGCCTGTTCTGCACATACTCCAACCTCAATGGCATGATTGTACTCTACTTCTGCGGCCTCAATCAAGTTGAATAATTTCATTGTGAGTTCGATGCCCAGACCATAATTAATTGGCTCTCCAGAGCCCTGCTTAGAGTTCTCAGGGGCACTTCTCCACTGCTCGGCAGTGGGAATGTAGAAGGCTGGTTCCTCTGTGATGTATCTGCGTGAGGACTCATTCCACCCGTTCTGATCATCAACAAATGTTGAAGCAACTGCATACTTCCAGTGTTGGCGTGCAACCATGAGTGGAGCATAAATTTCAAAAGATAAAACGCAATGTCTAAATGGAGAAGTATGTTCTTCTTTCCAAAGGAAGTCGATAAGTTTCTGATCTTTCTTTTTCAAAAGACCAGTCATATCTAATTCACTTCTTTTATCATAAGAAACTCTAGCAGCATTAGCAACTTCTAGATCATTACCCATAGTTGAAATTAGGCTTACATAACCTAAGTTCAAAACATCAATCTTCTCCATTAACTTCCAATTCTTCTAAAACAAACTCAATATTGTTGTATAACTCTAGGCCAGGATATAACTTAAAGTTACAGTCAAGGCAGTACAAGTATATGATATCGTTACCATTATCGTCAATATCAAGATTCGGAACAAGAATGGGATGTTCTGAATCAATCTCGCATCGAATCGGGATTGTTTTATTCTTTAAAGATAATTGATAATATTTACTAAATCTTCTATATTCCATTATGTTCTTTCTTTCTTATATATTGCAATTGTACATATGATCTTATCACATGGCGAGAATTTTAATGTGATGTATAGCACATAGACTCATTAGGGTGTAATGCTATACTTCAGTGATGGAAGTTTCCTTTACGACCGCCGCCGAAGAAATGGCAAATCTAAACGATAAGATGAAAGACCTTAACGGATACAGCCATGCCTCTTATCAGATTTCTCAGGCTTTTTCTAGGGCGGGAATAGATGTAAAAATTGGAAGAGTATCTTCTCCAGTAGGGATATCTATGGGATTTCCATCTCAGTACAGATTCACTCCAAATCAGTATAAAATTGGTTATACTGCATGGGAATCTACAGAATTAAAAGAGGGCTGGGAAGATCAAATTCTCAGATGCGACGATATGTGGGCCACCTCATCTTGGACCGCTGATGTACTCAGAAACACAACAGGCAAAGAAGATATTCATGTTTACCCTCATGGATTAGATATTGATTGGCGTCCAGTTAAAAGAAAAAGAAAAAAAGTGTTTAGATTTCTTCACATTGGAGAGCCACAGGCTAGAAAAAATGGACAGATGGTTGTGGAGGCGTTTGCAGAACTGTTTGGAAATGATCCAGATTATCAACTAATTCTTAAATGCACAAACATAAATACAACTAGAGTATTCCATCAAGATGGAACAATTGCTGGTGGCCCAGACAACAAATATTCAAATATCAGAATCACCACCGCCCCTCTGACTCATGAACAGATGATAGAACTTTACTATAAAACAGACGCAATGCTGTACCCAACAATGGGGGAGGGCTTTGGCTTTATTCCACTTCAAGCCTTAGGAACTGGTATGCCAACCATATCAACTTATGATTGGGCAGAGTATAAGAAATACATAACGGTTCCACTAGATGCAAAACTAGGACCAAGTGAATACCCAGCACTTCATCCAGGAAATGTATATCATGTGGATAAAGAAAATCTTAAAAAATCTATGATGGATATAGTTGATAACTATGATGCGTATGTTAAACAATCATTCAAAAATGCTTTTAAAATTCATATGGAATACGACTGGGATCGTGTGACAGAACCTACAGTTGAAAGATTAAAAAATATTTTTAAAAGTCGCGGGTTTTGAATCCCGAAGTGATACTATAGAGATTATCTAAATTTTAATCCCCACATTTGGGGTCAAGGAGAACATATGTCACAAGGTATTGATAACCACTACGAAAACTTTATCGCCCTGAGCCGATATGCACGATGGCTTTCAGAAGAAAATAGGCGAGAGTTCTGGAGTGAAACTGTAGATAGATACTTCACATTCATGAAAGATCACCTTAAGGAAGAGTTCAACTACGAACCTTCTGAAGAGTTGGTTAAAGAAATAAGAGATGAAGTGTTTAATCGCAATGTCATGCCCTCTATGCGTGCAATTATGACTTCTGGCCCCGCCCTAGATAGAGATCATGTTGCAGGATACAATTGCTCCTTCCTGCCAGTTGACTCTTTGCGCTCTTTTGACGAGGCTATGTACATTCTTATGTGCGGAACTGGTGTCGGATATTCAGTAGAAAGCACCTATGTTGACAAACTTCCACCCGTCAACGAGCACTTTGAACCAACCAATACCACTATTGTTGTAGAAGATTCCAAGGCAGGCTGGGCAAAAGCCCTGAGAGAACTTCTTGCACTTCTTTGGCAGGGACAAATTCCATCCTGGGATGTATCTAAGGTTAGACCAGCAGGCGCTAGGCTAAAGACCTTTGGCGGAAGAGCCTCAGGACCAGAACCACTAATTCAACTATTTGATTTCTGCGTTAATACAATCAAGAATTCAGCAGGACGTAAGTTAAAGCCAATTGAAGCACATGACATTATGTGTAAGATTGGAGAAGTTGTAGTAGTAGGTGGCGTTCGTAGATCTGCAATGATTTCTCTATCTGATCTTAACGATCACGACATGGCACGCGCAAAGTCTGGTGCATGGTGGGAATATAACTCACAACGCGCTCTAGCGAACAACTCTGTCTCTTACTCAGGCCGTCCAAGTATGTCAGACTTCATGACAGAGTGGAAAAATCTTTACGAATCAAAGTCTGGGGAACGCGGAATCTACAATGTAGCCGCAGCGCAAGGGCAGGCAGCAAAGTACGGTCGTAGAGATCCTGAAGTTCGTTATGGAACTAATCCGTGTAGCGAAATCATTCTTAGGCCGTACCAGTTCTGCAATCTTTCAGAAGTTGTAGTGCGTCCAGAGGATAATGAAAAGTCATTAATGCGTAAGGTAGAGTTAGCCACTATCTTAGGAACATGGCAGTCAACTTTAACCAACTTTAAGTATCTCCGAAAAATTTGGAAGGATAACACAGAAGAAGAAAGACTTCTTGGAGTTTCAATAACAGGTCAGTTCGGCAATAAACTAATGTCTGGACAAGAAGGATTAGACAAGTTAGAGTCAGTACTAAACAAGTTAAGAGAAAAGTCAGTTGCTGTTAATCAGGAAGAGGCTAAGGTTCTTGGCATTAATCCATCAGCAGCCATTACTTGCGTAAAGCCTTCTGGAACTGTTTCCCAACTGGTTGGAGTATCTTCTGGTATGCATCCATGGCACAACGATTACTACATTCGCACGGTGCGAGGAGATAAGAAAGATCCACTAACCAAGTTCCTTGTAGATTCAGGAGTACCAGCAGAAGATGATGTTATGAAGCCAAATGATACTACTGTATTTTCATTCCCCGTCAAGGCTCCAGATAACGCCGTTTTACGCAATGATCTTACTGCCATCGAACACCTTGACATTTGGTTGACATATCAGCGTGCATGGTGTGAGCATAAGCCATCTATTACAGTTTCTGTAAGAGAAGAAGAGTGGATGGATGTTGGAGCATGGGTGTGGAAGAATTTTGATGAAGTTTCTGGAATTTCATTCCTTCCATATTCTGATCATACCTATAAGCAGGCTCCCTATCAAGATGCCGATAAGGAAGAATACGAAAAACTTAAGGCAGTAATGCCTAAGGAAATTCGTTGGGCCGATCTAGTTTTTTATGAAACAGAAGATGGAACAAAGGGGTCGCAGGAACTTGCGTGTAGTGCAGATACTGGCTGTGAAGTTGTAGATATTACATGATATACTTAAATTGGAGGTAATTATGTGGAATTGGTTAAACAACACAGATACAGGAAGAGCAGTTAGGTCATACGTCGTATCCTTTGTTACAGTAATCTTAGGACTTTTTATTGCCGATGGCGCTGACATTTTTGCTGTATCCAGCACCGACTTAAAGGCATGGCTCGCCGCTGGTCTAGCAGCAGTTTTGCCAGTTATCATTACTGCTTTAAATCCAAATGATCCAAGGTACGGAATTAAGAATAATGCCTAACGGAGAACTTGATTTAGCAGACATTGATTTTTCTCAGCCATTCGACACGAATTTTGTCCCTGACTTAGATGAATCAGAATTCCCAGCCAAGGACAAGGATGATGATGCAAATGGCTAATTTAAATCCTACACCAGCCCAAGTTCGTCAGGCTCTACTAGATCATGGCGTAATTATGGATGTTTATGCAGGATGGGATACAGTTGGTAGGCCATGGCAGGGTCCAGACGGATCACCAGGGCTTACTGGTGGAGTAATTCATCACACAGCAAATCCAAATGCTTCTTCTGCCAACTATAACAATATTTTAGGGTGGGCTGTCACAGCCTACGATAAGCCAGTATGTAACATGCTTATTGGAAAAGACCGCGCAACCCTTCTTGCCGCTGGAAGCGTGTATCATTGTGGGTTAGGTGGCCCTGTCCCAGCACTAGGGGTAAGTCAGCATGGATTCCAAGGTCAAACTAGATTCTTTGGAATTGAAATTGATGACCCAGGAGTAAAAGTTGGAACCATCAACGAATTCCAAATTGATATGACTGCCCGTACTATGGCAGCACTTGCAGAACTCTGTGGCTGGGATGTATCAAAGTCAATTGGAACGCATAAATGCTACACAGATGGATGCCATGGATGGAATCCTAATGGACCATCTCCAAGTGTGGGCCGCAAGAATGACACAATAGATGGTGCCTGGAAAGAATATCCAGGAAGTTCAACACCGTCTCCATACAACGCCCCATATTGGAGAAATCAAGTTAAGTTGCGTATGAAGCCAGTTATGTGGGATGGAACTATTCCTTCTCGTACCGCAGCGCTTAAGGCTTATACTGATGGCATTGCTAATAAGGCAGCCTGGAGAGTAGCCTGTAGACTATATGATGTTGGAGTGCTAAAAATAAAACCATTAGCATTAGGTACTCAAAAGTATCCAATAAAAGCAGTTCAGAGGTATCAAGCACAAATTGGAATTAATCCAGACAGACAAGATGGTCTTCCAAATAAGACAACATGGATTAAATTATTTGGTGCAGATAAGCCATAAATACTTAAATATGCAGTCAGCCCGTCAATCGACGGGCTTTCTGTATTAGACCTGATAGATGTTATAATTTATTGTAAAGAGGTGCATATTATATGGAAGAAGTTAATTTTAAAGTTGTCCAGGGAGATACGTTTTCAATAAAGGTAACGTATCAAAATCCTAATGGTACAGATATAAATTTAACTAATTATACCGCTCGCATGGACGTAAGAAACGAGCCAGCGGGTAAGATTCTTTGTGCATCGGTAACAACATCCAGTGGAATAACAATAGATGGGCCAAATGGAGAATTGACAATTACATTCACTCCTGCTCAAACAAGAAAGTTTACTACTCCAAGTGCTGCATATCAGTTGCAAATTACAAGCCAAACTGGTCAGCAAACTACAATTCTTAAAGGATATCTTTCAGTATCCGCAGCGGTGGTACGATGACAGAGCAAAGAGTAATTGTAGAGAGAGTTGAAAACAATGTTATTGTTGGGGCCTCTGGAGTTCAAGGCCCACAAGGAGTTCAAGGTCCACAGGGAATACAAGGTCCACAGGGAGACCCAGGAATTGGAGCCTATACGCATGTTCAAGGAACTGCTTCAAATACATGGACAATAAACCATAATTTAGGATTCTTCCCAAATGTAGAGATCGTTGACTCTGCGGGAAGCGCGGTAATCGGAAATTACCAATTTATCAACGCAAATACTCTAGTGGCAACATTTAGAGATCCTTTCGCTGGAAAGGCATATTTATCATGAGAGGTGGAAAAATAAATGGCTAAAAGATTTTTAGTTAGTTTAGACCTCGGCACCAATGAATTGCAGAATGCCGTAATTCAGAATTTGCCTGCGGCTTCAGAGCCTACTGGCGTAAAGGGTCGGGTCTACTTTGATTCAACTAATAACAGATTAAAGATTTACGATGGTACAGCATGGCAACCATTAGCAATTGGAGGAAGCGCTGCTTCTACTGTTACATTAACGGGGGATGTAACTGGAACAGGCAATGTCTCTAGTGGAACTATTTCAATAGAAACAACTGTTGCTGCTAATTCTGTCGCCTTAGGTACAGATACAACTGGAAATTATGTTAACGATATAACTGGTGGAACTGGCGTAACTGTTACTGGTACTGCTGGAGAGGGATGGTCTCCTACAGTATCAATTGGTCAGGCAGTTGGAACTTCTGACTCACCATCATTTGCAGGAATTACATTAACTGGCGATGCTGCTGTTAATGGTGGAGATGTTACAACTACTGCTACCACAGCATCATTGTTTAATGCAAATGCAACTACATTGAATATCGGTGGTGCTGCAACAACACTATCAATTGGTGCTGCTACAGGAAACACTACAGTTAACAACAATTTAGTTGTTTCTGGAAATCTAACAGTAGATGGAACAACGACCACACTTAATACCGCCACACTTGAAGTAGAAGACAATGTTGTTCTTCTTAACAAGGGCGTTACTGGAGCCCCATCCCTTGATGCGGGTCTTGAAGTAGAGCGTGGAGATTCTGCAAATGTTTCTATTCTATGGAATGAAACTACAGACTCCTGGACATTTACAAACAATGGTTCAGCATTCTATAATATGGTTAGAAAAGTTTCTGGTGACATTACTGGAGATTCTTCTACTACAGCATTTACAATTACACATAACCTTGGTACAAGAGAAGTACAGGTTCAAGTATACGATGCTGCATCACCTTATGACACAGTAGAAGTAGACATAGAAAGATCAACTACTAATGCTATAGTAGTCAGATTTGTTTCTGCTCCAACAACAGGAGTGAACTACAAGGCTGTAATAGTAGGATAATTTTGTGAAGGTGGGGGCAAAAGCCCCCACCTAATCACATAAGGAGAATAATGGCTAAGAGATTCTTTAACCCAATAGACCTAACTGGAACTATTAGTACCGCTTCTACTCCAGAAAGAGCAATAGCGTGGAACGATGGAGAGGGCACCCTTGAGGTAGGTCTTAAAGGTGGAAATGTTAAACTTCCTGTTGGTCAGGAAGAAGTATCTTTATGCTATAACGGAACTGGGTCTACTTTAACAAAAGGCACCGTTGTATATATTTCTGGAGCCCAGGGACAAAGACCTAGTATATCTAAGGCATCTGCATCTTCTGAAACAACATCATCAAAAACATTTGGAGTCGTTTCTGAAAATATTACCAACGGTGCAGAAGGATTTGTAACGACATTTGGGGCAGTTTCAAATGTTGATACGTCTTCTTTTACAGAAGGATCTGCTTTATGGCTATCAACAACTGCTGGATTAATTACTCAAACTAAACCAACTCCTCCAAACCATTCTGTATTTATAGGATACTGTTTAAAAAGTAATGCGTCTTCTGGGAAAATTTTTGTTAAAGTACAAAATGGATATGAGTTAGAAGAACTACACAATGTATTAATAACTAGCCCAACTACTGGTCAGTCTATAAAATATGATTCCGCCACGGGACTGTGGACAAATCAAAATGTTGAGGGAGGGGTATTTGAAGTATTCTACCAGAACGACGCACCCGCCTCCCCACAACTAGGAGATATATGGGTAGACGCTAATGAAAATCTTCCAGACTATGACAATATTTCAATTGACGTATTAGTTCCAAACCAAAGCGGTAACTCAGGAAAGTATTTAACTACTAATGGTTCAGTAGTTTCATGGGGATCTATAGACTTATCTACATATGCACCTTTATCATCCCCCACACTTACTGGAACTCCATCTGCACCTACCGCCAGTGCAGCAACTAATACTACACAAATTGCTACCACAGCCTTTGTTCGCACCGAAATATCTAATCTTGTAGCGTCTGCTCCATCTACTTTAGATACTTTAAATGAACTTGCAACTGCACTAGGAAACGATGCCAATTTTGCAACAACGGTTACAACGGCATTAAGTGGTAAAGAGCCAACTATAACTTCTGGTACAACTAGCCAATATTGGCGGGGAGATAAGTCATGGCAGACATTAGATAAGTCATCTGTAGGCCTTGGAAATGTTGAAAATACGGCTCTATCAACATGGGCGGGATCTTCAAATATCACAACACTTGGAACTATTGGCTCTGGCACATGGCAAGGATCTTCTATATCATCAACATATATTGATTCAGCAATAGCAAGATTAGCCAGTCCCACATTTACTGGAACGGCAAATGCGGAGAGACTTTCTGTTGACTCAACAGCGTACATTGATACTATAACAACAACAGTATCATCCACAAGCGCTACAGACATAGACTCTTTTGTTCAATCAGAATTTTCCTCCTGTGAATATTTAATTCAAATTAAGCAAGGGTCTAAGGTTACAGTACTTAAAGCATTAATGACTTCAGTGGACCTTGATATAGTTCAGTATGGAATAGTAGAATCTGGAGGAACTATCCCATATACAATAACTACAGATAGTTTTATCCCAGGCGGTGGACCAGTTACTAACAAACTATTAATTACAATAACTGATGCCAATTCCACTTCTGCAACTGTTAAGGTTGTAAGAACATCCGTGGTATAATAAAACTATCAAATCCTGGGGAGAGTGAACTGGGTGCCTGACAAGAATTTTAAAGTCAAAAATGCCCTTGAATTAGGAACCGCATCAATAGTAACACCTGGCGGTACACTATCTTTACCAAGCGCTACAGATACAGTTGTTGGAAGAAATACAACTGACACACTAGCCAATAAGACTATATTAAGCGCAGAAGAAATAACTACAATTTCTGCAACTGCCGCAACGGGAACTATCAATCTTGATGTAATAACCCAGTCTATACTTTATTTTACTTCTAATGCTAGTGCTAACTGGACTTTAAATATTCGTGGCAACTCCTCCACAACCCTTAATTCAATCCTTCCTGTTGGAAGCACGATAACGGTCGTATTTATGGTTACTCAGGGATCTACAGCATTTTATCAAACTGGTTTTCAGATAGATGGATCATCTCATACCCCAAGATGGCAGGGAGGATCTGCTCCAACTGAAGGAAATGCTTCGGGCATTGATATTTACTCCTTCTCAATTACTAAGACCGCTGCCACACCAACATACTTAACTATAGGAACAATGGCAGGTTTTGCGTAATGCCACTTCTATCGTCACGCGCCTCAGGATCAGTAAGGGCGTTTGGACTAACGGTTTTATCCGCACTAACCTCGGTCATTGATTTATTTACTAGGGCTGATCAATCTGGCCTAGGCACTATAAAGGGGCAAAGATGGAGAGTCTGGCGCGGAGTATGGTCTATTGTTAGTAATAAAGCATCTTCTTCAAGCGCGGCAGGGGACAATGCACTAGCAACCTTAAAATTTACTAAAACAGATGTTACAATAAGCATTTCTGGCGCAGATCCAGGAATGGGAGCATCATTCTGGGTTACTGATGCAAATAATTGGTACGCATCTGTATATACACAAACTCAAGTCTGTCAAACATGCGTAAGTTGCACTGGAAACT
>Ga0315909_10000114_pt1 | contig 105398 bp, 158 predicted proteins | sample LakEriMetagenome_11_FD_203527 | JGI IMG/M metagenome (GOLD analysis project Ga0315909, IMG submission 203527) | Freshwater fungal communities from buoy surface, Lake Erie, Ohio, United States - Buoy 2 MA125 | ecosystem: Environmental > Aquatic > Freshwater > Lake | place: USA: Lake Erie, Ohio...
AGATAAAAAAGTAGTAAGTAATAGTTCTTTAACAAATTTTAATGGCCTTGTAGCTCAGTTGGTAGTAGCAGAAGCCTTTTAAGCTTTTGGTCGTGGGTTCGAGTCCCACCGGGGCCACCATTTTAACTGGTAATAAACGAAGTAAATCATATATTGTGGGACAACTACACTTTTAAGTATCGTGATTGATTACGAAAGCATTTTTTCCGTGTAGAATTTGACTTTCATCATTAAACATATTAAATGATTAACCCAAACACAACTGTGTGCTGTGCTGAAAAATGTCCGCTACACAGCGATGCTTACGTAGATAAGTAACTCAATGAATATTACCAGTTCATTTAACGGAGTCATCGTCTAACGGTTTAGGATAATTCCCTTTCACGGAATAGATCAGAGTTCGATTCTCTGTGGCTCTACCATTTGATGTTTGGTTGTATAGCTAAGAAAAACAACTTGGTGGAGGGTATATAACCAAAATGCCCCTAGAGTTGGAAGTTCTCTTAAAAAACTTCTTGGTTGCGGGGTTAGCGCATGGTATACTCTGTTTGTTGGGTGGATAGAGTATTCAATAGATACACCCAACATAATTTTTAGGATAGTTCTTTATAAACAATTTAAACAGCTGGCGGCAGGTTATTATTTGACGATGGCTCATAACCATTGGTAACTAAGTGAGATTCTTAGGCGAGCGACCATTTGTAATGGCTGGGGCTTCAGCAAGCAAGATTCTTTCATACGGAATCTTTAATGAGGGCAGCACTCATACCAGCTACCATTTATTGTTCCTTGAAATTTTAACTTTTGTGTAAATAAAATGTATTCTTGTTTGGCTCTCTAATATATATTAGATATGACAGAAGAAGAATACTTGTTAAATCCAAATAAATGTAATGTTTGTAGTTCTATAATAAAATACAATTCTAGAGCTAGAGAAAGAAATAGAAAATATTGTAGTTTGCAATGTTTTGCAAAATCAAGGACTATACTCTCTATTGATGATTATGAAAAAAATCCATTAAAATGCTGTGAATGTAATCAGATAATTTTGTTTTCTAAAAAAAGAAAACGAAAAAAAGTATATTTTTGTGGCAATAAATGTGCGGCTATTTATAGAGGTAGAAACTTTAAGTTAAGTGATGCTGGACTAAAAAGTTTAATAGAAAAACATAAGGTAATACAGAAGAAAGTTTGGACTAAAGAAAAAAGGTTGGAACATTCATTGAAAATGAAGAAAGCAGTGGATGATAATCCAGAATCTTATTCTAGTAAAAATGTTTGTGGTAGAGTTAAAACAATTAAGACTATAGATAGTTTAGGTAATGAAACTAGTTGTCTTGGTAAATGGGAATTATTGGTAATAGATTATTTAAACAAAAATAATATAAGATGGTCAAATAAGATTGAAGAAAATTTCCAATATTATTGGAATGAATCTTACCACAGATATTTTCCAGACTTTAAATTATTAGATTATGATAATGTCTTTATTGAAGTTAAAGGATATGAAAGAGATAGAGACAAAGCTAAGTGGGAACAATTTCCACATAAACTAATAATTATAAAAAAAGAAGAAATTGAAAAGTTAAAAACAAATAAATTTCAGTTGACTTTTGAAAATTTGACACTATAGTTAGTATATAAGATTTGATGTTCTTTTAAAAATTTGCGGGGTAGATCAACGGAATAGATCGTCCGGCTCATAACCGGAAGGTAGAGTGTTCAATTCACTCCCCCGCTACCATTTAGTGGTTCCGTAGTTTAACGGTAGAACGCAACGCTTATAACGTTGATAAGCTCTAGATTTGAGCACGGTCTCGGTTCGAATCCGGGCGGAACCACCAAATTTAGGAACTATATCGTGCGTAGAGAAACATTAATAATGACTCTACTATTCGTGAAAGTCTAACGGTAACTCTTCCATATCGTAAATGATGGTGCAAATCCATTGGAAGAACAATTTTAAATGGCTAGGTAGCCCAAAGGCAGGAGGCAGCACTCTCAAAAAGTGTACAGTGTCAGTTCGAATCTGACCCTAGCTACCATTTTTTGAAAAAGCAGTTGACATCAGAAGATGATGTGGTAAGATAAAAGAGTAGTAAGTGATGGTTCTTTAAACAATTTATGCCTATGTAGACCAACGGCAGAGTCACGAAACTTAAAATTTCGGTAGTACTGGTTCGAATCCAGTCATAGGCACCATTTTTTGATAGTTCTTTAACAATTTAAGATAGTGGCGGAACAACCTTTGTATAGGGGTAACGCACAATAGTGGTGAAGAATCATTATTGGTTGGAGTAATAATGTGCAGTGTAAGTCTATGGCGGATTGTGGGTCGTACAACCTATAATTCAAGCGTAACGACATCGTAGCTAAAATAAATGATATATCGTAGGTCGTTGTGGGAAACCAATCCCATCAATCGTTAACATAGAGAGTAATTAACTTTATGGATTGTGGATGAATAACGGTGCATATTGTGAAACTTGGAGGTAATCATTAGTCCTTCCTATTTGAATTTAAATGCGGGTCAAGTGTAAAGAGGGCACGCTGGTCTACCAGATCAGAAGGCGAAATGCAAAGTTCGGACCCGCTCCAGTTTTTTTAAAATGGCTCTGTGATGTATGGTGCATGGGCAGACTTATAATCTGTATAATCCCTAGATTTGGGTGCTGATAGGGTTCAATTCCCTACGGAGCCACCATTTTTTAAAGTAAAAGTATTTACGGGTCAATAGCTCAATGGTTAGAGCGTAGAACTCATAATTCTTTGGTTATCGGTTCAAGTCCGGTTTGACCCACCAAATTTAAGTTAGTTCTCTTATAACGAGTGCTGGGTATATTGTGTAAGTATTATTATAGGTTTTTATACCAATGGCTAATATGTCGCTTGTATTATCTATTTTTCTACCCAACCCATAATATGGATCCAGTGCTACTTTATCACCAACGCCTGCTCCGCCTGTGCCGGAAAAGTATCCTGTTGCTATGACTGTACCAGGATTTATAATGACATTACCTGTATTGGTTGTGGCTATTTGTGTGACTACTGATCCTGTGACATTGAGCCAAGTTAAAGGGTCTGTAACAGTTGGATTAACTAGCAAATCCCATCTACCACTAAAAGGACTATTATTGCCTGGTTCTGCTAAAAAATCCAATTGTTCTGGTATTATTTGAGCGCATTTTGAAGAGATGCTATTGTATCTTAAAAATAATACGCCATCGTATTCTGCTGAAGCAATTGCAGCTCCTGCATAATTTGCTGCTACTACTCTTTTTCCGGTGTTTTGAAAACCGCCTTCGCTTATGACTGTACTACATATTTGTGTCAGTAAGCTGCCAGTTGTAGTATTTTTGTGGGTAGTTATTTCGAATCTAATAGGCAAATTGGGATTACGTAGATACACTGTTTCTAAACTATTGTAGTTATTTATTTCGTGTACATAAATTACTATACCTTTTTGTACCACGCCATATCTTACTCTACCCACGCCTAACCATTCATAATCTATTGTATAAATTTGTGCTTTATTGGTATCTAATATGTTACCGCTTGGACCTGATCCATTCATTTTATCTAGGTTCCAACTACTTTGACTGACAAAAGTATCAGTTTTGATCTTATTAATAGTTTTTCTAAGTACAATGCCAAAGCTACTGCCACTACTCTGAAAGAAGTATCCATCATCATCATCAAAGCTACCTATGCTCTTTTTTATACCGTCTACTCCCGTACCAAATTTACTTGTGCAAATGACTTGCTGACTTTTACCCGGTTGATAAACAAATATTCGTTTGGTTTGTTTTATAGCTCTACTACCACTTGTTTGTGTAACTCTAAATGTGCTTTGAGCACTACCACTATTCCAAGTTACAGTAGCACTTCCTACTGTTTTGATATCAAAATAGAAGCTGCCACTATCTACAATTTGTTTGCTATCAAATAGTGTGGTTGGATTGCTTACACGCCATTTGCCAAATGCATCTATACTTGGACTATCAGCTGCTAATATTTGTGTTTTTTCGAAGTATGACATAAATTATAATATCCAATATTGATTTGTTCCGTCGCTTTGTACTACCATATTTGTTCCTTTATGAGAGATACTTTGAGTTAGATCGTAGTCTATAAATGAAGCGTTTGAGACTGTGACATTAACGCGGTGTCCACTAGTATCTATTTTCTTTATATTATAGATGTTAGTATTACCCACTGGATTTGGTAATTTGACATCAAATGATCCACTTGTAGCATCGCATAAGATTGTATAATCGGTAGTATATGATATTGTATAGTTATTAAATATTTTTTTAACAGGATAGCTTACATTTGTTATTTGTATATAGCTTGCTGTGACTGTATAAAGTGCCCAACTGGATGTGATTGGGTAGGTGCTACCAGTTTGCATTATGGGGCAACTACAAGGTGCGTAACTAGCGCTTAAAGAATTGCTTGATGTTACATTTAAAAGTTGAATTTGGCTGCCTGTGCCATTGAGGACTAAGCTACTACTGTAGATTTGGAGTAATCTGGGATATGACTCACAAATTTTTTGTGTATTTAGATTTTGAGATGGAAACTGAGGCATATCATATTATATTAATTATAAATCTTTTTGTAGTAGATTTTTAATTAATTCTTTTTTTGCCTCTTTATTTAATTTACCGTTTGATTTTATCTTTTTGATTTCCTCATTAAGATTTCTCAATAGATTTTGTTTTGCATTTTCTACTGATTGTGATTTTTCTACAACAACTTCTTTTTGTTCTTCTTTGAGTTTAATTTCTACAAGTGGTGATTGTTTGATATTTTTGATTTCTTTGATTTCCACCTTATTATAATTATCAAATTGTACTTCACTTTCCCACGGGGTAACCAATTGATTTTCTACAATGACTTCCAATTTAATCTTGGCAGTATCACTTTCAGTAAAGTACTTTTTGAGACTCTTGATGGGTACAGTGATAGTATTTTTATCTACGCTGCCAAAGAATACTAAGTTAACATCTTCACTTTCAATGATCAATCGAGCTGAGCTATTTTTGTAAGAAGCATTTTTAATACTAGCTTCACATTCAAATGTTTCTTCTTTATCCAAGTAAATTTTGTAGCTCATCGTCTTTGTACTTTCTTATATTTTTAATGTCAACTCCTACCTCATTTAATGTATTAAGAATGAAGTTAACGTCATTTACTTTTATAAATATCTTTTTGTCGGGTATTTCAATAGTTTTCTTATATTTTTTATTTTGACACTGCAATAGTATATCAACTAATCTAGCTCTTTTAACAGGATTTTTTATTTGATAATCCAACAGTGCTTTTTGTTGGTCTTCATAATTGTCAAAAGGATGATCACCCCATTCTTGTGGATTGCGTGCTCCTCCTTGTGTTGCTTCTAAAGCACCTGCTATACAGTCTCCCCAAGTGAAACAATATGAACTCCACGTATCACAAACTGACGCAAATGTATTAGTAACTGACATCAACTATAAGTAGTTATTATATTTTCATATTTTACTTGACCGCCACAAATATTTGATATATTATAGTAGATAATATGGCACATTTAATTAAACTAAATCAGTTGGATCTCAATCACGATAATACACGCACTTATGTTCCTATTCTATTTAATTTGGATAGGGCCATTAGTATGGAACCCAGTGTAAGTGGTAAACACACAGCGATTATTACAGCGCATAATGGTGCTGGTATTCGTGTAAAAGAAACATTGGATGAAATTCTGCATCTATCAAAGGGTTGCGTTAAAAACGTTTTAAACGGTTAATATATGATTAATATAAAGAATATCAATGTTTCTGCTTATAAAGAAGAGTTTGTTAAAAACAGACGAGTTGTAATAGATAACTTTTTGACAGAAGAATATGCTGAAAAGTTGTATAAGTACTATACAACCGAAATGAACAAAGAATATTGGTCTGCTACATATATGCCGTCACTTAGATATGAAGGTGATTGGGAGTGGTGGCAAAATATTCCGGGTAATAGATATGTTATGGAACAAGCTTATCAACACGCTTGTAACGCTAGAGATAACAATTTATTCAGTTATTTTTTCTATAAAACTATGCCAGGTGTTATGGAAAAGGCTAAATCCGTTGTTTATGAAGAAACAATGGCTTTCTTTAACGGTAAAGAAATGATTGAGTTTATTAATAGTGTAACTGATTTGGAAATTACGATGGGAGACAAAACCTTTGTGAGTCGTTATGCTGAAAACTGCTTTTTGAGCAATCATACAGATGATGTTAACGGTAAATTGGCATTTGTGTGTCATTTGACCAAAGATTGGAATCCTGATTTTGGTGGGTTATATTTTGATTTGAGAGACAAAAACAATATCAGAGCGATCAATCCATCTTTTAATAAATTGGTAATTTTTGAAGTAACAGCTGGAGTAGCACCACATTGTGTAACACAGGTTGTTAATAACTCAAACAAAGAAAGAATAAGCGTATCTGGTTGGTATAATTAATAAAATAAATTGTTATGTATATTCCTGTAGAACACGAACACATTCCACTTGTAGTAATTGATAATTTTCTTCCCCGAGATTATGTTACTAAATTGTATGAAGATTTTGTCAAGTTAAAGCCACATTTTGGTGTACCACATTGGAGTGGTGGTTACAATGATGGTGCTGCTTATAATCCAGATGAACCATTGAGTCCATTGTGTACTGGACAAGATGTTTGGCTTCCATTTAACAATGATCAAGCTGAAAAGAACAAAGATTTGGGTTATTATGTATCAAATCTAAGCAAATATATCTTTCATCAGGGTATATTAGATTTTTTAACCCACGCTAAAAATGAAGAACTCACTGCTTATGCTAAGTACAGATACTTGTATAAGTACCACATCATTAATTATGGTGATGGTGGTTATTATAACTGGCACCGAGATTTGTCAGTTAGTGGAATGACTTGGGATGGTGTAGATGTAAACAAACAAAATGCATTTACATTTGCACTTACTTTGGTTAAAGATCCAAGTGTGATGAAGGGTGGAGAACAATACTTTATGTATAAAAACCATACATACAGATTGCCACTTACAAGCAATCAGTTAGCAATCTTTCCATCCACAGTGTTTCACGCTTGTAGTGAAATTACTGCTCCAAAGGATTTGGCTTGGGAAAACAAGAGATTCAACATACAGGCGTGGTTATGTCACGGTTAATATATGGAGTTTATTCACACATATTTGGGTTACAATAATAACCGAGACGAGTATAACTGTGAAATATTAAATAACAAGAAAAACTCGGTGGGTTTTTGTAAATATTATAAAAATAATAGTTATGATGAAATTGTGTGTATAGAATTCATAAACATACGATATGAACATCGTCGTAGAGGGTATGCTACGGCGTTGGTTAAAGAACTACAGAGTAGGTATACATTAAAATGGGATTATAGGTTTAGTGAGACTGGTAGAAAATGGTATGATGGATTGAGAAAAAAACAAGTGATAACTGATTGATTATTATATTTATTTCTATAATAACAATTTAAATTCACTATTATGACCAAAGAAGATCTAAAACAACTAATTCAAGAAGTCTACGAAGAAGAAATGGCAGAAACCAAGAAAAAAGGTGCTGCTAAGGAAGAACCAAAGAAAGAAGCTCCTAAAGCTCCTAAAGCACCTGTGAAGAAAGCTGCTGAAGCTCCAAAAGCAGAAGATCCAAGCAAGATTACCAAGTCATTTGTCAAGACAATTGACAAACACGGTGATAAGAACAAATTTGCTGGTGACAAGGGTGATGCTGAATTATTTGGTAAAATCAAGAAAATTCTTACTCCATATGTTGGCAGAAGATTAGAAGAAGCTGATATTGATAAGATGATGGGAGAAATGGAATGTGATGAATGTTACGAAGAAGGTGCAAAACCTGATTTCTTAGATTTAGATAAAGATGGTAATAAGAAAGAACCAATGAAGAAAGCAGCAATGGATGCTAAGACCAGTAAAAAGTTAAAAGAAATTATAGAAAAAGCAAAAAACATTTAAATTATTTAACCCGTCGTAAATGACGGGTTTTTTTGTGTAATAAAATAATATGAAAACTCCGTGTAAAAGAATCTGTGTGGTTGTGGATGCTAAACTATGTGAAGGATGTGGTCGTACTTGGGAAGAGTTGCGAGAGTGGTCATTTTATAGTGATAAACAACGTGATGAGATAATGGAACGGTTAAAACACTTTAAAAGTAAGCATAAGAGTAGATTTGATTAATATTTATAACTACTATGAAGCTATTTAGAGACTTACTGTTAGAAAATCCAGATACTGTATATTATAAGAAAAAGACATATAGTTATCGTAGCCCAGCGAACAAATGTGCTTTTCTTGTATATAAAGATGAAAAGAGTGGTAAAAATGCTATATTTGGATATAGTCTTGTTAAAAAAGAATTTTATTGTGATGACCCCGAAGTTTTAAAGGATGTAGACGAACTATCCAAACAGCCAAGTCTCAAATTGGATACAAGTATGAATTCTGATAATCAGCTTGATTATTGGGGACAAAGAGCAATAACTAACTTAAAGAACAGTAATAGTGGGGGAGGTCATTTAGATATAGAAAATCTTTTAAAAGGTATAGGTAGATTTGGTATTTATGCTGATCCACTTTTGAAGGGTAGAATATTTGAGGTAGATGATGCTAAAGATGTGGTTGATGATTCTCATTTAAAGATTGAAACTACAATACCAAGTGGCAAAGGTATTATTGTAACATTCTGGGATTCTAAAAGAGATAGAATAATTAAGTATAAAGATCAATATGATAAGGTTATAGAGTTCAATGGATATGACCCCAAAGAATGTTTGTATGAACCAAGTATGAATTTTTATACATATGATAACTTTTACAACGATGGTCCATCAATATCGGAAAAACCTTCACGAACTACCACTTCAAATACTACTGATACTACTTCTAGGAACTTACAAACTGGAGGTAATCCAGTCAGTTTCAAAGTGGGTGATAATGTGAAAGTTAGAGGAATGAAGACTTCTGGAGTGGTTGTATCTATTGCCGGAGATAAAATTACTATAAGAATAACGGATACAGATGTTGAAGGTGTTAGTGTTGGTTCTGAAAAAACGTTTTCTTCTTGGTTTTTGGAACCTGTTGTCATTAATAATACAGAATTTAAAGTGGGTGATAAAGTAAAATACAAAGGTTATGACACATATGGTGAAATAAAATTTATTGATGGAAATACTATTATTGTTAAAATAAATCAGTCTGATATTCCTCTTATGCCTGTAGGTGTAAGTTTTAGTTTTCCGCCATCTGCTTTGGAACTTGATAAAAGAACTCAAGGTGAGACGATTGAGAAAGTAGTTGATGATAAGACTCAAGAGTTTGTTGAAAAACGAGGTAAACTACATTCAACGGGTGCTACATTTACTCCAACGGAAAAACAAAATTTAGAAAAAGAAGTAGATAGTTTGGAAATTGAAATCAAGATACTAAACGATCTATTGAATGCTGGTATAAAAAACTATACAGATAATGTAAAAGATGTGGTTGCTAAATCTATTCAACGCAAACTACACGCCATGTCAAAAGAAAAACAAGATAGATATAGTTTGATAGCCCAAGCTGAAAAGCAATATGGTATGCCTATTGCACAAATAAGACAAAAGTATAGAAATGTGCCATTGGATCAATTGGTTAAGAAAGAATCGTTATATAAGAAACTATTAAAGGCATTAAGAGGATGAAAACAAAGAAATTACGCATTTTCGATTTGGATGATACACTTTTTGAAACTGAAGCTAAAGTTATTGTTACTTCATCGAATGGTACTAGTAGAGAAATTACCCCAGCTGAATATGCTGTATACGAACCACAACCAGGCGATAAGTTTGATTTTAGTCAATTTCAAACACTTATCAACCCAACACTAATTCGTTCAATTGGTAAACGATTTTATAAGATAGTTACATCTTCGAATGGTGATCGTAAGACGGTGATATTGACGGCTAGAGGTTCTGAAGCAGCCCCACACATAAGAGATATAATTAGAAAGTACTTTAGAGTGGATATTGAAGTGATTACTCTTGGTACTGGCGATCCTATGGCTAAAGCTAATTGGATATTGAACAAAATACAAAATGAGAGTTACAATGATATATTCTTTGTGGATGATAGCAGCAAGAATATATTGGCTACCTATAGAACTATTAGTAACTTACCTATTAAGTATAAGTTAGTTGATATTACTACCCCACGTAAATATGAGGGTAACAATCTTCCAACTACCAATAGTTTAACTGAGATGTTAAAGAATGTGGTTGATAAAGAAAGACTTAAAAAGGCTTATAAGTTTTTTGTTAACAAGTTAAGTTTACCCAGTGGAAAAATCAAGTTAGAGTTTGGTAGTTTAGAAGATGATGTGCAAGGTAAGGTAAAAGTGGAGGGTGATGGAAAGCCATATAAAGTGAAGAAATATACAATTATTATGAGAACAAACAGTCCTCATAGCAGTGATGATCAAATCAAGACATTGGCGCACGAGTGTTGGCACATTAAGCAAGTGGAAGATGGTAAATTAAATACATTTGATAATAGTTGGGAAGGTAAAGTATATCCTAGATACAAAGACAATGATCCAAAAGAAAAGACTTTGCCTTGGGAAGTTGATGCTAGAGCAAATGCTGAAGAGTTGTATTTGGATTATAACAGATATGCTAGAGAAACAGGCGCTGCTAAAAAGATTATAAAGATTAAATAATATGTTAATCGACTCACCACTTGTTAAAGATGGAGTAATGTCTGGGTCCAGTATATTTACGGGATCGATAAATATAAGACCCAGCGATTTGACTATACAGTCAAATGCTGTATATCTAACTTTAGATAATAATACAGGTAAAATAGGAAAATCACCTGTTATATCAACAACCACAAGTGGCACATCCGGCACTGCTGGAACTGCGGGTACAGCAGGTACTAGTGCTACAGCCGGTACAAGCGGTTTGACTGGATATCCAGGTAGTAGTGGTACTAGTGGTGTTGGATCTACATTATATACTGGTAGCACTTATCCTATTACTGCAAGTTGGGCAATTACAGCTAGTTATGCATTGAATGCGAATGCTGGTGGTACTCAGTTATATACTGCCAGTACATATCCTATCACTGCGAGTTGGGCGGTAAGTTCTAGTTATGCTTTATATGCACTGAGTGGTGGTACTCAATTATTTACGGGTAGCACTTATCCAATAACTGCAAGTTGGGCTTTATATGCGATAAGTGGCGGTACAAAGTTATTTACTGGCAGTACTTATCCTATAACTTCCAGTTGGGGTATTACTGCTAGTTATGCTTTGAATAGTGGTACTAGTACCGCTGTATTGTTTACTTCTTCATTTTTTAAAGGTGAGGTTTTATCTAAAATAACTTGTTCTGCTTATTATTCGTATTATCATTTAAGTACCCAAAATGATTTAAATATAAGACTTACTGGTAGCAAAATTCCCTCTGCTTTTTCTATAAGATTAGTAAATAGTGGCAGTATCAGTCATCGTGTAAGATTATCTCCATATAATACTATTGAATGGGCTGGTGTTGCTAGTGGATTTGATAATACTGGGTCCATATTGATGGCGGGTAATCAAGAATTATTTTTCTCATTCATTTTTTATGATAACGCTGCTATTGGTAGACCTGTAAGTAAATCTATAGCATTTATAACTGATTTAAAAACACCTGGTTTACAAAACAAAACTACAGCTCAGAATTTGTATATATTGGGTGAAGGTTTATCAGGAATGGTATCTGGTAGCATAAATGATCCAAATACATACATATTTACAGCTGATGGAGGTGGTACTGAACCATCTGCGGCTGGATTAACCAGCAAAGCTTTTTGGGGGTGGATGCCAGTTTATGTAGAAGGATATGGTAGAAAATTCTTACCTCTATATGAATAAATAAATATTAAGTATATCTTCTTTCTATTTATAACTATAACATTATCTATGACAAACACACGTGTAGAAAAAGAACAAACAGTAACATTACACAGAACGGTAAAAGGTTTTTATAAAGCCTCTGTAATGGGCGTTGATGAAAACAATCAGGTCAGCGAACAATTTTCAACAGGTTGGAAACCCAACACAATTTTAAACACTGGTTTGGACAAAATTGCTTATATGCCATGGGCACAAGTGTTTCAATTTTGTTTGGTTGGTGATTATCCATATGGTCCAACTGACACATTGACTGCTTCTTTTAGTGAAAAGATGTTGAAAAGACCAAGAAAAATCAACGCTTTTTATCTAACTGGCGAAAATAACTGTGGTCATAAAGTTTCTGGTAGTCTGGTCAGATTATACAGAACATTCGATTTTTACAAAGAATTAGATAATACCACATACACTGAAGTTGGTTTCAAAGAAACACCTGCTGCAACTACATTGTTTAGCAAAATTCGTTTGGATCCACCAATTACTTTGCACGCTGGTCAATATCTTCGTGTAAACTACGAATTGCGTGTAAATATGAGTCCATTCAGCAGCAGTGTGGGTGGTAGAATTCCAGCTCAATATCCTTCTTTTACTGGTTGGACAACTGGTTCACTAGACAGAGAAGCAATTCAAAAGATCGGTTTGTGTGGCATTGATAGTGGTAGTGGTTTGGCAATTCCAATTGATGAAGGTGGTTTTTGTAACGAACCATTTGCTCCTGGCCAAATAAGCTTTGGACCTGGCTTTGGTTTCGTAAATAGATATTATAACGGATCTAATGTAAACTATGTTCCTACAGGTTCATTTTTCCCAGCTGTAAGTTATGAACCAAATCCATTCAAAGCAGTTGGTCCGCTTCAAGAATTTTTTGCGAATTATCAAAATCCATATCAATTTTTGGATTTGGGTATATCTGCTAGTTTGAGTGTTAACAACGGTAGATACAGTGGAAGTTATTGTATTCCAAATATAGCCGCATACAAACCAAGAAATTATTTTACCAGTGATTTATTTTATCAACTATCAGAAATATTTTCTAACTTGTATACCAGTTATGGTACAAATTGGGCAGTTGATCCTCCAGGCGCTGGTGGTAGTGGACAAGGTGATACTACAGAAACTGAAGGAACTTATTACGTTAGTCAACAAAATACTGATAATCCCAACACCGGTCAGTGGGGATTCAAAACTGGCGTAACAATTGCAGACACAGCTGTATACTATAGTTCAAATAGATTTACAAAATTAGATAATTTGTGGACTCCATATTCTAAATTGGCTACACTAACTAGCGTACCTGGTGCAACACCTACGTTAAGTACCAACAACAACAATACCAATTTGTTTAATGATTTCTTTTACGATCCATCTATGCAAAATAGTGGAAGTTTGAGCTTTCCAAAATTTCCAAGTAGATTGATGGTGCCAGGAGGCAGAGGTACAGGATCCAAATATGAAATAGAAGAAAGTCCCGCTACACAACAAACAGTTGATGGTAAAAAGATGATAGCTGGTGATGGTATTATAGACAAGAAAATACCAAATTATTTCGTTTATTGGGATGATTGGAATCCATATCAAACCACCGCTTCATTAGCAAATATGCCATTGTGGGTAAGACGCACAGGTTGGACAGGTACACCTTCTCCAACAAGTGGACGTAAAGTTGGTACAAACTATTATGTACGTGGAAGCAGTTGTTTTCTATCAACATTTAGTGGATCTGCTACATCTTCGTTTAATGCACGTGATAGATCTAGAAATTCAACCACCAAGATATTTTCAGTTGAATTGCCAATGTATTTGAATCCATATACTCAAAGTACTTATACAAGAGACAAAGTGGTTATTTTTAGCAATGGTGTTGCTAATAATGAAGATATTCCAACTTTATATAGACCAGATCCAGCTGTTGCTCCGTTGTGGAGAACAATTGGTGTGGGTCCAACCAGTATTAACTTGACACCTGAGGCGATGAATGATGCGGCTAAGAACAATGGTTATGTGTATGTATTGCAAAATGGACAAACCAAGAGCAAAGATTATTCATTGAAGATGGTGTTTAGATACACTTGGGGTAGAGGTTAATTATAAAATAACTTGTTATGGCATATATTTTAGTAAATACAGGATCTATTGCTAATAGTGATACTGCTGATACTATCAGAGAAGGTTTTCATAAAGTAAACAGTAACTTTATTAGTTTAAATACCAGCGGCATCACCAGTTCAATTAACTTGGCTGGTGCTGCTGGAGGTAGCAGTGGATTGTATTTACCAATTGTTATAAATGGTACCACGTATAAAATACTATTAAACAATAATTGAATAGATTATTGGTGGTACTATTTATATGTTAGTAAATTATGTCCATCAAGAAGTTAGATTTATTAAGAATTATAACCAGCTCAAATTATCTTTATAATTTTAGCTCCAGTTATTCTAACAAAGCATTAACTGCAAGTTATGCTTTAAATGCTAGCGGTGGTGGCGGTGGTACATCAGGTACAAGTGGAGCTGGAGGCAGTAGTGGAACAAGTGGAACTGGATCTCCTGGCACAAGTGGTACGTCCGGCTCTTCTGGTGAATCCGGCACATCTGGTACAAGTGGTAGTAGTGGTACTTCTGGTAACTCTGGTTCAAGTGGATCAAGTGGATCAAGTGGATCAAGTGGTGTAAATGGCGATAATGGCACTAGCGGAACATCTGCAACTGCTGGAAGTAGTGGTACAAGTGGCGTAGGATCGCCTGGTACATCGGGTTCATCAGGTGAATCTGGCACATCAGGTAGTAGTGGTTCAAGTGCTACTGCGGGTAGTAGTGGCACAAGTGGTGTAGGTTCTCCAGGCACTAGTGGTAGTAGTGGAGCTTCAGGCACATCAGGTAGTAGCGGTAACAGTGGAACAAGTGGAAGTAGCGGAACAAGTGTATCTGTGTCTGGTACAACAAATAGATTGGTTAAATTTACCAGTGCTTCTACAATTGGCAATACATCAACTGTACACGAAAGTGGATCTGCATTTTTAGGAGTGGGTGTATCATCAAGTTTAGTATCAAGATTGCAAGTTTACCGCAGCGGAAGTAATTCAAGTGTACTTAAAGTGGATGGTGGAAGTGGTACATTATTCGAAGTTACCGATAATCTAAGCGGTAGTTTATTTAGCGTAAACACCATAGCAGGTTTTCCAATACTAGAAGTATTTAGCAACAATAGGATGGTTGCTGGGGCTTATGGTACAAATGCTTTAGTAGTAAGTGCCAGTAGCGTTGGTATCGGTATTGCCACACCAAGTACCAAACTACACATTCAGGGTAATGTAAGTGGTAGCCAATTTACATCAAGCAGAAGAAACGCAGTTGGATTTTCTGGTACTGCAAGTTATGCGAGACGAGCTTTGACTGCGAGTTTTGCTTTGAATGCAAGTAGTGTGGGTATTATGAGAACTGGCAGTAGATATCCTATAACTGCAAGTAGAGCAATTACCGCAAGTTATGCTTTGGCTAGTGCTGGTGGTGGCGGAGGCAGTGGTACTATATCAAGTGGTATAGTTAATAGAATACCTAAATACACAGGTACAACTACTGTTGGTCAATCATTTACTCCTATTTTTGAAAGTGGATCTGCTTTTGTTGGTGTTGGACCTATTTCTACCAGTTTGGTATCAAGACTACAAGTTTTCCGCAGTGGAAGTAATGCTAGTGTGCTTAAAGTAGATGGTGGAAGCGGTACATTGTTTGAAGTCACTGATAATCTAAGCGGTAGTTTATTTAGTGTAAATACTATTGCTGGTTTTCCAATACTGGAAGTATTTAGCAACAATAGGATAGTTGCTGGCGCTTATGGTACAAATGCTTTGGTTGTAAGTGCTAGTAGCGTTGGCATTGGCATTGCTACTCCAAGTGCCAAACTACATATTCAAGGTAATATAAGCGGTAGTCAATTTACCAGTAGTAGACGAAATGCAGTTGGGTTCTTTGGTACCAGTAGTTTTTCAAGAAGAGCATTGACCGCAAGTTTTGCATTAAATGCTGGTGGAGGTGGTACCACATTAAGAACAGGTAGTACATATCCAATTACAAGTAGTTTTTCCCGAAGAGCTATTACAGCAAGTTATGCATTGACTAGTGCAGGTGGAGGAGGAAGTGGTACTGTATCTTCAGGTGTTGTAAATAGATTGGCCAAATATACAGGCGCAACTACAGTGGGAAGTTCGGCTATAGTATATGAAAGTGGAAGTGCTTTTATTGGTATAGGTGTAACAAGCAGTTTGGTATCTAGTTTACAGGTTTACCGCAGCGGAAGTAATGCTAGTGTACTCAAGGTAGATGGCGGTAGTGGCACACTATTTGAAGTTACTGATAATTTAAGTGGTAGTTTGTTTAACGTCAATGATATTACTGGTTTACCTATATTTGAAGTGTTTAGTAACAACAGAATTGTTGCTGGTAAATATGCTGCAAATGATTTGGTGGTCAGTGGTAGCAGAGTTGGTATGGGTACAGCTACACCCCAAGCAAAGTTGCACGTTGTGGGTAACATAAGTGGTAGTCAATTTACTAGTAGCAGAAGAAATGCTATAGGTTTCTCTGGCACTGCAAGTTATGCAAGAAGAGCATTGACTGCAAGTTATGCATTGAATGCAAGTGGAGGTGGTGGAAGTACATTACGAACTGGCAGTACATATCCAATTACTGCTAGTAAAACATCTGCAATTGCAGCGGGTGTTACTAATAGATTTGTTAAGTATACAAATGCTTCTGCTGTTAATAGTTCAACTATGCTGTATGAGAGTGGAAGTGCTTTTATTGGCATAGGTATAACAAGCAGTTTGGTGTCTAGTTTGCAAGTATATCGTAGTGGTAGTAATGCTAGTGTGTTGAAGGTGGATGGTGGAAGTGGTACATTGTTTGAAGTCACTGATAATTTGAGTGGTAGCTTATTCAATGTAAATGATATTACAGGATTGCCTATATTTGAGGTATTTAGCAACAACAGAATTGTGGCGGGTAAATATGCTGCAAATGATTTGGTTGTTAGTGGCAGTAGAGTGGGTATTGGTGTGGCTACACCACGTGCTAAACTACACATACAAGGAAATATAAGTGGAAGTCAATTTACTAGTAGCAGAACAAATGCAGTTGGGTTCTTTGGTACTGCTAGTTATGCAAGAAGAGCATTATCAGCCAGTTATGTACTTGGAGGAGCTGCTGGATCAAGTGGCACTAGTGGTGCAAGTGGTACATCAGGTAGTTCGGGTACTAGTGGAACATCAGGATCAAGTGGAACTTCAGGTAGTTCTGGAACAAGTGGAAGCAGTGGAACAAGTGGAGTTGGATCTCCTGGTAGCAGTGGAACCAGTGGTACCAGTTCTACCCCAGCGTTATCGTTGGCGCAAACATTTGTATTAACTGCATCTGTGAGTCAATTTCAATTGACACAAAGCGTGGCAAACAAGGATCAAATATTGGTAATATTGGATGGGTTGGTTCAATCCAGATCAGGTAGTTATACAGTTTCAGGATCCACTTTGACTTTGACAGAAAATGCGCTTTCAGGTTCAAATGTTGATATCAGATATTTTGGTGGTGGTTCTTCTATTAGTAGCAGTTTTTCAAGAAGAGCATTGACCGCGAGTTATTTGTTGCCTGCTTCAAACAACACAACCAAAGCTATATTTGGTTATGGTTATACTGGTGTAAATTTATCTATGACAAATTTGGTGAGCAACACAGGTGTGGTTGCAAACGATGTAACAGGAGTTGGTACTGCTAGGTCTAACTTAGCAGCTGCTGGATATAGCAGTGATAAATCTATATTTGGTTATGGTACTACTGGTGCAGTTGTATCTATGACAAATTTGGTGAGCAACACAGGTGTGGTTGCTACTGACACAACTGGCGTAGGTACTGCTAGAGAAGTATTAGCAGCTGCTAGATATGGTACAGATAAAGCTATATTTGGTTATGGTTATACTAGTGCTGCTGTATCTATGACTAATTTGGTAAGTAACACAGGCGTGGTTGCAACCGACACAACAGGTGTTGGCACGGCTAGATGGTCTTTAGCTGCTGTTGGATATGGAACTGATAAAGCTATATTTGGATATGGTACTACTGGTACAAATGTATCTATGACAAATTTAGTGAGCAACACAGGTGTAGTTGCTACTGACACAACAGGAGTTGGTACTGCTAGAAGAATTTTAGCAGCTGCTGGATATGGAACTGATAAGGCTATATTTGGTTATGGTTATACAAGTACACAAGTATCTATTACAAATTTAGTAAGCAACGCAGGTGTAGTTGCTACTGACACAACAGGAGTAGGTACTGCAAGATATTCTTTAGCTGCTGCCGGATATGGAACTGATAAGGCTATATTTGGATATGGTTTTACTAGTACAAATGTATCAATGGTTAATTTGGTATCAAACGTTGGAGTAGTTGCAAATGATACAACTGGTATAGGTACCGCTAGAGAGCGTTTAGCTGCTGCTGGATATTCGACGACATAAAATATAAAATAATATGCCATTTACAAGATTACGACAATCAATGATTAAGCCAAATGGATCTATAACAGGATCATTAAGTGGCACTAGTAGTTATTCAAGAAGAACATTGACCGCGAGTTATGCTTTGAATGCAAGTGGAGGTTCAATTAGTTATATTACAGGTTCGCCTGTGGTTGGACAATATATTGTTGTGAGTGGTAGTAATACAACTCAGTATGCATTAATACAAAACGTAACTAATCCAGAACATTTGTTAGTATCTGTAAATGGCGTTGTACAAAATTATAGTTCTAGCTATACAGTAACTGGTTCTACACTTAATTTTTATCAACCATATGATGACGGTGATGAAATTGATGTAAGATTCTTAAATGGTGGTACTACCGTACAAACAGGTAGCATTGCGAAACAAACAGTTTGGACCAATGTAACTTCAGGTAGTACAAATACTATAACTGGACTAAGCTTAAGTAGCAACAAGTGGGATGTAAGCGTGGTAGAAGAATGGGATGCTGCGACACTTGATCAGTACTACAATAGTTGTAGCTTGTTGTGTCATTTTGACAGTATAAATTCTGCGGGAAGATTTATTGATAATAGCAGAAATAATTTTGCGATTACATCAAGTGGTGGAGCAGGATTGAGCACATCACAATATAAATTTGGTGGGGCTAGTGCTTATTTTGATGGAAGTGGTGATTACTTAACAACACCTTTGTCGTCAAATCTTCAATTTGGCACTGGAGATTTTACCATAGAATGTTGGAATTATATGATTGCTAGAATCAATAGTTTTCCGACAATATTTTCTAATTACAACAGTTATACAGTCGGCGCATTATCTTTATTCGCAGGTCATAGTTCAGGAACAACTACGTCATATCAAGTTGCAATAAATGGCGCTGCGTTCCCTACTATTCAAGGTGGAACAATTGAGTATAATACCTGGGTACATTTAGCAGTAGTTCGTAACAGTGGTACAATTAAATTATATGTGAATGGTACAAGTGTTGGTACTCCGTATAGTACCGCTGTAACATTAAATGGAGTAGGATCACTTTTTTATATAGGAACAACTGGCGATAATATAGCTGCAGGTTATATTAATGGTTATATAGATGAATTTAGAATTACCAAAGGTGTTGCAAGATATACCAGTAATTTTACACCGCCTTCTGCACCATTTCCAAATTCACGTAATCAAGTGCTTACAAGGTATGTGGGTTTGGTGGGTGGTATAGATGATAAATATGTGGATTATGGTGTACAGAAGTTAAGCAACAGTTCGCTTAAATTGACAAGGCTTACATATCCAAATCAACCTATAGTTGGTAGCGGATCATTGAGTGGCAGTGTAAGCAGAGTATATGTAAATGTATTGGATTATGATAATGTTTCAATATCTGGCAGTATAAGTAATGCTGTTACTGCTAGTTTTGCTTTAAATTCAGCAACTAGCAGGGTTGCATTATCAGCTAGTTACTTAATACCCACTTCAAATAACACAACCAAAGCTATATTTGGTTATGGTTATAATGGCAGTGTAGCTGTATCTATGACCAATTTAGTTAGTAATACAGGCGTAGTTGCAAATGATACAACAGGTGTAGGTACCGTTAGGTATCAATTAGCCGCTGCTGGATATGGAACTGATAAAGCTATATTTGGTTATGGTTATGCGACTTCTGTATATGTATCTATGACCAATTTAGTTAATAACACAGGTGTTGTATCTACAGATACAACAGGTGTAGGTACTGCTAGAGAAGCATTAGCTGCGGCTGGATATGGCACTGATAAAGCTATATTTGGTTATGGTACTACTGGTACAAATGTATCTATGACTAATTTGGTAAGTAATACTGGAGTGGTTTCAACAGATACAACTGGCGTAGGTAGTGCTAGAAGCAATTTGGCAGCAGCTGGATATGGAACTGATAAAGCTATATTTGGTTATGGTTATACAATCGCAAATGTATCTATGACCAATTTGGTAAGTAATACTGGCGTGGTTTCAACAGATACAACTGGTGTAGGTACTGCTAGAAGAGATCTACGTGCAGCTAGATATGGAAATGATAAAGCTATTTTTGGTTATGGTTTAACCAGTGTAAATGTATCTATAACTAATTTGGTATCAAACGTTGGAGTGGTTGCAACTGACACAACTGGTGTTGGCACCAATAGAATACAATTAGCTGCTGCTGGATATGGTGTTGATAAAGCTATATTTGGTTATGGTTATACTACTGCAGAAGTTTCTATGGTTAATTTAGTAAGTAATACAGGTGTAGTTGCGAATGACACAACGGGAATTGGTACTGCTAGAAGACTTTTAGCTGCATCTGGATATAGTACCAGTTAAAAATGAATGTGGTAATAAAACGACATTAACTATTTATAAAGTATGCCTGCATTAGGAAAAACAAAAGTATCACCCAGTTTAATTTCAACAGGATCATTATTTCTTGGTACATCCAGTTACGCTGTTACCGCTTCATTCGCTTTGAATTCAAGTGGAGGTGGTGGCGGAGGATCAGTTCAAACAGGCAGTATTGCGAAACAAACAGTTTGGACCAATGTAACCTCAGGCAGCACAAACACAATAACCAGCTTAAATTTGAGTAGCAACAAATGGGATGTAAGCGTGGTGGAAGAATGGGATGCTGCAACATTGGATCAATATTATAATAGCTGTAGCTTGTTGTGTCATTTTGATAGTTTGAATCCTTCTGGAAGATTTATTGATAATAGCAGAAACAATTTTAAGATAACATCAAGTGGTGATGCTAAATTAAGCACCTCGCAATATAAATTTGGTGGAGCAAGTGCTTATTTTGATGGTACAATTGATTATTTGTTAATACCCGATAACAATGCATTTGAATTGGGTAGTTCAGATTTTACATTAGAATCGTTTGTTTATTTTGTAACACTGCCATCTTCTAATGGATATTACTCAACTATAATATCAAAATGGTCATCAAGCAATAATTCTTATTTTATTTATTTATATAATAATGCTGGAACTTATCAATTATATTTAACTTATTCAACTAACGGAACGTCTAACACAAATTTAGGTGTAAATTGGACTCCGAATGTTGGTCAGTGGTATCACATTGCATGTGTAAGAAGTTCTACAAATGTATATTTCTGGGTCAACGGCGTTCAACAAGGCGCAACACAATCTATTTCTGGAACATTATATAATGGCACGGCACCTCTAGAAATAGGAGCAAATATATTGGGATCATCAAATACAGTTTTAAATGGATATTTAGATGAATTAAGAATAACAAAAGGTGTAGCAAGATATACCGCTAATTTTACACCTCCTTCCGCGCCATTTCCAAATTCAAGAAATCAAGTGCTTACAAGGTATGTGGGTTTGGTTGGTGGCATTGATGATAAGTATGTGGATTATGGTGTTGAGAAGTTAAGCAACAGTTCGCTTAAATTGACACGATTAACTTATCCAAATCAACCGTTAATTGGCAGTGGATCATTGAGTGGCAGTGTAAGCAGAGTGTATGTAAATGTATTGGATTATACTAATGTGAGTGTAACCAGCAGTTATGCTAGAAATTCTTTGTCAGCAAGTTATTTAATACCCACTTCAAATAATACAACCAAAGCTATATTTGGATATGGTTATACTAGTGCAAATGTATCTATGACGAACTTGGTAAATAACACAGGCGTTGTTGCAACGGATACAACTGGCGTAGGTAGTGCTAGAAGCAATTTGGCAGCAGCTGGATATGGAACTGATAAAGCTATATTTGGTTATGGTTATACTACAGGAAATGTGTCATTAACAAATTTGGTAAGTAATACTGGCGTAGTTGCTACAGATACAACAGGCATAGGTACTGATAGAAGATCATTAGCAGCTTCTACCTATGGAAATGATAAAGCTATATTTGGATATGGTTATACCACAGGAGTTGTATCTATAGTTAATTTGGTATCTAATACTGGTGTAGTTGCTACAGATACAACAGGCATAGGTACCGCTAGATATAGTCCCGCAGCTGCTAGATATGGTGGTGATAAAGCTATATTCGGATATGGTACTACTGGTGCAAATGTATCTATAGTTAATTTGGTATCTAATATTGGTGTAGTTGCAAATGATACTACAGGAATTGGTACTGCTAGAGAATCACTATCGGCTGCGGGATATGGAGGTGATAAAGCTATATTTGGATATGGTTATACCACAGGAGTTGTATCTATGACAAATTTGGTAAATAATACTGGGGTAGTTGCAAATGATGTAACAGGTGTTGGTACCGCTAGATGGCAGTTAGCTGCTGCGGGATATGGTGGTGATAAAGCTATATTCGGATATGGTTATAATAGTAGCAATGCTGTTGTATCTATTACAAATTTAGTAAGCAGCACGGGTGTAGTTGCGACTGATACAACGGGTGTAGGCACTGCTAGAAGAATTTTAGCAGCTGCAGGTTATTCGACAACATAAACAATATATATTAAACAAACATATGGCATCAAATCTAAATTCTGAATTTAATTATCGTTATCAAGTTATAGGTAGTACCCCGTGGGAAAAGTTAAAAACATTAAAAGGTTTTCTTGTGGGTAGAAAAAGAGCAGCTGTTTTGGAACAAGTAGCTGATTTAAAATATAAAGCCAAATTATCTGAACTAAAACATCTAAAAGAATTACCAGCATTACCGCACGTAATTTTAAACTTAGAAGCAGAAATATTAGAACTTGAATCACATCTTGATGATCAAAAACATGCATTTGAATTAAACCGACAAGAAATAAAGATTTTAGAAAATCTAATAACAGAACTATATACAATAGTTGAACCCACCAGAATACCTGGTTATACAGATGACCAAATGTTTGAAGCCAATGCTAATAACGAATTTACTGTAACAATCGGACGGGAAATACAAGCAGAAATTATTGCCAATGGCAGACCATCCCCAGCCAAATTGTTAAACGCAATGAGCAATCCACAAACACTTGAATCATTGAAACTTGTGGGGTTAGTACCAAAAGAAACACTTTTATTGGAACAAAAAGATATTGTTGATGCATTGAAGTTAAACAACATAAACGAACCAAAACTAATACAATAATATGAAACTTTATATATTACCAGCTACAAACTTTGAATCTTTGTTTGGAAGTCCAATGGAAAGAAAACAAGTTGATGATGTTGTAATCATTGCGCAAACACCAGATTGTTCCAGTTTCTTGGTATTATCCAAAACAAATTATACAGCTTTGGAACCATTTGTCAGTTATGATGGATTTGATTTTACATATTGTCAACAATGGGGATTAACAATAAATGAAGAAGTGGTTGTAAGAACCATATCTGACCTAAGAAAAAATGCATATCCACCAATGGCAAATTATTTGGATGCTATTGTGAAAAATGATAATGAAGCACTGCAAACATATCTTGATGCGTGTCTTGCAGTAAAAGAAAAATACACTAAATTAGAATCTTGAATTTATGTATTACGGACCAAAGATTGTAACAAGTGGATTAGTATTGTGTTTGGATGCGGCTAATAAACGTAGTTATCCTGGCACTGGTACCACTTGGACAGATTTGAGTGGTAATAGTAATAATGGTACACTAATAAACGGTCCTACTTTTAACGCGGGTAATCAAGGTGGTATAGTGTTCGATGGTACCAATGATTATATATCTATTGGTAGTCAGAATATAGTTGGAACTGGTACGTCTCCATTCTCTGTGGAATTATGTATATATAATACTAAAAATTGGGGTGTTGGACAATATACGATGCCTTTTAGGGTTAAACAAGATAGTGAATTTTTTGTTACATTGTACAATCCATCAGGAACTTTATTAAGTACTCCGATTTTCAGAGGATACTACACTCAGTGGGCTACACCAGTTACCCAATCTGATTTTGTGAATAAATGGATATTTTTGAATTATGTATATAATGGCGGAGATAAAAGTACGGCAACATCATATGTTTCATATTTAAATGGGGTTCAACTCCCAACGGGAACTATAAACAATGGACCAGCCAACGGTGGGTTGGCATCTAATTGTAATATTATCGGCGTAGATGGAGATAATGGATGTAATAGTATTAATAGTGGATTACTGCAAGGTAAAATAAGTTTGTATAAATTGTACAACAGAGCATTAAGTGCAGCTGAAGTATTGCAAAATTATAACGCAACTAAAAGTAGATTTGGATTATAATTATAGTATATGGCAGGTAAAAGTGGACCAGATATTGTTGAAAATGGATTGGTATTGTGTTTGGATGCGGCTAATAAACTTAGCTATCGTGGCACAGGCACAACGTGGACTGATTTGAGTGGTAATAACAATACGAGTACACTAATAAACGGTCCTACATTTAGTACGGCTAATTTGGGTAGTATCGTATTTGATGGTACCGATGATTATGTAAATTGTGGTAATGGTGCCTCTCTGAAATTAACTTCAGGAACAGTAACTGTGTGGATGAAGACTACTTCTACAGCTGTAGCTTATCAAGGTATAGTGGTTAAGGCACTCAACTACGGAATATATAATTATGGTGGTAATTTACTTCTTTACGATTGGGGTGCAGACACTAATAGAAATTCGGGTATATCTATTTCTGATGGAAATTGGAGATTTATTACATTAAATTTTGCTAGTAATTCAGCAAACAACGCAAAGGTATATATAAACGGTGTATTAGTATATACCACAACGATGTATAAAACTAGTGATGATTACAGTTTAGGTATTTCTACAGGCAGTAGTGGATCTCAACTTTTTCCAGGCACTATTGGCAGTGTACAAATATACAACAGAGAATTAACTGCAACTGAAATATTACAAAATTATAACGCAACTAAAAGTAGATTTGGAAGATAATTATACTGTATATGGGTATATCTAGAGGACCAAAAATTGTATCAAGCGGATTAGTATTGTGTTTGGATGCGGCTAATAAAGTGAGTTATCCTGGCAGTGGTACCACTTGGACAGATTTAAGCGGTAATAACAATACAGGTACTCTTACAAATGGTCCTACATTTAGCGCTGGTAATCAAGGTAGTATAGTTTTTGATGGTACCAATGATTATGTAAATATAAGTTCATTAATAACTGGAAATCAATCTTTTTCTTGGGGTGCTTGGATTAATCCCACTGCAACAGGAACGCCTGTGCTTTTTGGAAATGTTTCTACTGGATTAGCAATGCTTTCGTATTGGGACTCTGCCAATAATAAAGTGAGAGTTGGTACTTATGGTAATGATAGATTAACATCAGGAACTGCAATTCCACCTTCTACTTGGGGATATACTTTTTGGACTTGGAATGGAACTACGTTAACTTCATATACAAATGGAATTGCAGACGGAACGGCGACTGGATTTTCATTTAATATTTCAAGTTTATATACAACTATAGGCAATGCTGTAAATAGTCAATATTTTAATGGTCGTATATCACAAACTTTAGTTTACAACAGAGCATTAAGTGCAACTGAAGTATTGCAAAATTATAATGCTGTAAAAGGTAGATTTGGAAGATAAATATCTTAATTTGATGAATGTGTATAATTATGATATTTATATGATATGTTGACGTTAACAAAGGTATTACCAGCATTAATTTCAAGTGGTAGCTTTACTGGTTCATTTTATGGTACCAGCAGTTATTCAAAAAGAGCATTAACCGCAAGTTATGCTTTGAATGCGAGTGGCGGTAGTGGAACCAGTGGAACCAGTGGTGCAACAGGCACAAGTGGTACCAGCGGTAATAGTGGAACCAGTGGCACAAGTGGTAACAGTGGTACTAATGGTACAAGCGGAAATAGTGGAAGTAGTGGAACAAGTGGTGGAGGAGCTTCATTAAATACAGGTAGTACTTATCCTATTACAAGCAGTTGGTCAAGAAAAGCAGTTACTGCTAGTTATTTAAATATTATAAGTCAATCTTTAATACCAGCTAAAAATAACACATATAGTTTGGGTAATCCTACTAATAAATGGAAAGATATATATGTAAGTACCGCGAGTATTTATTTTGATAACTATCCACTTACAGTTAATGTCACAAATAATATACCGAGACTCAATTTCTTCAGTAGTAGCATAGTAACAGTACCAATAGGTTCAAATACAAACACAGCCAGTTATGCGCTTAAAGCATTAACAGCTAGTTATGTGTCTGGTGGTGGTTCCGGTACATCAGGAACAAGTGGTACAAGTATCACTGCAAGTTTGCAAACAGGCAGTATTGCTAAACAAACCGTATTATACAATGTGGTCTCAGGCAGTCAAAACGTAATCACTGGGTTGAATTTGAGCGGAAATAAGTGGGGTGTAGATATCAAAGAAGAATGGGACTATGCGGTTGTACCAGGCGATCAATATTATAATAATGTAAATTTATTATTACGTCTCACCGGAAGCAACGGAAGTACAACATTTGTTGACAATAGTTCATCGCCGAAAACGATGACTGCTAATGGTAATGCTCAAATTAGTACGGCGCAAACTAAATTTAGTGGGGGTAGTCTTTATTTAGATGGTAATGGTGATTATCTTACTACACCAAATACAACTTCGTTGTTATTAGGTACAAATGATTTTACTATAGAGTGTTTCTTATATTTGACGCAAAATGGTACCACAGCTGTAGGTGAAACATATGCACCATTAATACTATTAGGAAATTATTTTGCGGAAAATTCAAACAGTAGAGTTTTTTATTCATTTATATATAACGTACAAGCTGGAAATAAATTAAGTTTTTCAACAAAAGGTGGAAATAGTTTTGGGCAGCCCGATTATTATGGTGTTTCAAGTAATGCTATTAATATTCCATTGAATACTTGGGTACACGTTGCGGTGACCAGAACTTCAAATCAAATTAAATTTTGGTATAATGGATCGCTTGTAGGAACAGATAGCTCTGTATCTTGGAATTCAATTAATTTAAATGTTACTCCTGGTGCTAATAATAACTTGTATATCGGAAGACAGAGTGGATTCAGCTCAGTTGATGGTGCTCTATGGCATTTTCCTGGGTATTTGTCGAATATTAGAATTACAAACGGTGTGGCTAGATACACTGGCAATTTTACCCCAGCTACATCTCAATTTCCAACCAATGTAGGATCGACACAATATGCAACAAAATATATTGGATTGATTGGCGGATTAAATGATAAAAATGTAGACTATGGAGTACAAAAACTAAGTGATAGTTCACTTAAAGTGGTTAAAATGTCTCAAACAACCACACCATTTCCAAGTGGGTCATTGAGTAGCAGTGTAGATAGAGTGTACGTAAATGTGCTTAATTACACAAACGTCAGTGTGACCAGCAGTTATGCTACAAATGCTTTGACCGCAAGTTATATATTGGGTGGAGGCGCAAATGGTAGTAGTGGTACCAGTGGCGCAACAGGATCAAGTGGCACCAGTGGAAACAGTGGTACGAGTGGATCATCTGGTACTAGTGCCACTGCTGGTAGCAGCGGTACAAGTGGAGTTGGTTCACCTGGCACAAGTGGTACAGCAGGATCAAGTGGCACAAGCATCACTGCTAGTTTGCAAACAGGCAGTATTGCTAAACAAACTATATTATATAATGTTGTATCTGGTAGTCAGAATGTTATAACCGGTTTAAATTTGAGTGGTAACAAGTGGGGTGTAGATATCAAAGAAGAATGGGACGCTGTAGTTGTACCAGGCGATCAATATTATAATAGTTGTAGCATATTATTACATTTAAATGGTTCAAATGGTAGTACTACATTCGTTGATAATGGTCCCAATAACTTAACTGTTACAGGAGCTGGTGCTTCTATTAGTACTGTGCAGAGTAAGTTCGGAGGAGCTAGTGCTGTATTTTCCGGGGGAAATGCAATAACTTGGCCAGCTAGCAATTTATTTGCTTATGGATTGTTACCTTTTACCGTTGAATTCTGGGTATATCCAAATTCGGTATCTAGCGAATATATTTATGCGCAAACTAGACTTGGTGATAATTATTTTTTAATAGGAATTGGAGGTGGTGTACTGTATTTAACATTTGGTGCTGGTGGAGGATCTTCAATATCAGGTGGATCTATATCTACTGGTACGTGGACCAATATCGCACTTGTAAGAGAAGGCACCGGAACAAATCAAACAAAGTTATATATAAACGGAACTCAGGTTGCAGCAGGTACGTGTAATTATAATTTTTCCGATACTACTTTTGTACCAACTTTGGGTCGATACACACACACTTCGGCAAATGTATATAATGGATATGTAGATGAATTTCGTATAACCAAGGGAATTGCAAGATATACCAGTAACTTTACCCCACGAACATCCGAATTTCAAAATAATGTTGGTTTAACACAATATGCTACTAAATATGTAGGTTTGATTGGTGGTTTGAATGATAGAAGTGTAGATTACGGTGTGCAAAAATTAAGTGACAGTTCGCTTAAAGTGGTGAAGATGACACAAACCACATCGCCTTTTCCAAGTGGATCGCTTAGCTCATCAGTAGATAGGGTATATGTTAACGTGCTTAATTACACAAACGTCAGTGTAACTAGCAGTTATGCTACAAATGCTTTAACTGCAAGTTATATATTAGGTGGCGGGGCAAATGGCAGTAGTGGTACCAGTGGTGCAACTGGCGCAACTGGAACGTCAGGTACTTCAGGTAATAGTGGAAGTAGTGGAACAAGTGGTGGGGGTGCTTCATTAACAACTGGTAGTACGTATCCTATTACAAGCAGTTGGTCTCGTAGATCTTTAACAGCTAGTTATGCATTAAATGCTAGTGGTGGTGGGTCTTCACTTGCAGTTGGACAAACATTTGTAAGCAATGGTAGTCAAACTGTATATACTTTGAGTCAAACCGCAGCCAATAGAGATCAAATACTTGTTGTAACCAATGGTGTAGTTCAAAGCAGAAGTGGTAGCAATTATACTGTAAGCGGTACAACTTTAACTTTGAGTGACCCCGTTCAAAGTGGTGGATTGATTGATGTTCGATTTATAAATGCTGGTCAAGGTTCAAGTGGCACAAGCGGTGCAAATGGTACTGTTCAAACAGGTAGCATTGCTAAACAAACCATATTATATAATGTAGTCTCAGGTAGTCAAAACGTAATTACCGGTTTGAATTTAAGCGGCAACAAGTGGGGTGTGGATATCAAAGAAGAATGGGATGCTGTAATTGTAGCCGGCGATCAATATTATAATAGCTGTAGTTTATTGATGCATTTTAATGGAAGTAATGGTAGTACTACATTTACTGATAATAGTAAAAATAATTTTACAGTTACATCGGTTAATGGTACGGCTATAAGTACCGATCAAAGTAAATTTGGCGGTGCAAGTGTATATTTTGATGGTACAAATGACTATCTTTCTATAACAAATAATTCAGCACTAAACTTATCGGGTGGGTCATATACAATAGAATGTTGGATTCGTCCAACAGGCAATTATTCTAATTATAGGCCTATAATTGCAAAAAGAATTCCAGGCACTGGTACCAGTGCCTGGCAAGTTTACTTAAGAGTTACCACAGGATATCTTAGTTATTTTAACGGAACTGAAATTGTATCATCTACAACACCAACAGCAAATGTATGGAGTCACGTAGCTGCTGTTTATAATGGAACTACAATTAATTTATATTTAAATGGTGTAAGTGTTTTGTCAACTGCTGTAGGAAATTCAGACGTTGATGCGTCGATTAATATTGGAGCTTTTCCATCATTTGGCGAATATTTTATTGGTTATATAGATGAATTGAGAGTAACCAAAGGTATAGCTAGATATACTAGTAATTTTACACCGCCGACTTCTGAATTTCCAAATAATGCTAGTATAACGCAATATGCAACCAAATATGTTGGTTTGATTGGTGGTTTGAACGATAAAAGTGTAGATTACGGCGTACAGAAGTTGAGTGATAGTTCGCTTAAGGTGGTAAAGATGAGTCAAACCACATCGCCATTTCCAAGTGGATCATTGAGCAGCAGTGTGGATAGGGTGTATGTGAATGTGTTGGACTATAATAAAGTAAATGTGACCAGCAGTTATGCTACAAATGCTTTGACTGCTAGTTATTCTTTAAAAAGTGGTAATGCTCTAAGAACGGGTAGTTTGTATCCAATTACTGCTAGTAGAGCTGTTAGCAGCAGTTATTTACTTGGTGGAAGTCAAATATTAACTGAGGATAAAACAGTATCATTTAGTAGTTCATTTACTACTGCACAAATTCAAGCATTGATTGATGTGCAACCAAGAAATTTAGGTAACAAAACTTTAACATTTAAATTTGCTGATGGCAATTACAATTTATCCACAGGTTTGAGATTTTTTAATTTTTCTAATGGATCGATTTATATAAGTGGAAATTCTTCAAATAACACAGTAGCGTTTGCTAAAAATGTAACACTAAGTGGATCGGTTCCTATTTATATTTCTAATAATTCTACATATACAGAAGTAAATTATTTAAGATTAGCAGTTAATACAAGTACGTATCAAACTGGATTGGTGATAGAAAATGGTAATGCAAATGTATATTATTGTTCGTTTACAAACCACCCAAGATCAGTTACAGTCGGCTCTGGAAATGGTGTAATGACTCAAGCTGGAGGAACTGCTTGGGTAAGATACTGTTATTTTACTTCGATGGATAGATATATAGTTTCTTTATTCAACGGGATCATTACGGCTGATACAAATTCTCAAGGAACAAATTCAAATATTGCATATTTAGCATATGGGGGAATTATACAAGTACAAAATACAGGATTAACAGCGGTAACAACTTATTCAACTAGTGTAGGTGGTTTAATTGTAAGACCTAGTGGAACAACAATAGGAACATAATTTTATGATAGTACTATATAATGATATTACAGGTGATATTACACTCAAAGTGGTAGAAGGAACAGGTGATGCAGAACCAGGACCAGGACATTCTCGTATCATATTAAGTGATTGTGTGGGCAATGAAACAAATGTTAATCAAATTCCTAGTTTTGCATTAAGATTTTGTCAAGAAAATAGAAAAAAAGAATATCCTACTGTTAGTGAACAATTGGATTATATTTATCATAATGGAATTGACGCGTGGAAAACTAACATAATTGACCCAATAAAACAAAAGTATCCAAAGCCAAGTTAATTTATGCCATTACTAAAAATATTACCATCTTTAATATCTCAAGGATCTTTTACAGGATCTTTCAGTGGTACAGGCAGTTATGCTCGTAGAGCATTAACTGCGAGTTATGTATTAGGCGGAGCAGCTGGTTCATCAGGCACAAGTGGCGCAAATGGTACAAGTGGTAGTAGCGGAAGTAGTGGTGCAAATGGTACTAGTGGATCGTCTGGTACTAGTGCCACTGCTGGTAGTAGCGGCACAAGTGGTGTAGGTTCTCCAGGCACTAGTGGAACAGCAGGATCAAGTGGTACATCTGGTTCAAGTGGATCCAGTGGAAATAGTGGTACAAGCGGAAGCAGTGGTGCTACAGGCAGCAGTGGTACAAGTGGTGCTGGATCGCCAGGTAGTAGTGGTAGTAGTGGAACCAGTACCACTCCAGCTTTATCGTTGGGTCAAACTTATATAGGAAATGGTAGTACTACCACTTATGCTTTATCACAAAGTGTAGCTAATCGTGATCAAATATTGGTAAATGTAGATGGTGTGTTGCAAGGTAGAAGTGGTAATTATTATACTGTAAGTGGTACCACATTAACTTTAAGTTCCCCACCACAAAATGGTAGCATCATTGATATACGTTATATTAACGGCGGAAGTGGTATTGTCACAACAGGTAGCTTAGCTAAGCAAACCATATTATACAATGTAGTCTCAGGCAGTCAAAACACTATAACCGGCTTAAATTTGAACGGTAACAAGTGGGGTGTAGATATAAAAGAAGAGTGGGACGCTGTAATTATAGCTGGTGATCAATATTATAATAGTTGTAGTTTATTATTGCATTGTGATGGTACAAATGGAAGCACCACATTCACTGATAATAGCAAAAATGTTTTAATTGTTACATCGGTTAATGGTACTGCAATTAGTACGGCGCAAAGTAAATTTGGTGGTGCTAGTGGATTATTTGATGGCACAAATGATTATCTTTCTATACCAGATAATGAATCCTTAGAACCAGGTACAAATAATTTGACTTGGGAGATGTGGATAAAAACTACAAGTAGTGTTCAATACGCTACTCTTTATTCTAGGACACCTTCTTCATTTGGCAGTGGTATGTGGTCGGTGATGATAAATCAGGCATCAAGCACTGCAGGTGATATTGCATTATATGTGGCTGATTATTCAGGTGTTGCACCTCTGTTATTAACAACGGGTGTAAGTATTAGAGACAATGCATGGCATCATATTGCTATAGTAAGAAATGGTAGTGCGTGGGTGTGCTATGTTGATGGAACATCTCGTGCGACAGGCACTTTTAGTGGTAACATCGGTAATCTTAGTTCTGGTCCCAGAATAGGGGCGGACGAATTTTATGGTAGATATTTCAATGGTTATATAGATGAATTGAGAGTTACTAAAGGTATAGCTAGATATACTAGTAATTTTACACCACAAACATCGGAATTTCCAAATAATGCTAGTATAACGCAATATGCAACCAAATATGTAGGTTTGATTGGTGGTTTGAATGATAAAAGTGTAGATTATGGTGTGCAGAAGTTGAGTGATAGTTCGCTTAAAGTGGTAAAGATGAGTCAAACTACATCGCCATTTCCAAGTGGATCATTGAGTTCATCTGTGGACAGAGTGTATGTGAACGTATTGGATTATAGCAAAGTATATGTAACCAGCAGTTATTCGTTAAATTCAATTAATTCATTAGATATACCCAAAATAAAGTCAATTATATATACAAACAGTAGTTATACCCCAACCACAGCATCAGCTATAGATTTATTCAAACCCAATACCAGTTACATTACTATATCAGGTAGTAATTTTAAGCCCAGTGCATCTATATTTATAGATAATACGTCTGGATCAGTGGTTACATATGTGAATAGCAACAAACTTAATGTGAATGTAATTTCAAAAAATGAAGGTACTTATCCAATATATTTGATGAATACTGATGGTGCATCTGCATTTAAAATAAACGCTATAACATATATTACCAGCCAAGACCAATTTCAATATTTGGTTTTAGCAGGTGGAGGCGGCGGTGGACTTGCACACGCTGGTGGCGGAGGTGCGGGTGGTTTTCGTACTGGATCTTTAGGTTTGAATCGATCTGTACCATACACTGTTTCAGTTGGATCAGGAGGATCTAGCTCACCATCTAGATCCGTAAATGGAACCAATGGAGGCAACAGTGTATTTGCATCAATTACATCGATAGGTGGTGGCGGAGGAGGATCTGAATACAAACCGGCTAACCCAGGCGGTTCAGGTGGAGGTGGTGCAACCCAGGGTGCAGGTGGATCTGGAACTGTGTCACAAGGTAATAATGGTGGAGCTGGTAGTCCTACTAGTCCGCCATATGCTGGTGGTGGTGGTGGTGGTGCTGGTGCTATTGGCGGAAGTTATACTCCTGGTTCAGGAGGTAATGGTGGAAATGGACTTATATCTAATATTTCAAGCACTCCAATATATTATGCTGGCGGCGGAGGCGGCGGTGTATATGGTGGACAAGGTGGTGTCACCAATCGCGGAACAGGTGGTCTAGGCGGAGGTGGAAATGGTAACTATGGAAATGGAAACGGATCTGCGGGCGAGGCGGCGCGTGGAGGAGGTGGCGGAGGTGGTGGATATCCAAATGAAAGTGCATATAATGGTGGATCAGGTATTGTAATTGTAAAATATTTATCTAGTAGAACTTTAACAATTGGGGTGGGTTTGACCTCATCGACTGTTATTACTGGGAGTTATAAAATTACTACGTTTACAGCTGGTTCAGACACAATAACAATTTCTTAAAAATATGGCACATTACGCATTTTTAAATGAAGATTATGTAGTTACCGAAGTGATTGTCGGTAAAGACGAAAGACTTTTTGATTGGGAACATTATTATACAATTAAAAAGGGACAGATATGTAAACGAACTAGTTATAATACTAAAGGGGGTATATATTATAATTCAATAACAAATTTACCAGATATCGATCAATCTAAATCATTTAGAAAAAATTTTGCTGGAATTGGATTTAAATATGATATGAACTTAGATGCATTCATACCACCACAACCATATCCAAGTTGGATATTAAATGAACAAATCTGTAACTGGGAGTCACCAATACCATATCCAACTGACGGACAATTTTATAATTGGGATGAAACAACACAATCTTGGATTTTAATTTCGGAATAATATGTCATTACTTAAAATACGACCATATCTAATTAATTCAGGTTCATTCACAGGATCTTTCAGTGGTACAGGCAGTTATGCTCGTAGAGCACTAACAGCTAGTTATGTATTGGGAGGCGCAGCTGGATCCAGTGGCACAAGTGGCGCAAATGGTAGTAGCGGTACATCAGGCAATAGTGGCACAAGTGGAACAAGTGCTACTGCTGGTAGTAGTGGTACAAGCGGAGTTGGTTCGCCAGGCACAAGTGGCACGGCAGGATCCAGTGGTACAAGCAGTACCGCAACGGTGCAAACAGGCAGTATCGCGAAACAAACACTTTGGACCAATGTAACCTCAGGTAGCACAAACACCATAACTGGACTAAGCTTAAGTAGCAACAAGTGGGATGTAAGTGTGGTGGAAGAATGGGATGCTGCGACATTGGATCAATATTATAACAGTTCTAGCTTATTGTGCCACTTTGATAGTTTGAATCCTGCGGGAAGATTTATTGATAGTAGCAGAAACAATTTTACGATTACTTCTAACGGTGATTCTAGATTAAGCACTTCACAATATAAATTTGGAGGAGCAAGTGCATATTTTGATGGCACGGCTGATAATCTTTTAATTAACTATAATAACGCATTTAATTTATCGGGTGATTTTACAATTGAAGTTTGGTTTTATCCGATTACTTTAAATGGTGGAATGATTTTAAATTTTGCAGGTGGATTGAATATAGCTTGGGCAAGTTACGAACTGGTTAATAACACAGATGGTATTAATTTCGCCGGTAGTTCTGCGAATAATGGATATGATATTGGTTCTGAAACAGGTGCTACTGGAAGAATAGGAACGGTTAGTGTAAATACTTGGAATCATATAGCAGTTACTAGACAAGGAAATGTATATAGAGGATATATTAACGGTGTTCAAGGTTACACACAAACTTTGGCACTTACTCCATATAATCCAAACGCGAGAGGATTAGCAATAGGTAGTAATTATGCTACTACTTGGGGTGTTACACCAGCAACTGTTTTAAATGGTTATTTAGACGAATTAAGAATTACCAAAGGTGTAGCTAGATATACTGCTAATTTTACCCCATCTAATGCACCATTTCCAAATTCAAGAAATCAAGTGCTTACAAAGTATGTAGGTTTGGTTGGTGGTATTGATGACAAGTATGTGGATTATGGAGTGCAAAAGTTGAGTGATAGTTCGCTTAAATTGACACGATTAACTTATCCAAATCAACCTATAGTTGGTAGTGGGTCTTTAAGTGGTAGTGTGAATAGGGTATATGTAAATGTGCTTGATTATACAAAGGTTAGTGTAACGAGCAGTTATTCATTATTATCTAAGACTGCTAGTTATGCTTTAAATGCTTCTGGTGGGGGTGGTAGTACATTAAGAACAGGTAGTTTGTATCCTATAACTGCTAGTTGGTCACGTAGAGCTATTACGGCTAGTTATGCGTTGAATGGTGGTACTGCTCTTGTAAATCAAACATTGAATTATGTGAGTGGTAGTAATTTATATACTTTAAGCAGAAGCGTAGTTTCCCCCAGTGATGTGTTGTTGAGTGTAAATGGTATTATACAAACACCCATAACAGATTATACTGTAAGTGCTAGTAAAGTTACATTTACAGAAAGTTATCCTTCGGGTAGTAAAATTAATGCTAGATATTTGGTAACTGCTACAAATAGTAGTGATGTTAATTTAGCCAATATAGTATTGACAGGCACAACAACAGGTGATGCTTATTATCCACAAGTTGCTGCATTGTTACACTTTGATGGTGTAAATGGTAGTACCACTATAACAGACAATAGCAAAAATAACTTAACTGTTACTTCAGTTAATGGCACTGCCATAAGCACTGCGCAAAGTAAATTTGGTGGTGCAAGTGTATTGTTTGACGGTACGAACGATTATCTTTCTATAGCAAGCAATTCAGTATTTGACTTACTTGGAGATTATACGATTGAATTTTGGGCATATAGTTCAAATTTTGCAGCCGGTAATATGGGATATTTACACAGAGGATTTTATACTACGGGTACAGCCACTTGGTCAGGACTATCATTTTCAATTAGAGGACTTAGCACATTAATAAGATTTTATTTTTATGCAACTACATCTGCGAATGAACAAAAAATAGATGTATCTCTTCCATCTAATAATGCATGGCATCATTTTGCAATGGTAAAATCAGGTACAACTGGTACAGTTTATGTAGATGGAACATTAGCAGGAACAATTACTTCATTAAATACACCTGCGGCTAGTTCACAAACTTTGAGAATAGGAGTATGGGATTATAGTGCTGCATCAGAATATTTTAACGGTTATATAGATGAATTGCGAATAACGAATGGGTATGCAAGATATACCGGTAATTTTACGCCATCTACCACTGCATTTTCTAATACTGGTGGTGATGTAGGTAAATCGTTGGTAGTAAATAGTACTGCTACAGGTGTTAGTATTGGTACCGCTGGTTTTAATTTAAATTCTAGCAATATTAATCGTATTATTAATGGTGCTATGGCAGTTGACCAAAGAAATGCTGGTGCAGCACAAACAATTACTGCTGCGGCTGCATTAGCTTATACAGTGGATAGATGGTATGCATATTGTACTGGGGCTAATGTTACTGGACAAAGAATCACTGGTTCGGCTAATAATCAATTTGCTTATAGATTTACAGGTGCGGCTAGTGTTACTGCTATTGGATTTGGACAAAGAATAGAAGCGGCTAATAGTATTGATTTGGCAGGATCTACTGCAACACTTGGTGTAGATTTGGCTAATAGTGTATTGACTAGTGTAACTTGGACGGCTTATTATGCTAATACTTCGGATACATTTGGTACATTGGCAAGTCCAACTAGAACACAAATATCGACGGGTACATTTACTGTAACTAGTACATTGACTAGATATAGCGCACAAATATTTATTCCATCAGCGGCTATTACAGGTCTTGAAATTGTATTTAGTGTTGGTGCTCAAACATCTGGTACTTGGACTATAGACAATGTTCAATTAGAAGCAGGTCCATTAGCAACACCATTTGAAAGACGCATGATTGGACAAGAATTAATATTGTGTCAAAGATATTTTGCATCTATTAATGGAGCTATAGGTGCAGGTAGCGAATTAAATACATCAGCTGCATATATAAAACTACCATTGTCTGTTACGATGCGAGCAGATAATCAAACCGTCACATTATCAACAGGAAATTCTATATCAGTTGATTTATTTGGTACCGGTACATCAACTACTTCTACCAGCAATGTAACTATCACTGCGAATCGAGCCGGTATACTTTTTAATATTAACAGTTTATCACCATCACAAGGAGCAACTGGTGTACCCGCAACAATTTTAGGAACTGTTTCGGTTTCATCCGAATTATAAAATTTTATGGCAACCAAACCTTTTTTATCACAAATCGCAGTACCTGTTGGAACAACAACAGGTGATGTTTATTATCCACAAACCAGCTTATTGATGCATTTTAATGGTACAAATGGTAGTACCACTATGACAGATAATAGCAAAAATAACTTAACTGTTACTTCAGTTAATGGCGCTGCCATAAGTACTGCACAAAGCAAATTCGGCGGCAGTAGCGTATTATTTGACGGTACAAATGATTATTTAACTACTAATACAAATGCTAATTTAGCACTAGAAAGTGCAAATTTTACAATTGAGGGTTGGTTTTATTTTATTGACGGCACGGCTAATTCACTTCGTCCTGTTTTAGGTAATTATTCGTTATTTTCGTCTAATAGTATTTATTTTGGAAAACACACATCTTATGGTGGTAAAATGGCACTTTGGATTGGTAACTATTCTGCCAACAATGCATTGTTGGCAGATCCAACTGATCTTACAAATAATCAATGGATACATTTTGCTATAGTGAGAAATGGTTCAAATTGGACAATGTATAGAGATGGGGTAAGTGTTACAACTGTTACGTATAGTGGTGTAACAAGTACAACAAATTTCTTTTATATAGGAGCTAGTGGTGATGGATATTATTTTAATGGTTATATAGATGAATTAAGAATTACCAAAGGTATTGCAAGATATACCAGTAATTTTACGCCATCTACCACGCAATTTTTAGATAGTGCGGGTGATGCAAATAGTAGTGTAGTGGTTAATAGTACTGCAACAGGATTTGCAATAGGAACAGGTGGTATAAATGGCGCACAATTAGCAAAAGCTTGGGTCAACTTTAATGGAACAGGTACTGTAGCTATAACAGATAGTTATAATGTAAGCAGCATAACAGATTTAGGAACAGGACAATACTTAGTTAATTTTAGTACCGCAAGGAGTAATGCTAATTATGTACATTTTATATCTATGCCTGGTAACAGTGATTCTCCCAGCAATTCTTTTACTACTAACACCGCTAATAATTCATATTCACAAACAACTACATATGCGGTAGTAACTACTAGATTTAACGGATCTTTATATGATACTGGCGGAATCCATAGTATTGTATTTAGCAATTGAAATTAACTATATATAAGAGTATGAGTGAAAAACGAATAATATACCCAACGGAAAATGGTGGAGTTGCTATAATAATTCCATCCATAAGTGCAAAAAATTCCAATGAAACTTATGATGAATTTATTGAACGAATTGCTGCAAAAGATGTACCCGCAGCAACATCATATAAAATTGTGCCGGTAGAAGATATACCAACAGATAGAACATTCAGAAACGCCTGGGAATATCCAACAGATACACTATAATTTTATGATAACCATAAACCTTGATAAAGCCAAAGAAATACAAAAAAATAGATGGAGAACCGCAAGAAAACCTATCTTAGAAAAATTAGATACACAATTTATGCGTGCTGTTGAAACCGGAGACACAGCCAAACAACAACAAATCGCAACACAAAAACAAGCACTAAGAGATGTTACAACCACCGATTTATCATCCGTAACTACCCCAGACCAATTAAAAACAATTTGGCCAAGTATATTAAACGAATCATAATTTATGTACTATAGCCCACGAATAGTCACAAGCGGTTTGGTATTGGCACTAGATGCAGCTGAACGTCTTAGCTATCCTCGCACAGGCACAACGTGGCGTGATTTAAGCGGTAATAGTAACAATGGCACATTAACCAATGGTCCTACTTTTAGCGCGGGTAATATGGGTAGTATAGTTTTCGATGGTGTGGATGATTATGTTAATATGGGCACAAGCACTTATTGTAATCTTATTAATATAAGTGTTTCTGTTTGGGTAAGAGTCACTAGTGCAAGTGGATATTTTTTGGGTAGATATAATAACATTACTGCTTTTAATGGGTTTATTATGTATTATGATGTAGCATCAACTAAATTTGGTGTTGGTGGTAGAGAATCGAGCGCCACATATTTAAATAGTGCAACGATAAATACATATCCGTTAAATAACTGGTATAATTTTACCTGGACAAAATCCGCAAATGTTTGGTCGCTTTATGTTAATGGTTCTTTAGATGTATCATCTGCACTTGGAAATGGAACCACACCATATTCAAATAATACTATGTGGCTTGGCGCAAATAATGAAGGCGGTACCCAATATTATTCCGGTGGAAATTTATCTAATGTTTTTATATACAACAGAACAATAACTGCCGTTGAAGTATTGCAAAATTATAACGCAACTAAAAGTAGATTTGGTAGATAATTATAGTATATATGTCTGGTATATCAGGACCCAAAATAATTACAAGTGGATGTGTTTTATCACTAGATGCAGCTGATAAAAACAGTTATCCTGGTAGCGGCACAGCTTGGCGAGATTTGAGTGGTAATGGAAAAAATCTCACATTAACAAACGGTCCTACATTTAGTGCTGGTAATCAAGGTAGTATAGTTTTTGATGGTACAAATGATTATGCGGTTTTGAATCCAGTATCTGCATTTAATATATACTGTATTAGTATGTGGTTTAAACCAACAACAATAATTAATTCTACATCGGCTTATAAACCTTTAATTCATTTCAAAAGTAGTACTGCTAAATATATAAGTTTTGGCGATACAACAAACCGTGTTGCGAATGAATATATTACTATTGTACAAGAACCAGGTGACAGAAGAACGGCTGTTAACGATGGAGGGTCTTTATCTGCTGGTGTCTGGTATAATGTTGTTTTTAACTACGAAAGTTCTAAATACAATATTTATATAAATAATACATTAAAAAGTACAACTATTGGTTCTTCTTTAGGTGATGTCCCATTAATAACAGATCCAGATTTTATATATTTAAATTCTTATGAAGGAGTTTCTGGATATTTAGATAGTTCATTATCTATATGTACGATTTATAACAGAACATTAACCGCATCTGAATTATTACAAAATTATAACGCAGTTAAAAATAGATTTGGATTATAATTATAGTATATGGGAATAGCCAGAGGTCCAAAAATTGTAACAAGCGGTTTATTATTAGCACTAGATGCGGCCGATAAAAACAGTTACGCTGGTAGCGGCACAGCTTGGCGAGATTTGAGTGGTAATAGTAATAATGGCACATTGACAAATGGACCTACATTTAGTGCGGGTAATCAAGGAAGTATCGTTTTTGATGGCACAAATGATTACGTTGATACAGTTAATACCGGAACAACTTTTCAATTTGCAAATGTCACATTTACTGTGAGTTTATGGATAAAAACAAGCGCTACAAGTGGTGTTATTATTTCTAAAGGTGCAACTGCTTCTACGGCAGGTTGGCTGTTTCAATTTAACTCCGAAGGAACAGTTTCTGGTACTACAAAAGGTTCTGATGGTACTAATACTTATAACAGAGCAAGCACAGCAACAGTCAATAATAATACTTGGAGAAATATAGTATCAGTATATACAACTAATACAACAACTCTTGCGAGTAATACAACATCAATATATATAGATGGTGTTTTAAGTAATGGTACAGGTACATTAGGCGGATTAGTATATGCGACAACTACAGATACTGTTCAAATAGGTAGAAGACCTTCCGGTGCTTATTGGTCCGGCTCTGTATCTAATTTATTGATATACAACAGAGCATTAACCGCAACAGAAATCTTACAAAACTATAACGCAACAAAAGGTAGATACGGACTATAAAATTTATGAGTGAAACAAACGTAACAATATACGAGGATAGAGAATTTATGATATTCAATGTAAGTGAATTGAATCTTGTAGATTTCACTAAAGTGGAAGAAACTTCAATCGATACTGTAAGAAAAAGTGTTGACCAAACCAAAACATTTTGTAAATGGGATGGCGCAACACCTGAATTCTTCAGTCAAATGACCACCAAAGAAGGTCCATACACTTACCCCGAAATATTAGATATACTAGCTACACCCGAATGGACAGATCCTAATCCTCCATTCTGATCTATTTATAGTTTTGGTTTATAATATGTATATAAACCAATGATATTTAGAGCTACAAATTCATCGTCGTTTCTATTTAATCCTATCTACCCAATCTTTCTTACCAGAAAGTATTTGGGTACGCCTCTTTCATTAAATAGACGCAATCTCATTTTCAGAGTAAAAGTAGTAGAAAGCGCAAGTTTAAATCTTACTCTTAATTCAGCGCTTACCGAATTAAACACAGAATCATCTACCAATAATATAACATTACGATCTGCTAATGTTATACCATTATATACCCCAGCTACATTATACAGTTCTCTTAATAGTGTTTCTATACCATCGTCAATTGGAGATAAAATTGATTATGCACAATCACTAAACAGTGTAACTTATACAAACGCAAATGTAGAATCTGTAACAATATCACCAGGCTTAAATAACATAAGTTTAAAACTTGACGGTGATAAATCAGTAAATTCAATTAATCTTTCAAATGTTCAATTAATTGACCCAAGAATAAATATTGGTAATCAAAATATAGCACTAAATAGTACCATATATGATACTCCAATATTAAACTCAAGTGCTATATACAATACATTAAATAATGTTGATCATTATAAAAATATAACTGATCAAACAATAACTAATATAGCATTAAACGGTTCAAATTATTACACTGATATATTAGATAGTGGTAATACAAACATATCACTTAATAGTATTATCACTTATAAGCCTGATATAGATAATTCAATAAACAGTATCAACTTACATAGCACATTACATTTGCCTGTTCAAGTTGATATGGGAAGTAATGTTGTGCAGTTGTTGGGATCATCTTATTATACAAACATATATGATACATCTCAAACCGCAGTATCTGTATTGGGATCACAATATTATGTAAACTACACAGATACGTCGCAAACCGCTGTATCTACATTGGGATCACAGTATTATGTGGATTTCTACGATACGTCACAAACTGCAGTATCCACACTTGGATCACAATATTATGTTGACTTTTATGATGTATCGCAAATTGCAGAAACAGTACTGGGTTCACAATATTATGTAGATTTTTATGACTCATCACAAACCGCAGTATCCACACTTGGATCTCAATATTATGTAAATTTTTATGATGCGTCGCAAAATGCGGAAACTGTACTGGGTTCACAATATTATGTAAATTTTTACAATGCATCACAAACCGCTGTATCAACGGTGGGATCTCAATATTATGTAAACTATACTGACGCATCCGATACTTCATTAGCACTAAATTCTTCTGGGTATTATGTAAATTATACGGATACATCAATTAATACAAGTAATATAGTTGGTTTAAACAATTATGTAGATTTTTCTGATATATCCAATAATTCTATAGCTTTAAATAAATTAAGCAACTATGTTAATTTTGATGATGTATCTATTTCAAATAATGTTTTGGGTAGTCTAAATCATAATCCTGTACAACTTGAAATTGTAAATGAAAATCTAACTATTTCTAGTCTCAATTATAAATCAATTAATTTAGAAATTGTAAATGAAAATCTTACCATCAATAGTTTAAATTACAATTATTATGCTACTGATTTAATTGCTCAAAATAATGGTTTAAATAGTTTAATATTAAAATCTGCTGATTATGATGACAGTGTTTCATTTGCAACATCTTTAAATTCTGTAACATTTGTACCAAACGAATACATAAAATCGGTTATCCAAAATAGTAGTGTATTGACCAATTTGAGTATGTTTCAAGGACCATATTCAAATAATATGACATACAATGTAGCATTAACTAATTTGAATTATTCGTTGAGTGAATATAATAAATTGGTTAATACCACAGATAATTTGCGTAAATTGGTATATGAAGATGAATCCAACAATAAGTTGGTAAATCAATCATCTAACTTAAGATCGTTAAGATATGATGATACTAGATTTGAAGTAAATGTTAGTGAAAACAATAGATTATCATCGTTAAGAAATTTACTTGACTCAAATAATAGCACAAAAATATCTGGGTCATTTAAAAATATATCATATAATGCAGCATTAATTGATACTGTATTGGGTTCAAATACTACATTTAGACCATACAGTACCGCTTCAGCTGTTACATTTAATAGTGATTCACCCACAAATTATGTAAAACAAATCAATATTATTTACTATATGAACGGGGGTAATTTAACTCAAAGTATAGTAAATTTTGGTGAAGATTTAGCATTTCAAGTAATAGGTAATTCTAATCCTGGCACATATGTAACCAACTTTGATTATAATACACCCTACAGAGCCAGTTTTATTACAAAAAATTGGCCAGTATATCAATATGATACAGGTTCCAACGCAAACCTACCTGTTATACTCAATTGTTCCAATGTTGAACGTAAAATAAGCGCAACATCAGGTATATGGGTAGAAGCATCATTGGAAGACGGTGGAACATTGGTGGATGAATACGGATTTAGTATAGATATATAACAGTGTTTTAATATTTATTAAAGAATGAGAATAACAGATCTACCACAATTATTTACAGCGTCTATCAATGATTTGCTGTACGTAATTGATGTAAACGATACAAGTAGCTTTTTTTCTGGGTCAAGCAAAAGAATAGACATTAGTACTCTTTTTTCTTCACCTAGCATAACCGCTAGTTTTGCTAAAAAAGCATTAAGTGCTAGTTATGCTAAAACAGCCAGTTACGCACTAGTATCAAGATCATCCAGTTACGCATTTAATGCTACAACCGCAAGTTATGCATTAAATGCTGGTACCAAAATATACACAGGCAGTGTATATCCAATAACCGCAAGTTGGGCTATCAATGGTGGCACCAAATTGTATACCGGCAGTACATACCCAATAACTTCCAGTTGGGCACTCAATGGTGGCACAAAGTTATATACTTCCAGTACATATCCAATAACCGCAAGTTGGGCCATAACCGCGAGTTACGCTTTAAATCAAACCACCAGCGGTACATCAGGCACTTCTGGCACCGCAGGTAGTAGCGGAACAAGTGGTACCAGTGGCACAAGTGGTACCAGTGGCACCAGTGGAACAAATGGCACCAGTGGATCAAGTGGGTCAAGTGGATCAAGTGGTACATCTGCAACCGCTGGTACTAGTGGTTTAACAGGATCAAGTGGTACGAGTGGTACAAGCGGCAGTGATGGTACCAGTGGGTCAAGCGGTAGCAGTGGCAGCAGTGGTACCAGCGGTATAGAAGGTGGTAGATTGTTTACCGTAACAAGTTCTGGATTTAATTATAATATCGCTGGTTACACTGGATCATTTCCTACCATTACGGTGGTAAGGGGACAATTATATTACTTTGATGTAAGCGGTGTATCTGCGTCACATCCATTTGCCTTGAGATTGTCAAGTGGCAATACTAGTGCTGTACCTGGCACCACAAATAATGATCCTGTAAATGGATTGGCAAATACAAACACTTTAATAATTTACAGAGTACCTGAAGACGCTCCTTCTAGTATAGTTTACCAATGTGTTGTACATTCAGGTATGATTGGAACTATAAATATAGTAAACCAATATGGTACATCTGGTACATCTGGTACTGCGGGAACAGCCGGTAGTAGCGGAAGTAGTGGCACAAGTGGTAGTGATGGTACCAGTGGGTCTAGCGGTAGTAGTGGAGAATCTGGTACAAGTGGTAGCAGTGGAAGTAGTGGAAGTAGTGGTAGTAGCGGATCTAGCGGTAGTAGCGGTAGTAGTGGAAGTAGTGGTACAAGCGGCAGTGATGGTACCAGTGGATCCAGCGGTAGCAGTGGCAGTAGTGGAACAAGTGGTATAGAAGGTGGTGGTTTATTTACAGTAACTAGTTCTGGTTTTAATTATAACATTGCTGGTTATTCTGGTACTTTTCCTACTATTACGGTAGTGAGAGGTCAGTTGTATTATTTTAATGTAAGCGGCGTATCTGCATCACATCCATTTGCATTGAGATTATCAAGTGGTAATACTGCAACAGTACCAGGAACAACAAACAATGATCCTGTAAATGGATTGGCAAATACAAACACTTTAATAATTTACAGAGTACCCAATGATGCGCCTAATAGTATAGTTTATCAGTGCGTTATACATTCAGGTATGATTGGAACTATAAACATAGTTGATCAATATGGTACATCCGGTACATCTGGTACTACGGGAACAGCTGGATCAAGTGGTAGCAGTGGTAGCAGTGGTAGCAGTGGTGAAAATGGTACAAGTGGTACTAGCGGTAGTACTGGTACAAGTGGTAGCAGTGGATCCAGTGGAAGTAGTGGAACAAGTGGTACGTCCGCAACTGCTGGTACAAGTGGTGAAACTTTTGGTACCAGTGGTACTAGCGGCAGTACAGGAACAAGTGGTACTAGTGGAGAATCTGGTACAAGTGGTAGCAGTGGATCCAGTGGAAGTAGTGGAACAAGCGGCACCAATGGTACATCTGCAACTGCTGGTACAAGCGGTGAAACTTTTGGTACCAGTGGTACCAGTGGATTGACGGGAACTAGCGGTACATCTGGTAGTACCGGAACAAGTGGTAGCAGTGGTAGCAGTGGAGAATCAGGTACCAGTGGAAGTAGTGGACAATCTGGTACTAGTGGCAGTAGTGGTAATACTGGTAGCAGCGGTAGTAGTGGTGTGAGTGGTACTACGTTGTATACTGGTAGCACATATCCTATAACGGCTAGTAGAGCTGTTACTGCAAGTTATGCGTTGAATGCTACTGGTGGTGGAAGTTCTTTGTACACTGGTAGTACTTATCCGATAACTGCAAGTTGGGCACTGTATGTAGTGAATGGAACTAGTGGTACTGCTTCATTGAATTTAACTAACATTACACGTAGTGGCAATGGAAGTGGTTCTGTTTATAATTTAAATAACAATACATTTACCGGCACAAATTCTTTGGTATTTCTGGGTGGTATTACTTTAAATAATAATATTGATTATACACTGAGTTCTGGAATATTAACATTTACTTCCCCACCACTATTAAATGAAGAAATACACGTTGTTAAATTTACAGGTGGTGGTGCAAATGGTACTAGTGGTACAAGTGGCATAGTTGGTATTGCCAATGCGCAAACATTCACAAGCAATGGTATTGCTACACAATACGCTCTTACACAAAGTGTAGTACGTAGTTATGACATTATAGTTGCTATAAATGGTGTGGTTCAAAATTACAGTTCCAGTTATACTGTAACTGGATCTACACTTACATTAGCTTCTGCACCACCATTAAATTCTAAAGTGGATGTCAGATTTTTAGGTAGCGCAGCTGGCGGTGGAGGAGGCGGTAGCGGCACAAACGGTACAAGTGGATCAAGTGGATCAAGTGGTACTAGCGGCACAAGTGGGTCAAGTGGAGAATCAGGTACAAGTGGATCAAGTGGAGAATCAGGTACAAGTGGGTCAAGTGGGTCAAGTGGAGAATCAGGTACAAGTGGGTCAAGTGGTACTAGCGGCACAAGTGGATCAAGTGGAGAATCAGGTACAAGTGGGTCAAGTGGTACTAGCGGCACAAGTGGGTCAAGTGGAGAATCAGGTACAAGTGGATCAAGTGGGTCAAGTATATCTTTGCAAACTGGCAGTTTATATCCCATAACGGCAAGTAGAGCTATTACTGCAAGTTACGCATTGAACGCAACTGGTGGTGGAAGTTCTTTGTATACTGGTAGTACTTATCCCATAACAGCGAGTAGAGCTATTACTGCAAGTTACGCATTGAATGCTTCTGGTGGAGGTGGTAGTACATTACAAACTGGTAGCACTTATCCCATTACTAGTAGTTATGCTAATTTTGCAATAAATATTGCTGGTAGTGTTACTACATTGGTGGGTACTGATATAAATTGGAACAATCCAACTTATGAAAAGAATATTTCAGTTGCAGAGACATATACATTTTCAAATGTTACAACTGGCAGTTCAATTGTGGTTATATTGAATAATACAGGCAGCAACAGTATATTATCTACATTTCCAAATAGTGTAAAATGGGCCAATTCATTGCCACCCACAAATATACTATCAAATGCAACTTCAATTTATACATTTGTAAGAACCAAATTATATGTTCTGGGTAGTTCTACTGAAAACTATCAATAATATGTTGTATGCCTATATCAAGAATAACCAGAAATAGTCTAGTATACGCCAATAACAAAACTCAAAACATTGAGTCTAGACTATTTGGCTTACCAACACAATCAGGCTCACTTTATTTGCAAAATAGTCAATCACTATATTTGCAAGATTTAAGCGGTACATACGTACTAGAATATCCTTCCGCAATCGCATTATCCTATAACAGTTACTACAATAAATTCATAGCCGATAGGTCCACCCAAAACTCATTACTAACAACACGTTATTATACCAGTGAAAGTAAAGCTACTGGCGATTTTGGCTATATACTGTACCAAAATAGTAGATCAATGTATACTCAAGCTACCCCAGACATTTATTTGCTTGAATATAGCGCTACAAGCAGTTTGTTAACTGATACAGGATCAAGTGCTTTATCGCTCAAAACACGTTACTTTGTTAGTGAAAGTAAAGCTACTGGCGATTTTGGCTATATATTGTATCAAAATAGCAGATCAATGTATACTCAAGCTACTCCAGACATTTATTTGCTTGAATATAACGCTACAAGCAGTTTGTTAACTGATACAGGATCAAGTGCTTTATCGCTCAAAACACGTTACTTTGTTAGTGAAAGTAAAGGAAGTGGTAACTTTGGTTATATACTGTATCAAAATAGCAGATCCGTATATCTACAAGATCCAAATAGTATACTTTTATTATATGATCCAGATATTATACCAGTTGGCACCAGTGCAAGTTTACAAGAAACTGGATCAAATGTTTTATCTTTTAGAACTCGTTATTATATCAGTGAAAGTAAAGCGTCAAGTATATATCTAGGTTATCAAAATGATAGAAGCATCTATTTAGAAAATACTGCAAATCCATTTGTCATAGAATATAACGGTACAAGCAGTTTGTTAACTGATACCGGATCAAATGCTTTATCTTTTAGAACTCGTTATTATATCAGTGAAAGTAAAGCGTCAAGTATCTTCTTGGGTTATCAAAATGATAGAAGCATCTATTTAGAAAATACCGCAAATCCATTTGTCATAGAATATAGTGGTACAAGTAGTTTGTTAACTGATACCGGATCAAGTGCTTTATCGTTCAGAACCAAATACTATATCAGTGAAAGTAAAGCGTCAAGTATCTTCTTGGGTTATCAAAATGATAGAGCTGTATATTTGGAGAATACTGATAATCCATTTGTTATAGAATATAGTACTACGAGCAGTTTGTTAACTGATAGCGGGTCAATTAATCAGTTATTATTAACAAAGTATTATCTCAGTGAAAGTATAGCGTCAGGTAGTTTATATATTGGATATCAAAATGATAGAAGTATCTATTTAGAGAATTTAACCGATGTATTTGTTTTGGAGCCATAAAAAATAAAGTTTATATCATAACATTCTTTATATTTATAAACAGAAATCGTAATTTTATAAAATGTCAACAGGAATAAACAACAATATTGATTGTAAATTGCAAGGCAAAGTTCGTGTTGTGGTTATGGAAAAAGACAAAATCATACACGACACTGGTGAAATAAAAAATATGATCACCAATCAAGGTATGGATGAAGTTGCAAATAGACCATTTGCTGAATTATTCGCTTGTTGTGCAATTGGAACTGGAACTGCTGATACTAAAAAAACCAATGTTCCCATAACTGGTTCCATAACATCAGGCAATGGTTTTGATATTAATTTAAGAGGCAGTGTTTCTCGTAGATCTGGATCATTGGTAACGTTTCCCAGAACAAGTGTAGCATTTCCTATATCAGGCAGTGTTATTAGAGCAAGTGATGTGGGTAATATCATTAAAATAAACAACGATAATACTTTTAGAATAAGAGCACAAACTGGTATTAATACAGCCAGAAGTTGTAGTGTATTAAATATGGATGGTACTGTACCAACAGGATCCTCAAGTGATAATAATTATACCATTTGGTTTACCAATCAAATTAGTATGTCAAATGAAACACAAAGATGTGGTAGAACATCAGATGGCAATAACTTTCCTGCTGCATCAGGTAGTTATGGTACAAATTGTAATAGTCAAATTTATAGCAGCGGTATAATTCACAGTCGTCAATTTAATTTTGCAACCGCATTGGTTGATGATACAAATACAATCACTGAAGTTGGATTGAGTTGGTTACCATTTTATAGAAGTCCAGCATTGTTTAGTAGAATTCGTTTGACCCAAGGCAGTGCTGGTAATGCGATACCTGCTGTATTGGCTGGACAAAACGTGGTGGTATTTTATTCACTAAACGTTGGTATGTCGCCTACCACAGCTACAACCGGTTCTGTTAATATAACTGGTAGCAATAAAGGTGGTAATTCACAAATGAATTTGTATGGATTAAGCAAAGTAAGTAGCAGTGGAGTAACAACTTATTTTGATGGTGGGTTACACGGCAATGAACCATATTATTTTAACCAAAGAAGTAAATACGGACTACCAGATACAGTTTTTAGACCACTGTATATATTTACATCCGCAACTGATACTGCAAGTCCTACGTGGGGTACAAATATAACTAGAAATAGTAGTTTTATTACCAAATCAATTGATAAAACACCTGTATATAGTAGAGTATATCCCACCAGCAGTTATGGTTATACATTAACCAAAGTGGCTACATTCAATGATACTGAATCTATCAATGCAACTTGGAACAGTTTTGGTGTGGGTGTACATACAGCCAGTAACTTGATGTCATTTGTATTTGGTGCTACTCAAAATAAACAAAATGGATATTTGTTAGCAATATCTCAATCGTTTACTTGGAATAGAATATTTTAATATTAATAGTTATAAGTTATATGCCACAACCAATATCACAATTAGCAGACTATACAACAATAACAGGATCCGCATTTGTTCCTATTGTTGATGTTAATGAAACAGTATCATCAAAAAACAAAAAGATCAGTGTAGATGATTTGAGAAAAACTTTCTTTAAAAGTGGAGTTCTTCTTTCATCTTCTTTCACAGAACATACGCCGGGTTTTTATTACTTTGGTGACAATCGTGATGGTCGTCTCAATTTAACAGGTTCAATTGCCACTGTTAGAACTTTTGTAAGCAGATCGTTCGCAAGTACACAAGATGGCGCACCTGTCGTTAAAAACTTTAGTTCGTTGTTCATTTCCAGAAGTGTGGTGGTGAGTCCAACCAATAGATGTAGAGGATTGTTGATATTTGTGGATGGTGATGCAACCATCAGTGGTAGCATAAGTATGACTGCTAGAGGAGCGAGGTTTACAGGAAGCGACGCTTCCTTCACAACAATAAATCCGCCATATTTGGGTGATTACTGGAGCACGCAGTTGTTTCCGTCTGCGAGTTATTTGAGCAGAGTATTTGCGGTTGGAGCGGCTGGTGGTACGGCTGGCCCCGCTCCATCTAGCGTTGGTGGCGTTGGTGTCACTGGTATACTGGGAAGAAGTGGAGGTGGAGGAGGCGGCGGTGGACAAGCAGCCGCGGGTGGAGCGGGATCAACAGGCACATCTTTTAGTGGTGGATCTGGTGGTGGAGGAGGTGGGCCATCTCCAGGAGCAAATGGCTTTGCATTTGGTGGTCAAGGTGGTCCAACGCTTGGTAGCGGCGGCGCCGGATCAGGCAATCCAGGTGGAATAACGCCAGCTCAGCCGCCCAGTAGTCCACTCCCAGTCTCAGCACCAAGTGGTACTGGTGGATTGTTAATATTAATAGTGAAAGGTAATTTAAGAATTGGACCAAATGGATCAATTACGGCTAATGGAATCAGTGGTGGTAATGGACTTGCTGGTTTTGGAACTGCTGGTGGCGGTGGAAGTGGAGGTGGAGTGTTATATATTTATTATGGTGGGTCTTTAACAAATAATGGCACTGTAACTGCTAATGGTGGGTCAGGTGGTTTAACTGGTACACCCTCGCCAGCTCTTAATCAAGGCGGAGCAGGAGGAGCTGGAACTGCGATAATATCAAAATTAAACGTTGCATTTCCAGTAGCAAACTAAATAATTATTTATATGCCTACAAGAATATCAGATTTACCCGAATATACAACAATAACATCATCAGCATTTGTGCCTATTGTTGATGTTAATGAATTGGTAGCTTCAAAAAATAAAAAAATAAGAATTGACGATTTAAGAAAATATTTTTTCACAGGCACAACCACCAGCAGTTCTTTCACAGAACATACCCCAGGCCTTTATTACTTTGGCGATAACAGCGACGGACCTCTTAACTTAACAGGCTCTATCGCCACCGTTAGAACTTTTGTAAGCAGATCCTTCGCAAGCACTCAAGATGGCGCGCCTGTCGTTAAGAACTTCAGTTCATTGTTCATTTCCAGAAGCGTAGTAGTGAGTCCAACAAATAGATGTAGAGGAATGTTGATATTTGTGGATGGTGATGCAACTATTAGTGGTAGTCTACGAATGAACGGCAGAGGTGCTTCCGCGGTTGGAGCTGATGCGTCTTTTACAACAATAAATCCGCCATATTTGGGTGATTACTGGAGCACGCAATTGTTTCCTTCGTCGAGTTATTTGAGCAGAGTATTTGCTGTAGGCGCAGCAGGTTCAGGCTATGGAACTGATGGGGTAACTGGTGTAAATGGAAGATCTGGTGGCGGAGGAGGTGGGTCTAGTTATGGTGCACCGACAGCAGGTTCAGGCGCAACCGGCACATCGTTTAGTGGTGGTTCTGGTGGAGGTGGATCCCAGGTTAACGTCATCGCCGGAGGAAGTGCGAGTGGAAATGGTGGCGCAGGGGGAAATGGCGCAACCGGCCCCGGCGGTACCGGCGGCGGTGGAGCTGGAAATCCAGGCGGCACTCCAAATGGAGGTGTAGGAACAGGTGGATTATTAATATTAATTGTACGAGGTAATTTAAGAATTGGGCCAAATGGCAGTATAACATCAAATGGTAGCAATGGCGGAAATGCAAGTAGTCCAACGCAGGGCGGAGGAGGAGGTGGAAGTGGCGGTGGGGTGTTATATGTATATTATGGCGGTACACTAACAAACAATGGCACTGTAACCGCATCTGGAGGCACCCGTGGCACGGGTGGAAACGTTGCTGGAAACGGTGGAGCTGGAACTGCTATATTATCAAAATTAAACGTTGCATTTCCAGCAGCAAACTAATATTTAATAATATATGGCAAATAAACGTATAACAGATTTAACCGAAGCAACTTTTGTAAGTGCGAGTAATTTTTATGTTGTGTATGATCCTACAGCTACACAAGATCAAAATGCTGATGGTTATACTGATTTTAATAAAAAAGTAAAACTAAAAAATATTTGTACCCAAGTAAGTCAATCAGCCATCACTTGGTTTGGTACAGGCGCAAATGGTGCTTTAAATACAACAGGTAGTGTTACTTTTACCACTACAAATGATCAAGAAGTATTTGTGAGAAATTATACATCTCTCACAGTAAATGCTGGTCATACAATGACTGTAAGCAACAGATGTAGAGGATTGTTGATATATGTTGGGGGAGATTGTACTATAAATGGTACAGTAACAATGTCAGGCAAAGGAGCCAACTCGGTTGGAACAGCTGCTCATTATGTATATCAATCTAAAAATTACTATGGCAACTTTATTCCCCAATATCAATTTAACAGCGTAAAATTATATGGATCTGGTAGTGCCGGTGGACCCGCAAATACTGCTGGTAGATCCGCAGGCGAAGGTTATACAGGTGGTGGAGGCGGTGGAGGTGGAACTGGTGGTGCTGGTGCAGCAGGCACCAGTTGGAGTGGTGGATCAGGTGGAGGTGGTGGACCATCTGCAACTGCAGGCACTATAAATGGTGGTGCTGGTGGTAATGGTACAGCTGCGAATACTGGTGGTGGTGCTGGTAATGGTGGTGGCAGTGCTGGTCCAGGTGGTATAGCTGGTGGTACTGGTACAGGTGGTTTGATTATTTTTGTGGTAAAAGGTACATTTACATTGGGAAATACAGGTGCAATAACTGCAAATGGTGTTGCGGGTGGAAATGGTAGTGCAGGAGGAGGAGGAGGTAGTGGAGGTGGAAGAATAGTTGTATTATACAATCAAAATTATATAAATAATGGTGGTACTATTACTGCAAATGGTGGAGCTGGTGGAGGAACTGCTCCAACTGCTGGTGGCAGTGGGGGAGCCGGTAGCATAACAATAAGAGAAATAGGAATTTGGTAAAATATTTATAAAGTTATATGGCAATACCATCACAAGCAATATCTCAAATGACTACCTTGGTAGGTAGTAATCGTAACGACAATTGTTTATTTACATTGTATAATGCATTAATATCGTCCAGTGTCAATCAAAATTTAAAAGCAAGAATAAGTACCCACGAACAATTTTATAGCAACAACAATACCGTCATAAATCAAGGTACTTATAATAATTACTTTGGAACAGGCAAAGATGGTAGTGTAACCATAAGTAGCAGTGCGCAAATAAGTTCATCCACATCTCCAGCTGGATTAAATAATATTAGTCGTGAATTTGGCGACCCAGTTATAAAAAACTTTCAAAATTTAACCATCAACAGTGGTGTATTGTTCAGCCCATTAAGAGCTTGTAGAGGAATGATAATATATTGTACTGGCAATTTAACAGTAAACGGCACTTTGAGTATGACTGGTAAAGGTGGAGGCGTTGGTTCTAAAGTCGCGTCTCCTATTGGATTTGCTACAAGCACCGATTCAAGATATGATTTGGTGGATGCTACATTATATTTTAACAATTTTTCATCAAGCACTGCAGGTGGAAGAGGAATACCTACACATTGGAATTGGGCGCCTAGTGGTAGTATTTGGTTTAATAATTATAAGATTAGAGTGCCATTGAGTGGGAGTGCTGCTGGAGGAGGACCAAATAATGGTGGTAGTGCGGGAATATTTTGTTGTGGAGGTGGAGGTGGGGGTGGTCAATCAAACCCTGGCGCGGTAAGGGCAGGAGGATCCGGTGGTAGCGGAACTATATTTCTAGGAGGAGGGGGAGGAGGAGGAGGATCATACGGCGGCGGCGCCGGCACCAACGGCATATTTGAAGCTGGTGGAATTGGCGGATTTGGGCCTAATCCAGGATTAGGCCCAAATGGTTCTGGCGGAGGTGGAGCTGGAACACCTGCTGGACCTGGCTCCGGAGGCGCTGGTAATACAGGCGTTGGTGGATTAATTATATTAATAGTACGTGGTAATATTACAATAAACGGCACAGTTTCTAGTGGTGGCGCAAATGGAGGTAATGGAACTACTGGAGGTGCTGGAGCTGCTGGCGGTGGCGGTGGAAGTGGCGGTGGTAGGATAATAATTATTTACGGCGGTACATATAGTAATGTTGGTACCATTGTGGTTAATGGTGGCTCCGGCGGCGCCGGTGGCCCCGGCGCACTCACTGGTGGTGCTGGTGGTGCGGGTTCTATAACTATAAGAAGGGTAAATGTTTAAAATTTTATGGCTACACAAATATCAAGTTTAACAACACTAGTTAATGGCGTAAACAGTTATGATTGTTTTTTGCCATTGGTTGATCCAACATTAGCATTAGATTCTCGTAATGTTAAAATTAGAATAAGTACCCACAATGAAATGTTCAGCAACAACTTTGCTGTAGCTAGTTTGAGCAGTTATGCAAACTATTTTGGAACAGGCAAAGATGGTAGCTTAACCATAAGCAGCAGTGCTCAAGTAAGCGCTTCATTGAATAATATTAGTCGTGAATTTGGCGACCCAGTTATAAAAAACTTTCAAAATTTAACCATCGGCAGTGGTATATTATTTAGTCCACTAAGAGCTTGTAGAGGTATGATAATATATTGCACAGGCGATTTAACGGTGAATGGTACCATAAGTATGACTGGTAAAGGTGGAGGCGTTGGTTCTAAAGTCGCGTCTCCTATTGGATTTGCTACAAGCACCGATTCAAGATATGATTTGGTGGATGGCACATTATATTTCAATAATTTTTCATCAAGTACAGCGGGTGGTTATGGAATACCTACGCATTGGAATTGGGCGCCTAGTGGAAGTGTTTGGTTTAGGAATTATAAGATACGAGTGCCATTGAGCGGAAGTGTTGACGGTGGCAATGGTGCATCGACCGCTGCGGCTTCGGGTAATGCGGGATCAGCTGGTATATTTAGTTGTGGTGGCGGCGGTGGTGGTGGTTCCGGAGAATCGCAGTATGGTACTTTTGGATCAGGAGCTTCTGGAGGCAGAGGAACTATATTTTCTGGTGGTGGCGGTGGAGGAGGCGGCGGCGGTGGATGTTGTGGTGGCAATGTACCTGGTACATCTGGTATTCTTGAAAGAGGAGGAGCAGGGGGAGCTTCTCCTAACGGCCCAGCGGGTGGAGGAGCGGGAACTACAACTACTGGTGGAAACGGTACATTAGGTGTTGGGGGATTATTAATATTAATTGTACGTGGAAATATAATAATTAATGGAACTATTAGTTCAAATGGAGCTAGTGGTGGAAACGGAGTACGTATTAGTAAAGGATCTGGTGGAGGAGGTGGAAGTGGCGGTGGTCGAATAATTATAACTTATGGCGGTACATACACTAATGCGGGTTCCGTTGTTGCAAATGGTGGATCAGGTGGTTCTGCCAGCTCTGGCGGTGGTCCAGGTGCGTCTGGTGGTGCTGGATCTATAACTACAAGAAAGATACATATATGAGAGATAAAATTATAATATATAGCGTTCATGACAAAACGAGCAGAGAATTTGTTGCTGCATATGGTAACAGAAACGACGTTACTGTGTTGGAAGATGACGGATATAGTGTTCGAATAAAATATCCATACATTAGTGCTTTTCCAACTGTAATAATAAATACACCTTCATATACGGAGTCTTTTATTGTAGATGAAGGTGGAGGCGGTGCATTTGTAAATTTAGATTCTATTGGAAATGAAACAATAGTGCCAGAAGATGTAGAATATATTAGATCTCCTAAAGATTGGAATGAAGTACAACAACGTATTGATTATTGGGAAAACAAAGTGCCCAATTGGAAACAAACTGATACTAGATATTTATGACAAGATATACCATTTTAGGCGAACGTAGATCAGGTACTAATTTTTTGCAACATTGTATAACTGACAACTTCAATTTACAATTAGATTGGTTAAAAGGATGGAAACATTTTTTTGGATGTAATGGTTATGAAGATAAATTGAAGAATAACCAAGACGTAATATACTTGTGTATTGTTAGAAATCCAATTGATTATTTTGTATCATTTTATAATTCTAAATTGATGCAAAGTGAAGAACGTACAAAAGATATTGAAACGTTTTTATTATCAGAATTTTATTCAGTTTATAACTATAAAAACGGATTAATTGACGTATCAGACGACTATAATTTTAAAAATAACAATAAGCGTTACAAAAACATATTTGAAATGCGATCCGTTAAATGTAAATATTTGTTAGATGATATGCCTAATTTAGTGAGTAAATATCATTTTATAAGATATGAAGATTTAAAACATAATACTAATACTGTATTGAATACAATTAGTGATAAATTTAATCTTATAAAAAAGAATGACAATTATTTAATAAATACAAATTATGTCGGTGTAAAAATTAATGGAGGTGTTATAACAGAAAATTATCAAGTTGAAGATAAAATAAAACAGATAATATATAACAATATAGATTTATCGACAGAACATAGAATGGGTTATTTGACCGATATATGAAATTATACTCATATGATATAACTGAATTTAATTTTAAAGAGCAATTACAAACTGTTTTGAACGTGTCTAATTTAGATGATTTGGGGGAAAACAAAGATAAAGAGAAACTGTATTCTGAGTATATTTTGGGTAAACAGTTTTTAGATATGTATGTACAGTTTATAAAAAAATATGTTAGAAATTTGTACGATGACGTTATAGCATATCAAACTAAACCAGTATGTAGATTGGTATATAAAAATAAATTAAATATGCATAAACTTCATAAAGACAAGTGGTATAGAAGAAATACTATTTATAGTGATATGCAGATAGATAATATTTTTTTACCATTTACAAATGCTTTTGATACAAACACAATTTGGACTGAATCAGTTGAAGACAGTCACGATTTTTTTCCGATAAATTGTGATTACGGACAATTTGTACACTGGGATGGTTGCAATTTACTTCACGGTAATAAATTTAATAATACTAACAAAACAAGACTGAGTATAGATTTTAGAGTTTATAAATACAAAAATTTATTACACCCAGAGTATTCTTTATTGAATTTTTAGAAGAAAAACTATTTATTAGTTACACAAAGAGATTATGAGAGATACAATTATAATACATAATATTCATGACAAAGCGAGTAGAGAATTTGTTGCTGCATATGGTAACAGAAATGATGTTACTGTATTGGAAGACGACGGACTAAATGTACGTTTAGCGTTTCCTTATATCAGCGCTTTTCCTACTGTTGTAATACCCACACCATCTTATGAAAATACAGATGAAAATGGAACAGTAACCCAAATCGAAGGATCTATAGAATATCTAAGAGCACCTGAAGATTGGAATACAGTACAAACACGAATTGATTATTGGGAAAACAAAGTACCCAATTGGAAACAAACTGATAGTAGATACAAACAATAATTAAAATGAATAATCAACCAACCGTAACTTGGAAAGTAACAAATTTAGATTGTTATCCTACATATCAACAAAACACCGATGTTGTATTTACAGTACATTGGGATTGTTTGGGGCAAATTGTTGTATCCACTGGCAGTTTGAGTGGATCTACATACAACAGTAGATTATATGGTACCACTGGTGTACAATACCACAGTGGATCTTCATTTATACCATACAATCAATTAACTCAAGATGATGTGCTTGGATGGACATTTGATAGTATGGGAACTGGCAGCAAGTATAATATTGAAAAAGGAGCTGTATCAAGTTTATACACTCAGATAAATCCACCTGTAGTACAACCACCTTTGCCTTGGGTAACAACTGGTTCTATTTGATTTATAATAAGTACTGTTGTGTAAATAAAAACTATATATTAAAAAGTTATGGAAGAAAACAAACAAATAAATTTAGCTGATTTGACGCTCGTAGAATTAAAAGCAATATCTTATGATGAAATTGTCAAATTGAATTTGGCACAAAACAACTTAAGAGTTTTAAATCAAGAATTATATAACCGTCAACAAAAAGGCGTAGAAGGTGCTTCGCCAGTAAATCAAAATTAAAATAGTTTTATGGAAAAAAAGATATCTGACTTAACCGTGATTGAATTAAAAAGTTTAGCATATGATGAATTGGCTAAAATTGAATTGTGCCAAAATAATCTTCGTGCATTGAATCAAGAAATTACAAATAGATTGCAACCACAGTCAAATCAATTGAGTGGGAATTTTGATAGCCCCCCCACCGCTACAACCGAAACCGTTTAAACGGGATCACCATAGATATTGAAGCCTTTGGGTGGTTGTGGTACCACTTCTTCTTCAATTGTCTTAATAGCATACAATTTGCTATCTAGTGGGGCTAGTCTATATTCACACTTGATCTTGGTTTCTTTGAAATAAGATTCAAGCGCTTCAGTGATACTTGGATGAATGATTTTACGGTTATCATTCACAAGAGTCCATCTATCGCCAGGTGGTACTCTAGTAGCAATCAATTCATTGTGTTCTGTAATTTTTGTAGCCATAATATATTATCGGGGTTTGACAAAGAATATTTTGTGCATTCCTGTCATATAAAAAGTATTCAAATCCATATTCAACGCTTTACATTCCAATTCTCCCGGCCAAAATCCTTTCCAAGAAGCAAATTGTTTATCGTGGTTAGTACATTCACAACTTATTTTTTGACCACCACATTCACTACATCTTTCAATGTCACACTTTTTCTTGTGTATTTTACCCGCAACAACTTTGCAACTAAAACAATTGTCTAGTTCCACTTTCTGACACACTGGAGTTTGTTTCTTTTTCATAATTAACAACAATGTCCTTTCTTGTCATCTGCAGTAAAATTATTTAGATTATAGTTACTTGAACGTATATCCCGCAATCCATACAATTCTCTGTACATATCATATACGATATGATCCAAATCTTTTACTGTCATTGGAATGCTTTTGGTTTTATCTACTTCTTGCATTTTCAAACAATGTTTTTTGATGATAGAATCAATTTGTTCTTTCATCAATTTTTAGTAGTGTTAATAATTTTACCGTCACAATTATAATAGGCTCTATAATAATTGGTATGCACAGTATATACACTGTTTGTTGAATTTTCAATCATACTATAAGTAATATAGTCGTTGTTAATTGCATGTACTCTACTACAGGGTGGTAGATTTTCTAATGCTCTATTATAACTATATCTTAGATACATTCCACTAGTACAACCAGTAGACAACAATGCAATAATCAATAAATTCTTCATTCTGTTAGCTCACGTTCTTCTACTGAATAATTATGACTTTCTTTGTACATATCACAATATTTCTGAGCATTTTCTTTTTTGAGATATACCTTCTCAATTGCCAGATCGTTTCCTCTATATGACATAATGAGGTATACCTTAAGTTTTGGTGGTTCTACTGTCATAGCAGTCAATAGAATTGCTGTTAGCCCCCCCACTATAATTTTATTAAAACGATTCATACTTACTTAGTTTGTTTTTATAACGTTGAATTGTAATGTGATCTTCATCCATATGATTGTTAGCTTTAACGATTTCTTTACTGAATCGTTCCACTTCATCACACAGATAACGAATGTCTTCACACAGTTTTGCATCAAGCAAATTATTGCAGTTGTAACTTGTGAACTGTCGTAGTCTACTAATTACTTCTTGGTTAGTCTTCATTGGTTCTGTAAATTACTTTATCAATGGTAATACCCTTCTTGGAAGATTTGGGTCCATATAAAGCACCCCATTGATTTCTGCTATTGATATAAGTCATTAAATCTTTTTTAATAACTTCCGCATCCAAATCATTGAAATTTGGTGGTAGATTAATTTTTAAATAATATTTTGGATCACTCATAATTTTACCAGTGATGAATAATGTTTGCGATAATGAAAGCGCATGTAATAAAGTTTACCAGAACAATGATAAATCTCAAGAAAAAACTAGCAAGAGCATAACTTACAGGCAATACAGGCACATCAGGCTTGCATTCATCTGTATGACCTACACGATGGTCAATAGTACGTGCTAGAGTTAAAAAAAACTTATTGGTTGTCATCTTTTGTTAAAATAAAAAATCCACTGATTATTAAAATTAATCCAATAAAACACAATACATAATATAGTGTATCAACATTCATATAATGAGAAACCTTACAATTTGCAGATCACCATCAGCGTTCTTGGTTTCAAGAATTACATCAGGATTTGGACGATCACAGCTAAGATAAACCTTAGCATTAGGTATATTTAGTTCCTTAATCATCTTCTTTTCCACTGCGTTTTTAACCCATTCAATAATTTCTGATGTTTTTACAATAGTCATATAATTTAATTTCCCATCCAATTACTTACATTCTCTGGTCCATTTGATGTATGAATACCCAAATACTTTACCTTGGTCAAATCCATAGGCATCTTGATGCGTTTCCAATCCCATAGGGCTGGTAGATCACTATCATCAACAGCTTCCCATTCAATTTCCAATACAATTTTAGCAGATTTAGTTTTATTATTCATAACTTTCACGGTCAATGTTTGTCACATACGGAAATCTGGGCAGTTCATCACCAGGTGTAAGATTAAAATATTTCACCGTAGCACTCTTTCCAATAAGTTTATTTTTATTCTTCAAGAGTTCTTTTAGATATTCCCGAGTGCCTTTGATATTACTATGGAACTCAATTCCCTTATGATTCTTGAATACCATATATCCAGCCATACCACTCTTGTTGCCTATTCCTTCAACAATATCAAGAATTTTGAATTCACTATCTTGAAATTCTTTACGCTTGAGTAGGTATTTACTGCGCTTGTTTTCATATGGCCCATCGGTACGAACCATCTGACCTTCGTAACCTTCGTCAATGTACTTTTCATACAACTCATTCAAATGTGTAATCGTGTCCACAAGGTGAGTCGGAACACGACGAACCACATTGTTATTAACAAGATAAGTAGTAATGTCAGCATTACGATCACTAAAAGTCTTCTGTACAATCCAGTCATATACCCAATATTGAATATTCTTTGCACTCTCAGTCAAATCTTCTGGTGTAGGTTTGGTCTTCTTTACCAAACTACAAATAGCATTAAAATCATTGGCAAACTTATCCGCATACAACTCACCATCAAGAATTGCATTTGGGAATTTAACAAAGAAATCCTTCAATGCTACCAATACGTGAGGAGCTGAAACAATAGGTTTACCATTACGACTCCACATACCATCTTTCTTTACAACACAACGAATGCCATCCAACTTGGGTTGACTATAAACAGGATACTTCAAATCATCCTTATAATCGTCATAGTTCTTTGCCAACATTGGCTCAGTAAAACTAACTCCATCAATATCCGTGATTTTTTCAAAGTAACCACTTTCTTTCTTTTTCTTCCAAGTGGCTTTGGCTTCTTTTACAGCTTGATCTTCATTGGAAGTAGCATTCTTTTTGCCGGTATTTTTACCAACACAAAGAGTCCATTCTGTAATTTGAATAGCCCCATCAAGCTGACCATAATGGGTACGATACTTGTTGCCATCAACTTCGATGGTCCAAGTTTGAATAGCACCCGTATTTGTACGGGCGAATAACATAGGTAGTTTCATATCTTATATAATATTACCACGGTGCAATAAAAAAGTCAAGGAGATTTTCATCGTCCTTGACTTTGGTGTGGTTTAAGCAGAAACCGTGTTGATTTTTGTTTTATACTTATAAACTGCGGTTACGTTTTCGTCTGTCATTACCTTTGACTTGACCAAACCATTGGAAAGCAATTCATATCGCTTTTGACACTTTGGTGTTTCTCGTCCACGAAGCAATGCTGCATATGTCATTTTTTTGTCACCAACCTTATGATCAGCTTCTGGATTCTTCTTTAGAAGAGCGTTGATTTCCACAAACTTATACATAAACGTCTTTACATCCTTGATCTGATTGCGATGACGGTGATAAAACACGAACAAATCAAATACAGTTTGCTTACTTAGCTTCATACCGTCCTTGAATACATCTTCATTTGGAGCGACCCACGTATTGAAGAAGTTGTCTACATCATTTTTAAAAAGAGATGACTTGCTGTTTAGCTCAGATCCATCTTCGTATTCACTGCGAAGAATGCCATCACTAATATTCTTCTTGAATCCAAAACTATGAAAGAATGCCATACCAGCAAATTGCGAGTCAATCTTACGACGGTTATAATCTTGTTCTGAAAAGATCGAAAGAATCCAACTACGTGTAGTGAAATCCCGATAATATCTTTCGCCAAATTCACGACAAATCTTTGAAATTGGACTAATAATAGCATTACGCTTTTCAGCCGCGTTCAATTCACATCCACTATTTACAGCGATGAAAATATCACTCAATTGTGAACGAGTTGCATTGGTATATACTTGAACTGTGATGGTACGAGTTAGAATGAAATCTTTAACTGATTCACTCAGATCCGCCCATCGTTGGTCACGCTTGATGGTAAACTTATTGTCCAGTTCATCTGAATATGTTCCAGCACGCAATTCAAGTTGATTTGTAAACAACAAACGCAACGTAGTAAAACGGTTGTTACTATCCAAATTGAGATAGTTAGCTCCCTTGGAAAGCCAACCAGAGTAATAGTTGATATCTTCTGCCAACATTGCACTCTTTCTACATTCAGGAACGTCAGCAAAAATAAACTTGCTTGGAGCAATTCCCTTAAGCAAATTGTGGAGATAACTGCGTGACTTTGTTGCATCCCAACGAGCGGGACTCTGAAAACTATCGTCGATAAACACACTATCGAGAAACTTCTTTGCATTAGAAAGTTCCCAGTTTTCGGTTGTGGACTTAACCATCTTTTGATTGTTATTAATCATATTACTTTTTATTTTTTATACTGGAATTTTTGGTTATGACATAATTGTCTAATTAATAATTTTTATCTCAGACAGCGTAATTGCTTTTTGGATTCAAATTATCAGTCGTGAACCAGTTACTCACAACAAAATCATCTTATCAGTTGTTTCTTTAAAAGTCAAGCGGAACATTGAGCGTTTTCCAAAACTTTTCGTTGAGAATTTTTATAGGTACTTCGTTTTTTAGCTCAAAATTAGGATGTTCATACACATAATCGAGCAAAGTTTTTGCTGAAATGTAAAACAACACAATTTTATCACTACACAATTTGGTGCAAAAATACCCACCATTGTTAAGAACTTCAGCTTTATCTTCCCAAATCAATTTTTTCAAATTGCCCGATGTATGTCCCAGATAAATTGTGTTTGTTGGAGATACACGACGAATGTCTACACGAACAGTGGGGTCATTTGTCAATTCAAAATCCCACTTACTATTTGCTGGACTCTTTTTGATATTGGTATATTCGCTTTTGGTGGTCAAATAATCCAATATCATTCGTTCAATTAGTTCACCACATCCGCCTATTTTAACTTGATTGTAAACATAATCGTTGATCATCTTATAGCGTTTTAATTCTTTAAGATAAATTTCACCCATATTATATACTTCAGATTTGAATTCAATATTCATTTTTAATTTTTTACAATTTCACCCTTAGCATCACTATACCACACTTCACCCACATTAAATTGCTTGACCACACTTTGACAACCACAACACGGCTTGCTGTTGTTCAACTTACCCGTTCGATCCACTCTAAGTACAACCATTTTAAAATCACTCAGATTCTCACGACCACTCTTCATACACACACTCAACTCAGCGTGAAGTCCAACAAGCTGATGGTTTTTATAATCATATTCCAAAGTCTTGGGATGACTCTTACAGCTGTTTGTACCAATATGTACAATTTTACCACATCGAATCAAAAAAGCTATATGACTACACCTATGCTCAATGTTGAGCGGACACATAGCCTTAGCAATGTCAATGGTACGCTTCAGAATCTTGCTGTTCATTACTAAACTCATACTACCATCGACTTTATAAAAAATCAACTACATTTTTTATATTTTGAAATTTTGAGGTAGTTGTGATATGATATATTTATGGAAAACCTTTATGTTGAAAAAATACACAATTCGATTGCCAAAGAATTGATTGTTAAACATCATTATACACACAAGTGGACCATAGCCGAGTTGTGTATCGGAATTTACGACAAAAGCAAACGTAGTGTATTTTTTGACGTTCCTACGCTGGTTGGCGCAGTTGTATTTGGACCCACTGCTGGCGCAAATGTGGCTAGAAGTGTGTCTCCACTATTAAATCATTCCAATTTATGGGAATTGAAACGATTGTGGGTAGCAGATGAATTGGGTAAAAATACTGAAAGTTGGGTTATTGGTCAATGTTTGAAATATATCAAACAACATCACAGTGAAATAAAGTGTTTGATCAGTTATGCTGATCCTGATGCTGGACACATTGGTACCATATATCAAGCTACCAATTGGCTGTATCAAGATATTGAAAGACGCAAAGGCACTAGTGGTTATATTGTTAGTTTTGACGGTGGTATTAAATGGCAACACTCACGTACATTATTCAACAAATATGGAACATTCAACTATAATAAATTGGTGGAAGTGTTACCCAGACCATTTAAGATCAAAGAATTATCAGTTAAAGAACGATATATTTATCCTTTGGGAAGCAAAGTGGAAAAGAAAAATCTGATTAAAAGTTTGAATTATCCCATTATAGAATATCCCAAACTCAAATCAGATAAAGAAACTGTAGTGGAATTTAATTAATAATCTTCAACTGAATGTTGCCAAGTGTAAGATTTTGCACAATAACATTGTTTGCACTCAAAAACTCATACTTGCTTTCAACTCGCTTTACTTTACGATTACCCTTTTTGCTCTTACGATACACAATAACACCACCACTATAACTGTTGATAATCATCTGCGCAACAGTCTTACGCCATTCATAAGCTGAAAAATTACCAACAGTATCAATCAAAATATTACCAGCCACATTGTTCTTAAAATTGTCGTTGGTTTTGATCATAGTCAACAAGGTATCAAACAATTCAAAATCAGAGCTTGAAAATTCAGTGACCTTTTTACGAAAATATTGATTAAAATATTTGGTAATATCACTATCAACAAAATAGGTATTCAAAATTTTATCACAAAAAGATCGAATTGTAACAAGCTCATTGTACTTGTCAGTAACATTGCCACGGGTTTTGATAGCAAAATCAATGATGCCACTTTCTTTCTTCAATTCATAAGACTTATCACCCAACGTAACATCTCCAGTCTCACCACGCTTGATGATGCTCTTTCTTGAATTGGCAATCATCAAAAATACAGACAACTCACCACGACCAGTCTGATGCTTGATGTTTTCAGGTGACGCAAGCACATTGTCAATTTTATGTGCATCACTATTAACATCATTCACCTCTTTGAGAAATGTGTCTACGTTGTCAAATTGCGGAATGCTGTTGATACCAATATTGGTCAAAGACGCAACCAAAGTGTCAATTTTGGATTGATGTGATTGAGTCTTGAGCTTGTCAAGACCATTTTTGATTTGATCGCTAAAAAAAGTGGTAGAATTGGTGCTCATTACAAGAACCAATCTACCACACTTTTTTCAAATGTCAACAGCTTATTTTAAGACTTTATGGGTAATCATACTAATAATAAGCGTATCGGAGAGTGAACCAGTTTGTGTATTTTTCATATGATCGTTAAACTGATTATAAACAGTTCTAAACACAGATATGTTATTTAAATCTTTAACAGTTGCCTTTTTTCCATTTTCTAAATAACCAGTAATCAACGTAGAATATCGTTTTTTAACAGCTTCCTTTGTGGAAAATTCATCTACAAAAACTGTTTTTTTACGTCTAACCTTCAACATCTCTTTATCATTACGGTTAACAATCTCAAATGTAAGACCTTTACATTTATCAATTGGAACAGGCGGAAAAGTTTTTAACATTTCCCACCAAATTTCAAATTTTTGATTTAACTGATGTTTATTCATAATAATATTATTTTAAAGCCTTATAATTGTTGATGGGTGTATGCTTTTTTGTAAGTAAATCCTGATCAAGTACATCAATAGCTTTCTTTTTAGACTTATAAAAAGCATTGGTCAATACACGAAGTTCATAGTCTTCAATATTATATCCCATCTTGATATACTTAACCAATCGTTTCAACGTAACACTTGGATAATTAATGCTCTTTGGATTGAACTTCAAATTGTTATTTTGAATCTGGTTCAATACATTTTCTTCAATAACTACATTGTTACCATCATAAGCAATACAACATAAATTGATATCAAATGACCTAAATAAATCTTCAATGGTATCAAAATACTTGAAACTCACACACTGAATCTTCCACTCTGTATCCATATAGGATATTACCATTGTATGATGCCACTCAGATACAATATAACTGTTGACACTATACTTACCAGTTGATAAAGCATTGCTATTTAATTCAAGCAAATACTTATCCAATTGTTCTTTGTTCTTAAAAAAGACATCCACATCACTATCACTCAGTGGTAGTTTACGATAGGTTCTATGTAAAGCACCCCCAGCAATCCAAGGTCCATCTTCATTACACTTGGGTAGAATCTCAATCAAATGTTCAAGTACACTACCAGTTGTCAAATGCTTTAGAAAAACATTCAACGACAGTTTATTTGTTTTAATTGGTACCACACATTCAGCTTGTGGCAGTTCTACGAATTTAACATCAGTTGACATAAATCTTCTTTAATAAATTTGGATAACAATTATCCTGATAAGTTTTGGTATTCTTTCCACTACTATAACTCAAACATACACTTTCGTCAAGTACAGGTTCAAACTTGTGTTTAGTCTTATAAAACATATTTACACTATTATTGGTACAAGTCTGATAAAAATCACAACGTACACTCATACACATACCCAGATCATTGGTCTTAATACTATACTTTTTCATAAAAAAATAAGGGAGGTACTGTTATATACCTCCCTTTTGATTATTCCTTACTTCCAAGTAGGTAAGTATTGCTAATAGCCTTGAAACTAAACTCCCGTTCAAGACCACGAACAACTACACCTTCACGGTCAACACCCATATTCAATACACTCTTACCTTCAGCATACTTCAACATATTATCAACCAAGTTTTCATTGGGTAATACATATCCATACTTTTCAAGTACAGGTACCATTGGCACTTCCAACCTAAACAACAACCACTCCAGTTCATCAAAGAACATACGACGACCCTTATCAATGTCATAACCAGTAAAGAAAAACAACTTGTGGTCGCTCAATCCATACAAATTACCATTGATATTTGAACCAATCAATTCTCCCTGAAGCGCAATGTTCTTGCCATACTTAGTCAACTTATCCTTCAACTCAAGCATATTAGCCATACGCCATAGACTATTGTCATTGGTTTCAGTCAACTCCCAATTACGTCCACAAACACCAAATACACCATTATTGAAGTAACAAGTGAAACTAGTACCATCCAACTTCTCAGTGATATACACTCGTTCTCCAACAGGCACAAAACCAATGTCACTTTCAAAGTTCTGAATACGAGTTTCATCCGTCTTTGGAATAAAACTAGGAAATGTACCCTTGATCTTTCCAGCCAATTGAGCAGGAATAGGAGGTTCATACTTGACAATATCAAGAGCCTCTGTCAAATCATCACCTTCCTTTGGATCAATTATACCATCTGGAATTGGAGTCAATAGACCTTGACTCAATTGTCCACGCAACTTGATGGTCTTAAGACGAAATCCTTCAGCGGTTCCCATACGCTTGAAACTACTCTTACGCAAGAATTCAAACTGAGGTCGGATAGGTAAGAAGCTGTCAATTTCATAATAAACAGCCAAGTCACCCACCTTATATTCATCCTTCTTTACCACAACTTTCCAACCCTTGACATTAGCCACAACAATGGCATCAGCACCAACAATAGGTTGAATGTCAACAATCTTTACAACACTAGCCAATTTACGTTCCATATTTGTCCTTTCTAAATTAATAAGAGTCAAACTCAACATCAAGTGAATTGAAATTGATAGTAGACGGATCTACATCCAAATCAATACCACCATCAACAACAAAAACCTTCAAATCCTTCTTAATCTCGGTAGAAGGTCCACCACTACAGCTACAACCAGAGCTATAACACCAAGTGACGTTACCATCCTTGTCTACACCAACACCCTCATAAGAGTGATGACCATAACCCCAATTCTCATTCTCAATCTCCTTGAAAATGACAACGATATCATCATCAAACTTGCTCTTAGGAAGAGCGTCCCAATTCTGTACAATGTAATCTACGATATTCATTACTCATCTAAGTTACCACGGAGTTTATACAAAGTCAACAAAAAACCCGCAGAATTTCTTCAACGGGTCACCAATGTTACTTGTTATTTTTTACTTGTTGGTACTTCCAATATTAATGAATGGAACAACACCTCCACCATTATACACCGGCAACTTACCATCCCACCTCTGAAGTGCTTCATACTGAACCAGTGACGGAGTTAGTGACTGTGCCAACACAAGGTTAGCTTTTGCTTGAGCCTCTGCCTTTAGAGCAATACTCCTTGCTTCACCTTCCGCCTTAGCAATATTACTTTCCTTCTCACCACGAGCCTTTTCAATCACTTGATCTGCCTCTGCCTTTGACTGCTTGACCTTAGTCTCAGCCTCAATAGCACGTTGTGATGCTTCAAGTACTGCATTGATACGTGCCTGAACACTTTGATCTACACGAAGACCACCGTGGAAGCTAATCAACTCAAACTTGAATCCCTTGGGGCCAAGATGGGCATTGAGATTGCTCTTTACATTGTCAAGAAGGTACTGCTTACGTTCACCAAAGATATCACTAGCTTTCATTGTACTAGCAACTCGGTTGAATGCATTATTGATTTCATTCCGCATAAATCCGTGGGTAATAACGTCTGGATCTTGTCGGAACTCAACAAAGATTTGTGGAACCTTATCTGCCACAAATGTATAAGCAAGTGCAATATCTGCATTAACTACTGCACCCTCAATACTATTGAATGTAACACTATCATCACCGGGACTTTCCTTTGAACCAGCTGCCCTATCCCACACAGCATTTTGCATAAATGTGGGGAACTTATAGATATCTTCTGTAAGAGGATTATAGAAGACACCACCAGTCACAAGAGGAAAGTCATTGACTCCCTTCTGACTACCCCACTGATTTACCTTGATGCCAACATAACCAGGTTCAACCCTGTCACAACCAGTAAAGGTTGAAATGGCGACGATACCAGCAATAATACTAACAATGTTCTTATTCATTTTCTTTATTTTCTGACTTGATGTTCTTGACCAACTTGGTCACATCACTTTTTAAGATTATCAGCGACCCGATAAAAAGTCCAGCGAAAAGTGCGGTTCCAACAAGATTTGCAACGTCACTCTTTTGATTAATTAAATTAGTGGATTGATTAAACAAACAAGCGCCCACTGTAAGTACAACAAAATACTTTGCACAATACTTTACAATATTTTTATTACTAAACATAAATTTTTCATTCATATCAAATAGACTATACTACAAAAAAGAGGAACTGTCAAGTCCCTCTTAAATGTTTTTAATGATGTTTATCTTGCTTAACGTGATTCTTGTTCATCATAATCTTCTGAATCTCTGGAAAAGACAACGGCTTGCCGTGACCATCCCAACCCACATCCAGAATTTTATTGTCTGGGTTATCAAGTTGAGTAGTTGGATTGGTATAGTGGCTGTGACCACTCAACTGCCAAGCACCCTTTTGCATCTGATTAAAAATCTGATGTGGGTAATGATGAATAACAATCATATGACCATTTACAATTAGTTCCTTGTAATAACCCAGATAAGTTATCTTACCAACTGCATATGGATACACTTCAATATCTTTACCATATTCAGTTGCAATAGCTTCTTCATACAATCTACGAATACAACTGTTATGATTACCCCAAATATAAGCAATATTTTGACAATTGATTCGTGCTAGAATTTCATTGAACTCTGGAGGGGTAATGTTTAGACAAAAATCACCCAGATGAATTAGTGTATCTTCTGGACGCACTACTTCATTAATCTTTGCAATCAAAGCATCATCGTGTTCATAACGATCTTTATAACCTCTAGCTTCAAATATGAAACTTTGGTTATGCCGGAAATGAGTATCACTGGTAAAGAATACCTTGTGACTATCATTATGTGTTAGTTTTAGAGGTCTTTCAAACATAAATCATTACATCAATTCCTTCATTAAAGGATGGATCTTCATATTTTGATAGCATCCTATCAATAATATTTGTAGGCACAACTCTACCACCTTGTTCTCCTCGTTTCTTGTTTCTTTCAATTAATCCTTGACGATCCATCTTGAAAACAATAGCAACTACTTTTGCACCATATTTCTTTGCAGTCTTAATATAGTCACTACGTTCCTTACGGTTTACACTGGTTGCGTCAACCAATACATTTTTACCATCTTTTAGAAATTCGTCAACCTTTCTTTTGATGTGACCGAAAACAAGTGGGGTAACAGTTTGATCTTCTTCACTTTTACCATATACAGCACGTAGTGAATCACTACTTAGATATTCAATATCTTTGTCTTTAATAAAGTTTTTTGCATATGTGGATTTACCACTTCCAGGCAATCCAACCGCAATATAAAGTGTATTATTCATATGTACATCTTAACTCAACTTGTTATAAAGTCAAGAAAATTGTTAAGGGTAGGTAAAAGATGTTTATTTGGGGTACAATCTATGGTATATATGTAGTGTAATCAATGGTTGGTTACAGAGTAACAAAAGGTAAATATATGTTAAAGTATCTATTAGTATTGACCGCAGCATTGTCTTTAAATGCTCAACAAGGTCCAAAACAACCAAAAACAGGTGGACCAGATCCAGTACCACCACATTTGCGTCCTGAACGTCCCAAGTTGACTGAAGAACAAAAGAAGCAACGTAGTGAACTTGTTGCTAAATATGATGCAAATAAAGATGGTAAGTTGGACAAAGAAGAACGTATCAAGGTTAGTGACGCTGATCGTAAGTTAATGAGAAGTTTTGGTCCACCTCCAAGAGGTCCAAAACACGATGGTCCTCCTCCAACAAAAGATGGTGAAAGACCAGGTAAACCACACAAGAAGAACTAAAACAAATAACCCCACTAAATTAGTAGTGGGGTTTTTGATTTATACTTAAAAATTACGGTGTTTGTATAGCATTGAGTAATGCTCTTGCTACAACACGATCTTTTTCTTTTTCTTCTTCAGGAAGTGAAGAATAATTTACATTTGACAATTTTCTTCTTTGTTCAATTTTAGCGTCCAATTTACCATTATCTCTCAACTTTTGAGTATCACTGAATTGGTCTGGGTTTGCCACAAACTTTTTAGCAGTTTCATTCCAACCACTATGAATTGCATCCGAAATCTTTTCTATGTCAGTTACACCCGCGTCAATTACTCTTTTGGCAAATTCCGCTGATTTTAAATTGGCTTGCCATCCAAATGTATTACCCGGAGTGCTTCTACCATAATGATAAGCATTATCCAATGCTTCATCACTAACGGTTGCCAAATCTTCTATTGACATATTTTCATTCAACTTCTTGTGTAGAAGTTTAAGATGCTTTTGAAATGTTTCGTTTAAAATATTCTGGTTCATATGATTATAAGTATCTTCGGTTATATGTAATTGTTTTAAAAAAAAGTCAACAATTTCTTTTATTATAGGTGCTAATCCTTTCGTGGAAAACATAATATCAGATTCTTTTTCAACGTCATCAAAATCTAAATCATAACTTCCAAGCTTTAAACCATTAGTAATGATATCACGTATACTTTTAAGTGCAGCTCCATCACCACTCAATCCTTTTTTATACAATATCAACTTTGCAACTTTCATTAATAAACCAATTGTAATTGTATAATATATCGTAATAGCAATATGTTTTAATTCAGATTCATCTTTTGTTTTTAGTTTTGGTATTTTTTTCAATACAAACACCAATCCATTAATATATGATGTAGCCCATTTATCAATATTATCTATTGCAATTTGAATTTTTGGTAACATAGTTTTTGTTACAAAATTTGCAGTCTTCGATTTGTTAGAATCAGCAAACAAATTTTTAGGCATAATTAATGCAATTAAATTTTTTACTATATTAAGAAATGCAGCAGATATTACTGGTAAGGTAAGCAGCAATGTCACAATTGATACTACATCTCCAATTCCTTCTACATATAGTTTTTTCTTATTTACATTTTTAGCCATATTGATATAAATATATCTACAAAAAAATAAACCCCACTAAATTAATAGTGGGGTTTTTGCTTATTAAATTGATATAGTTTTAAACTAATACAGCGTCATATAACTGGTTTGAATTGGCTGCTTTTATTCGTAGTTCCACTTTGCCAGCACTTCGAATTACATCAATTACCACGGCACCCATTAAACCATCTGGTTCATTACCTTCATTAGTTACTTCATCAACTGGTCTTTTTAATCCGCCGGCTGTATAGAGTATATCTAATAATTGTTTAAAGTTTTCGTCACTCCAATTTGGAAAGTTGCTTCTAACATCAGGATCCCCGCCTCCTTGACTCATACTTACAAAATCTCTAGCGGACATTTGCAAAGATGATGAACCTTTACCAAAATGTTTTATATATTGATTAGCAGTGTTTTTTACTTTTTCATCTGAAACACCACTGCCTTTTTTAACAATTTTTACAAACTCATTTCCTTTCAATTCAAAACCACTTTCTTTGAATGCATCCACCAATTCATTAAATGCATCCGTACCTTTTTCAATATCTAAATCATTCAAAACGGTATCAACTTCAAATGAAGAGGTATAACCACTACTATTTTGATCTAACCAAAAGGCTAGTTTAGCATCTATAGTGTCGTCGTCAGGCTCAAATAATCCTTCATTCAACTGAAGTTTTTTATTTAGAAGACCCAAATGTTTTTTAAATGTTTCGTTAAGTAAATTGCTCATATACAATAAATATATACAAAAAAATAAAACCCATCAAATTAATGATGGGTTCTACTATTAGTTCTTTAAGACTTGGAACATCAACTTCTTATATTCTTCCTTACCTAATGGACGATTATCCAAGAGTTTAAATACAAAAGCAGCTCTGTTTGTTTCACCATAAGATGAAATAACCAGTTGTGCTTGTTCTTTTCTGGTAGGCAATGAACGAAGTCTGTTATTCACAAAACTATTCATACCATCCACAATCTTGTTTACTTCCTTCTTACCATCCGCAATACGGCTAATAGTACCTTTAATTTGTTCTGCTAACTCGAAATCAAAGGTGGTAAAGATATAGTTATAAAAAGTGTTGTAGTCAGGCATACCCTGTTCCAACCACACATCCATAATTTTTTCCAGTGAACTAAGTTCAGACTTTAGATGATGTAACAGGAGATATTTAGATGCTTTAATCTTATGAATAGTCTGATCATTCTTACTATATAAGCATACGCCTTCTTTATCTTGCCACTTATCTACAATCTGTAACATATCAGTTATATCAGTAAAAGTATAGATTTCCGGACGAAGTAAATCATACTTCTTAGCCATAGCATCCAACATATCTTGTTGTGCAAGTGAATAGTTGATATGATTAATAAAACCAATCAACTTCCACATAGGTTCATCGCCATACGATAACACAATTTTATTGATTGGAGACAGCCATTCCCAAATGATAGAATAACCCCAAGTATCATTGTTATCCTGTAACTTACTTAGAATAGTTGACTTGAACAATTCTAACTCAAAACCATTAGCCATAGTAGAAGCATCAACAGTTCCACGGGTTCGTAGAATATATTGACCCTTATACTTGCTAACAATCAAAGTGCTACCGTCCAACTTTTCAACAACAGTGCAATGCTTCAATGAAGCAGGAACAGGAAAGTGTTCAGGATTCTCCCCATAGTTAGTAAACTTCGGAAATGATGCACTAATAACTTCACCCTCATAATTCACAACCACACTACGCATGTGCTTGTTGTCTTGCGTCCACTTAGTGCCAATATTTTGGGGTTGAATCAAATGGACAATTTCACCGAAAGCGTGGAAATGGTGCACCATAAATTGAGTGCGGTCAACCTTATCTATGTCAATTTTCATAGATTTATCTTACAACAGATTTTAAAGAAAGTCAAGGTTCATCTTCAACATTTTCACCACATTCTTTGCAACTATCAAATAGTAGAAACAAAGACAGTTTTTCTTCCATTTTTTCTTTGCTTCCAAAGTGTTCTGTAAGTATTTCGTCTGCTTTGATATCATCTTTCCAACCAGCCCAATTTCCGTCACCGGGAGTTCCACCCAATTCCAGATAATTACACCAAGGAAATTCCACACCATTGACATTTTTTACATCATAGTATGGACACCGATTTACTGTGCCACGATAGTTGTTACTTTCACTAGGAACCTCTTTCCAAGTGTAACAATAATCTCCTTTGGGTATGACACTAGTGTCTTTCATACAACTACATTACTACACAGTTTAGAATAAGTCAAGCCAAATATTTCAAAATGAAATAATTGCAAATTAGATGATAGGTATTATCACTTATAATGTATAGCCAAGTGCTAATAAACTTGGGTCTAGCATCTGGATCAGTATTTTTCCAATCGTCATAATAACCAGTAACGTTGCATTTATCATATGATGGATATGACCAATCTGGTCCAATTCGATTTTTATACCAAACAAAGTATTTGATAATACACCATCTATCTTGAATAAAGTGAGTGGCAAATATTAGAAATAGTGCTAGTATATTTTGAGTAAGCAACAAAAATGGTACAGTATATAACAAACAGTGAACCAAACAAGGAATAGATCGCTTGTTTTTATTCAAAGCCATCCAATCGCTTTGGAAATAATAATCTGCTACTAAATGTACCAATAGTTGTTCCATATCAAAGTAGAGTTATATCTTCGTATCTGATTACCCAACCACCCTTTTTATTAATATCATCATTCACAGTTACTTCATAAGTTTCTGGTTTAATGCCGGTAATATAGTGATTTTCATACTTCTTATAACCTTGTTTGGCATTTACCTTTTTGCCAATTACATCACTAGGAATCTCTAGAAAATTCTCTTTGGTCCATTGTCCAATAATTTCTTTGGTCAAACTATCCTTGATAGTACTAACACCATCCAGAATATATACCAATTCACTATCTGGTTCAATATACTTATATTCACTCAAATATTGAGCAAGTGTAAATCCATCAGTATCAGATTCAAACAAACAATCAATAATGTCTTGTTCATAGGTTTCCTGTGTTTCTTCATAACCGCCACCAGAGGTACACCAATTTATATATTGATCAACAACACGATTAAAGTGTTTGTTTTCACGGTTAATATTTTCCCTTGAAAATTTAGGACGCTTAACCTTGTCTTGTAGCTTCATATAGGTTTGTTCACTCATAACTTTATAAGATTACCACACAGTTTATAACAAGTCAAGAAATTTCTGGACACAAAGTTGCATCATACGCTCTTGGTAAAGAATCATCTCTACCATCTTTAAATGGAAATTTATGACAAACTGATGGGTAAAATTTATGAGAATGTATTTTACATCCATTATTCCAAAATATACATCTTCCATTCCAAGTTTGGGTTCTATATTCTTTTTTATCATTATCAAAGAAAATAAAATTATCCCCAAACTCATTTAACAGACCCTCACCTTCTTCTTTTGATAAGAAAGTTCCCCACTTACAACATACAGAGTTGTGAGGACACGGATTACATGGTAATATATTCATATTTTTGGCAGTTTGTAGTCTGGAATTTGACTTGGAAACCAAAAGAAGTCTTCTTCAAAACTATAAAAAAAGTTTTGATTAGTAGCATGATTATACGCTTCCATTACAGTTCTGTCATTTAATGTACGTTGTTTACCCCTAAATTCCATGTGGGGATATTTTTTCTTAATTTCTTCTGGAACGTGAATATTCATTTGGCAATCCAATCGTGAAATCGTTGCGGTAAAAACATATAAATTGTTATTGTTGCAAGTGAAATTGTAACGGGTGATACATCTACCTTAAATAGATGATACAACAATATACTTGTACCCAATGACAATATCAAATTAACAATAAACGCTAAAAATAATTTCATAGAAATATTGATTGAATGCTCTTTAACTTACGATTAAGTTCTTTATTTTCTTCTTTCAGTTGTTCAACTTCTTGCATTAATCTAGAGTTTTCTTCGTGTAAATTTCTAATGTTATCCATTAAATCTCGTAAGATATCTTCATTACTTTCAAAGTCCATATTATTCTACCTTTCCATATACAGTTTCAACATCAATATAATAATTAGGCAATCCAAATGGACGAATAGTGAACTTCCAAGTCTTTTCCCTATCCTTGAAGTTATAACCACTAATAAATCCAATACCACGGTTAGTGTTTACCTTGTCACCAAAATGATAAGGAAGAGGATTTTCAGCAAGAACTTTGGCGAACAACTCATTATTATTGATCATATAACAACTTTACCCCAACTTTTTTTAAATGTCAAACACTTTTCCGTCAAAATATGCTTTACATCCCAAAACTCGGTCAATCGCAAAGATTTTCACATCAGCTTCACTAAACATAGTAAATGTAGCATTATCGTGTCCCTTCCATTGTTCACGTTGTGCCTCATTACACAAATCATTAAATTGCCGGTGTATATAAACATCTTTGATGCCACTTTGGATGATTCCCCTAGCACAGTCTGCACAAGGCAAAGCATTGGTATAAAGAATTGCGCCATCGGTGTTTATACCGTACCTAGCAGCTGCGTAAATCGCATTGCGTTCACCGTGTTCGTACCATTTGTACTTTTCTGGTCGTTCGTTACGAATTTCATTTTTGTCTGCTACCCCAATAGGAATGCCATTGAAGCCAGTAGATATGATTCGTTTGTCTTTTACAATGAGAGCACCAATCTTTGTCTTGGGATCTTTGGATTTACTTGCAACCCAATAGACTCCTTGTAAAAACCATTCGTTCCAATCTGGTGGTGTATAATTTAATCCCATAAGTGACAATAGTATTTTGCAAATAGTTCTAGACCTTTTTGTTTGCGTTCTTGTAATTCATTGTGTTTTTTCATCCACTCATCAAAAGATTGTTTTTGTTCTGGAGTTTTTCCTTTATTTAGAAGCCATTCTGTATCTCCAAGATAATGTGGAAATGGATTGAATCGTTCGTCATCATTTAGATATTCAAATGTCCAAATAAGTTCATCAAGTACATTTTCCCATTCTTCTGGTGTGAAATCTGGATGATAACCATACCGTTTCATTTTCTTGAAGTGTTTTAGTCTGGGTAGAATAAACTTACTGAATGTACCATCCAAACTCCAACATTCTTCATTACTTACACCATAACGCATACGTTGATATGTACTAATAAACCATCGTTTAATGTCATGACATTTGTAATATACACGCCAACCATATGGTACTGTATCAAACAACCAGTCACCAAATTTATTGGTTCTATACCATTTTTCTTCTGAAAGAGGTGTGTTTTCAGAATCTTCTAATCGTTCGTTGATTTTTTTGAGATCCATATTACAACTATATCACAGAGTGTATATGTGTCAAACAAAAAACCCCACATTTTACTGTGGGGTATGATGAATAAACAAACAAATGAAATTATTTAACGTTTTTCAAACCAGGATGTGCTTTGTGCCAAGGCATTTCGTGTACAACTGTTGGTGCTTGGTTAGACCATCTAGCTTGTTGTGGTTGTTGGGCTTGTTGTTGAGCTTGATCCATTTGTTGAGCAGCTAACATAGCATTTGCGGTACCTGGATTGTTGCTGGTAAGACCTACAACTGGATTTTGTGTTTTGATTCCTAAATAAAGACCTGACATAGTGTTATACCTTTTGTTAAATATAACTATTAAGCTTTATCATCATTATACACAAAATTATCACTAAACATAGAATATAAATAATCGTGATGTTTATCTTCTAAAAGATATTCACGTATATCAATAATGCGACGGTCATCACAACAATGACACTGCATATAAATCTTATCCCGCTTTAATTTAGCTGGCATATCACAATAATTGCAAGTAATTTGAAGGTTGTCCATATACTATAAAAATATCATACATTTTAAATAAAACAAGGGATGTCACTGTTACGTAACATCCCCCATTATATTGTAACATTAGGTTACAGATCGCTATAGTTCTTCAGTTCAATCTTACCATTTAGTATGGTAATATACTGACTAAGATTACAATCAATACAAATGTTGTTTGCATCAACGATATTAGCAAATCCTTCTCTATGATATTGTGCGGCTTTACCAGTTCGCCATTGATTTGTATGACCCACAATTTGTCTCAACTCTTCAATGGGTTGAAACTCTTCGTTAAAATCACACCAAACAATACCACCACATTTGTTTCTACCACCCCTTGCATATCCAGCGCCATAAAACCAATGTGGTTCATTGATCTTTAGTTTGGTTCTAGCATCATTATCACTTTGATCCAGATACTTGAAGATAACTTCATTTGTGGCACAAATTGGAGGTAACAAACGTTTATCCAATCCAGCGTGGGTTAATAGAATATCATCTACAACAATCGACCAGTGAAACTTATCTTGTATATCACCTCTGACCTTGCCAATAACGTTATCAATTGCATCATACTTCCATTGTTCATAACCACTACACCAAGATGTAGAAGCATTAAACAGATAGTGTATATCGTGATTACCAAATAGAGTATAGTTCTTTGGGTTAGGAAGAAATACATCTCTTAGATATTTGGCTGTAGCAACATAGTCAGTAACATCATCCAAATTGAAACTATCAAACCAATCACCCAAACAAATGTTGATATCGCCATCTTCTTTGGTAAAGATGGTATCCAACTTTGTGTAATGATTATGTGGATCAGCAGCAATTACAATCTTTTGTTTATTGGAACTAAACTTTAGCATACTGAGAGTATAACACGATTATTTTTAAAAGTCAAGTGATTTGGTCTTAACTTTTGTTAGTAGCCATTTGACCATTTGATATTTGGTAGATGGATCACCATACTTTTTTATATTAAAGTGATCCAGTTCCAATTCATAGAGTCTACGAGTAGTGTCCATTTTTTCAAACCATTTTGAATCTACTGGAGAGTCATCTGTGTGTTTCTCTAGTTTTTCTAAACATTCGATTAGAAATTCGTATTCAATTTTGGTAAGAATTACTTTTTTCACTTCTCGGTAGATTTAGACTTCTTTTTATCTCCCCAGTTAATTTTATCGTAATTAGAATTATAGGTTTTCTTGTTCACTGGTCTGGGAGACGATCCCTTCCCGTTCTGATGTGATTGATTGCTCATAAAAATGTTGATATCCTTTCTCTATTGTACTAAAAAATGAATTGTTCGCATACATATCTGAAGCAATTGCTTTATCACTTTTGATATATTGTGCATTTACGTTTTTCAAAGTAAATTTTCCGTTTGTGTCGTCGGTTTTTTCGTATCCTACAAATAAAACACTGAAATATTTTTCATGAAGCACATCATCAAATGCTCCATCGTAATCTTGGATGTAAACAATGTCTGCTTCGCTCCACTTATTATTAATACGTGGACACACACATAGTTTGTATTCGTTATCAATGAATGCTTTGAATACAAAAGCATTGGGTTTGGTTAATTCACTCATATTTTTCAGCACATTTACTGCAAAGTTGACCAACTCCTTCTACATAGTTGTAACGATAGTCGATATGTTTGTCTTTGGGTTCATTTGTTTCGACTCCACAAACAATACATTCTTCCATTTCAGACATTACTTTAAAGTCACCATTGGGTAATTTTTCAATTTTATTATTCATAATTTATTTCCACAAAACTTGTAATATAACTATTAATGCACTCAATGCAATTAGTGTTAATGTTTTAACACTTATCTTTTCATTGAAATAAATATGTGTCAATATTGTAAACATAACTATACCAATGCTAAATGTAAAAATTCTATTTGGCCACATTTTTCCATTAAAATATTCTGCTAGTAATTTCGTAGCATATATTGATAACAACGTACTAGGTACACTTAACCATATCAACCACATTTCATATTTTTTATAAAATACATTAATAAATTGTCCATAAATTTGATGCCAACCAATAATATAAACAAATACTAGTATTGACAATGCAAATAATAACTTAATCATTTTTTTCTCAATATCGTACTATGTTTATTAACAACTTCTTTGCAAACAATACTACCTTTACTTAGTTTAGCATAAAAGTTATCATATATATGAACTAAATCAGCAACTTCAATCTTGATACCCTCTTTTAACTTGGTATACTTTTTGATATCTGATTCAGTTAATTCAACTACATTATCAGCGCTCTTCATACAGATTTATTATAGGACTCTATATAAGATTCTATGTTGAGTTTTCCTACGGGATTCATAGAGTGTACCATATAAGGCGGATGTTTAACACCCTTGTTCATACAATATTCCACAAGCCATTTTGCACAATCATATCCAGTCTTTTCATTGTATGAATCATATGGAATATCATCACCACTCAACCCATGACCATAGTGGCAGTCTGATAAATCGTGATCATAAGTTACAAACTTAGGAAGACCACGCAGTGTAATTATATTAACAAACTCTTGATAATTTCTTACCACAGAGTAATGTTGATCTTTTGGAATATTAACCCAAGTGACATTCGTTGGAATGCGGTTGTCATCGAGAAATAAATTATAGTTGGTTATCATATTTTTTAAGTGATTCTTTTAGTGTTTTTAATGCACTTTCTGTGCAAGTCCAGAGTACATCTGCTTTATGTTTCTTACGATACTTATTTGCTTCAGCTAATGATGCGTCTTCACTGAGACATTCGCCTAATGAATCAACACATAGATTGTTGTTTTGATCTAAAATAATAACGTAGTAATTTGTTTTCATTTATTAATCTTCTTTTCCAAGTATACCACGAACTTTTTCATCGGTCTACCACTTTCAAACAAATCACCAATAAATTCTGCTTTGACTACACGATATCCGTTTGAACCATAATCATTCATTACATTCTCAAGTTCTGAATAATCAATTACATTATGTATTTTTATTGAATATTTGTATTTCATTGTTTGTGCATCATCAAACCACTTAAGTTTGGCATTGTATAACCTTGTTTAATTAGCTCACGGGTATCTTTGACAATTTTATCAAAGTAAGCCAACTTCATCTTGATTTCTTCACGTTCTTTTTTTGTAAGCTTCTTCATATAGTAATAATACTATCGTTAGTGATAAAACACAAGATTTATTTTTCACACCGTGTCACATTTTATTTCATTTTTTAAAAATGATTAATATTTATTATATATGAAAATAATATCTGGAATTTATAAACTCACATCACCGTCCGGAAAATGTTATATTGGTCAAAGTAAAAATATATATCAAAGATTTCGTGATCACAAAAGAGCTAATAAACATAAACATTGCAAGTTATATGTTGCAATTAAAAAATACGGATACGAAAATTTTAAAAAAGAAATAATAGAAGAATGTAACAAAGAAATTTTAGATAAAAAAGAACAATATTGGATTAAATATCACAACTCCGTTGATAACGGATATAATTGTGATTATGGTGGACAAATTCATAAAGAATTTGGAAAAGAACATAGAGAAAAATTACGTGCAGCATTTTTAGGAAAGTATAATGGCAACCAAAATATTGAATTTTACATAGATAACATTTTGTATAAATCAATTGGTGATGCTAGTAAAAAATTAAATATACCCCCTAAAACGATATATAATAGGTTAAATTCTAAAAACATAGAATTTGATAATTATAAATATAAAGATGTAAATTTAATACCAACCAGAAGTATTAGAAAATACGCATCACAACCTTTTATTATTGATGGTATAAAATATACCACTATAAAAGAAGCGTCTGAAGTATTAAATATACCATCATCAATATTGAGAAGAAAATTAAAATCTGGTAAATTGTCAAATTCATCATATATTACACCGCAACATCCGCTTTAATTGTTGGGTGTGATTGATAATCTATTAACTTAATATCATCATATTTAAAATCAAATAATGATTTTATTTCAGGATTCAACCACAATTTTGGTAACTTCATTGGTTCTCTTGACATTTGTAGTTTAATTTGATCCAAATGGTTCGTATACAAATGTGCGTCACCGATTGAGTATGTCAATGTACCAGTAGCCATATTGCTTACATGCGACATCATTGCTACCATCAGTGCATATGATGCTATATTAAATGGCTTCCCAAGAAAAATATCATTTGATCTGATTGTCATCATTAAATTCAAACGACGGGTTGGAATATTAGCGTCATTTAATACTTTTTCATTCATTTCAGGCACAGATACCCATCCTTTATTTCCTCCTGATTTTCTGTATAAATCAAATCGTTCTTCCAGTGTCAATTCTTCTGTATTAAAAATTAGAAAACAATGACAGGGCGGTAAGGCGCAATGATCTACCCAATGTGGATGCCATGCTGATACGATCATACGACGATCATCTGGATTGGTTTTTAGCTTGTCAATTACTTTTTGTAGTTGATCTATTCTACCAAAAAACCACGATTCGGCATAATCACCTTTTGTTCCACTCACAGTACCTTTGGGACAAGTGCTTGCATCATTATCATTCACGGTGGTATAAAACGGAAAATTTCTCCACATTCCGCCATACGTTCCTTCACCTAATTCACCCCATAAAAGTGCAAAATTTGGGTCATCTTTAATTTCTTGAATGAAACGCTCTTGAGTCCAAGAAGACCGCCACCGATTCCCACCCAAATCGCCATACGGATTTGCTTCATAGGTTTCTTCAGGATGAGATTTGCAAAAATCAATATAGCGTTTATATGCCCACTCATTCCAGATTCTAACGTTATTGTCAACCAGATACTTGATATTTGTATCACCACTAATGAACCACAGCAATTCGTGAACAATAGCTGGCCAATGAACTTTCTTTGTGGTTAATAGAGGAAATGCATTTAGATCCACATTGTATTTGGCTTGAGCACCAAAAATGCCAATGGTATCTACCCCAGTTCTGTTCTTTTTAAGTTTTCCGTTTGTCAAAATATCATTGACAATTCTGAAATATTCTGTGTCTACTTTGTTCATATTATTTAGTATACATTATAACTTTGTGTAGGTCAAATTCTTTTACAACTTCTTTATGTGTAAACGTATGTTCAAACTCAGGCATAAATGTATCACCATCATAATTACCATTTATATGCGTAACATAGAACTCCTTAATGTATGGTAACAACTTAATATAAGTTTTAGCACCACCAGCAACAATCAAATAGTCTTTTCTAAATTGACTATATGATTCAAAATCTGTCATTGTAATCAGTTGACCAGTCATAGAGTTATTGTTTACCAGATATTGATTTGGATTTGCAGCCATTATTTTGTCTTCTTTGACTAGTACAAGACATTCTCTATTTTTTAGAAGTGGTAGTGTATCAAATGTATTTTTACCTACCACAATAGTATTACCAACGGTAAATTCTTTAAAGTGCTTAAAATCCTCTTTTATAGATGGCCAGGGTAATCCACCATTTTTGCCTATAACCCTATTTTGTGCCATTGCAAGTATTGCTTTCATTGTATATAATTTAAAATTAGTTTGATTGATTGTTCAATAGAATTTTTATCGGTGTCAATATCAAGATAGTTATTTAATGGCGGTTCATAATAATCCACCATCTTACCCTCCCTTAATCTGTTACTATGTAGATATACTTCTTTTACAATATGTGTAGAATCATTTTTTAATGAGTCTCTTAAATTTCTGAACGGAGATACTAACGACATTATTGTGTAATTATATAATTTGTTGCTAGTTTTTGCCATTTCTATAGCTAATCTCACATTACTTTTTCTGCCACTAATACTATAGTCTTTATTGTTACTAATACTACGTAACGTATCCCCATCAATAGTTACAGCTGTACGATTTGTTTTTGTTAAAAGTGTTTCTAATGTTAACGCCAATGTGGTTTTACCACTATTTGGTTGACCTGTTAATATAATAATCATAACAATATTTTCTTTTCGTGTTTTACCACAACTTCAGGATGTACCCAAACATCAATACCACATTCTTTTACCAAATGACAAAAGCTTACGTCTTCCATTGTAAACTCCGTAACATTGCCAAATTGTTTCCAAATTGGTCTAAACCATGGATATTTCAATTTTTCAAATACACCCCGTTTTATAAGTATAAAGCCAAATCCAGTGTAGTCTACTGTAAATGGATCTTTGAATTGTTTTAATTTATCGAAAGTTAAAAATTCAAAACTACCATACTTCTTAAAATGATCTTCGTTCCAATCTTTTACAGTAGCATAGTGCGTACCATCTTGCATTAGATATAAACCAGATGCAATATCTTTCTTTATATTGAATAGCTTAATGAAGTCATCCACTTTGAACATATTGTCACTATCAATCCAAAGTATATAATCATATTCGATTCTACCTTGCCATGGCTTTTGATTTTCTCCAGCATTAGAATCACCACCCAAACACATATTACGTACATAATAGATGTTACACGATTCTCTACGAGAAAGTATAGGAGTTATTTTGTTATGAATACACCAATTATAAAATGGTATAAAACTATCTAACCACTGACCAGAGAAATTATTGCCGGGTAAACAAATTATTAATCTCATGATTTAAAAAACAAATTGTTTTGTACAAACAAGTTACCTTTATAACCTTTCCAACCATAGTGAGTCAAGTTACAAGTGGTATCTACATATATCTTACCACCGATACTTCTATAAAGATTACAAAAGCCATAATCTTCACTTTCATATTTCTTTGTCTTTTCATTTATTTTACATGGAAAGAAATCATAGAACTTATCCCCATATCCCATATACCCATCAATGTCATTCTTATATGCTATATTAGGCATTTCTCTAGAAATTTGATTGAAGACACGTTTCTTGAATAACATGAATCCAGTAGCAGCATAATTTACTTCTTCAATGTTTTTCATTTCGGGATTGAGTTTAATTTCTGTAGCAAAGTCGGTACATAGTTCTTCGTAATTATCACCGATCATTTCTGGTCCTTGTTTTGCTAACAACTTTACTTTAGACGAATTAATATACTTCTTGGGATATAAACCTGAAATAACATCTTTATCAGCCTTTAACAATGAAAAGAAACTCTCGGGTTCAAATGATATATCACTATCAATGAACATCATATAATCACAATCCGGTTGATTTAGAAAATTAGCAGCTGCAGCATTTCTAGCTCTAGCAATCAAACTTTCAAAGTATATACAATCCAAACTAAATGATATACCCCTACGTTGTCCCTCAAATATCAACTTCATCACACTAAACATAAAGTGTGATAGTACAGTATGATTATAACAAATCACAGGCAAATAAACTTTGGTCATAGTATGATCTTTTCCTTCTCAAAATATTCAGTAACTTCATCATTCCAAGGCTTGTTGATGTCATCTAACTTATTAGCAATAGAACGCATTATATGTGACGGCCAGCAACCATCATTACTTGGCCAGAAATAATAATAACCATCAACATCCATAATAAGTTCACCAACTAAATGATTATTCGGAGTCAGTACGTGGAACTTCTGGTTGTTGATCTGTTTGTAAATTAGATTCATTTTTTTCTAAAACAATATTTGTAGTACCCTCGTAATTTACCCCACCAATAACATTAATAATAAATTTGTTGGTGATGGTTCCCTCCAAGTTACTAGTAACAATATAACTCTCTTGTACGCTTCCGTCAAGAAAAAACACAATTTTGGTAGAACTTGATTCAAGTATCTTCAAGTCATTTGTAACAGCATCCATCAAATAAACATCATCAAATGAACTATACATATTATAGTTTTCATCAAACGTAAGTTCAAACTCACGTTGTTGAAATGCTGCTTGATGTTTGAGATTAATCAATAGTGTCTTTAAGTTTTCTCTAGCTTCAAAATATCTATTGTTACCAACTAGACTATCATAGTTGATAACAATTGCACCAATAATACCAAGCAATATGGTTATGGCTAATACTAACTCTATTAGTGTAAATGCTTTATTGTTTTTCACGAATTAGTTTTAATTTTTGTTGACGGGTCAATTGTTTGATTTGATACTCCCTCTTCATTGCTTCACTTTTACTATTAAAACATTCGGTATATACTAATCTAACTGGTAATCGTGTCTTAGTATATTTAGCACCACACCCTCTAGAATGATCACTAACTCGTTTTTCAACATTATTAGAGTAACCACAATAGAGGGTGTTGTCCCCACAAATAACTATATAGCAACAATGATTCTTAACTATCACATCGTATATCTAATTTCGCTGTAGGAGTATAAGTGCCCAATCCAATATTGCCATTTGAAGCAATGGTCAATCGTGATTCTACACCATAATATCCAAATGAATTTGTTTCTGCTTTAACTACAGCTGGTTTATTTAGTGGCGAACAAATATTGATTGAAATATTCTCACTATTATTAACTAGGATTTCAAAGTTATCACTATCTCTGAATTGCATTACACAAGTAGCACCATCACTACGAGTAAATACAAGTTTTTCACAAGTTAATACTTTTTCAGACGAAGAAGCTGGTTCTGATGCTTTAACAGTTGAACCAGCAACAACACCTGCGATTCCTCCAAATAGGGTGGAGAAAAACCCTTTACGATTTAGTTTTTCCATATAATATACTATATCATAGTATGGATACTAAATCAATATTTTATTTCTTAAATAGTTCTTTGATACTAACTCCGTGTTTGTTGTCTTTGAAAGACCAAATGGATGGTTTCTTTTTTAGATATAGATCTTGATTAGCATACAACTCTTTTACACAATTATCTGTTTTAACGATGACCACTTTGTGTTTACCATCTGCGTCTAGTTGGTTTTTGAATTGAACTAAATGACCGTCTGACCAAGCCATTTGTTGTTTACATACAATACAAGTTCTACCAGACTTTTTCTTGGCAAAGATACTTGCATTTGCATTTGTTGCGGTTAATACTAATAGTCCAACAATTAATAATACTTTATTCATAATAACTCAAAGATAACATATATCGAATACAATGTCAACGTATATAATAAAGAACACGTTGCAAAACATATTGATAGGTATCAAACCATTTTTTATTACCCAACTGATATTTTGGTATCTTACTCAAGTCAATTGATTCACTATAAATTGCATATGAACTTAAATAAGCATCATTACAATTGGCGTGTTGTTCATAATGATTAGGCATTGGTATCATCAACAATGGTTTGTTTTGATATATAGCTTCAGCACTTGTTTCAAATCCACCACTACATACTACTGCCTTACATACCTTCATCTTTTCTTGAAATAGTTTACCATCAAGATTAAATAATTTTAAATTTGGTAGTTCATCATATTGTTTGGTTAATTTGGTAAAACAATGAATATTGATATCTGGATATTTTTTTGCTTGATTAATCAATTGCGGTAACATATCTTCATTCATTAGATATACCAACACAAAGTCTTCTTGTTTGTGTGATACACTATAACTTTCACTTCTTAATATTGGAGGACTTGCAATCATAACATCATCATTAAATTCATAATAACTTAATGCTACGATTTTGGATCTGATACTAGTGATTTTGTTTATGATATTTAAAAATAACTTTTGTACAGGATATCCATTGATTCGTGGATATATAATAGAATCCATTGCGTATTGATGTCCAAAGCTTACATACTTTATGTTTTTAAAGAATAATGCGGTTAGACCTACCAGTGGTTCATAATAGTTGAATATAGCATCTGGTTTTTCTTTTTGGATGATGCTACAGATTTTAATGAATGATACAATTAAGCGTGGTAATTCAAATGTGTTGTTCAATATGGTTTTCCAGATAACAACTCTACCTACACTATCAAATACAAAATCAAATCCATCATAGTCTACTACGTTAAATTCGTCTGTAAAATATTTAGATAACCCCCGTTTCTTTTTAGCTGCAAAAGCAGTTGTTACCTCAATGCCTTGCGATTGTAGATATTGTTTGGTTGCTATAGCTTGTGTAATGTGTCCATTACCTTCAGTTTGAACTCCGAATAATATCTTCATAATTTGATTAGTTTTATGTCACCTTCTAATGTCTCAATTATATACGATGTATTTTCTCCAACAATAAAACTACCACAATTGTAATAGTTTATACCATCAATAATGGTACATTCTGGTTTGTGTATATGACCGCATAAAATACTATCGTGTCCACTATTTTTACAATAGTGTACAACGGTAGCTTCATAATTGCCTATGTACTTAACTGCTTCTTTTGCTTTTTGTTTGAGAAAGTTACTGAAGCTAAATTTGAATATTCTAAATAGTTTATTTACCGACAAACTATAATCGTATATTACTGAACCAATATGTTGTATCCACTTATTTTTGGTTACTAATCCATCAAATTGATCTCCGTGAATAATTAATATTCTTTCGTTTTTTAATGTGGTATGAGTGATTTCTCTTACAACTTGTATATTATCGCCAAAGTATATGTCATTGAATGGTTCGATAAAGTCATCGTGGTTACCCCAAATATAATATACTTTGGTTCCTTTACGACTCATACGCAATATTTTTTGCAATATTGTGTTATAATTGCTATGCCACTTAAACTTTCTACTCAATAACCAACCATCAATAAAATCACCTACAATATACAAATATTCACATTCAACTTCACTTAATAGTTTCAATAATTTTTCGTGGTTACAAAAATCACTACCTATATGACAATCACTTATAAATAATGTGCGTACTTTCATTATTTATAAATATTCATACACTTGTTACAGACTAGTTACGATTTTTTCGGAACTGGCAATCGGTCATCCAGCAATCGCAATGGATACATTCTCCATTGTGGTCTGGTTTGCATGGCAATTGAAAGATATTACCAATCACTTCTAAATTTTCTGAAAGTAAATTACAAAATGGAATGCTTTCTTTACCATTTTCAGTAATAGCCCATCCAAAGTCTTTTGATACAACTTCAGCAGCATATCTTACATCATACTTATCGTAAGTTGCTTTATTATAAATAATATCCCCTTGGTAAATTTCTTTACCATTTTTATCTTTTAAGCCGGTAAACCATTGAATAGTTCTACCTTGTTTCTTAAATTCTTCATATGGATAACAAGTAATTGGAGATTCATCCCAACAATTGTATTTTTCGTCCCAAGCTCTGTATTTCATATTATTTCTTTGTTTTCTTTAATGTTTGATGAATATTACCCACAACAAGTAGATCTTCATCAAACATTGCTAGAGGAAATTCATCTAAATACCACCCATAACTATCCCAGATTACATTACTATAATGGTTTTTACGCCCAAACTTTTGTCTGACGATATCACCTTCGAAGATTCTAGTGCCTTTGATATCATTTAGTCCAGTATATTCTTCAATGATGGTTTCATTGCGATTAAAGCATTGTGCTAGATGTGCAGTACCTTCACAACCATAAAGAGAACCAGTCATAGTGTACTTGTTTTCTTTGATGTTAAAGATTCTGTAAATGAATTGTCTCATAGTAGTTTTAGATGTTTAGTGACTGGATCTATAATGGAACTATAATTAGGTCCAATAGATATACAAGTGATAGTAGGTTCATCAAACAAGTCATTTTCTTGAATATAATAAACTTTTAGTCCAATAGCAACAGCTTGATGTCCAATATCAAGCAATTCTTTTTCATCCTTTGCTGCTAAACAAACCTTATAGAAGGTTCCGTTAATCCATTGTTCTTCACACTTATAGAATGGAATAACATCGTCGGGATATGCTCTGACTAGATTGGTTAAGAAAGCAATACTTGCGTGAGCACCTTGAACAACCATTTGTCCTTTGCTCAATTTTATATCCTTACGAAACACAATAACTTGTTTTACTTTATCGTTCATTTTTTACTTTAATTGGATATAACCAAAATTCTTTATTACATACTTCACATTTGGCTTTTGACATTCTGGTATGATCGTTTGGGTCACTTACAATATTAACCAATTCACCTTCAAGTGCTTCAAATTTGGAACTGCAATTATAACAATCACCAACCCACACTCTTTGTTCTGGAGGAGTGCCTCGTTTGATACATTTCATATATTAGTGTCCTTTACTATTATCAATTTTGACGGGAGCAGTTAGTATTTCTTTATTTTTGTTATAATTGCCTAGATACTTGTATTCACGTTGAACAAATTGTAGAACACCACCGGTTCGTTCATATACCATAAAGCCAAAGTGTTCATATACGACTCTACCAATGGTAGTTTTGATACCTAGAGGTAGTTCAACGATATCACCCTCATATAGATATTCACCGTTTGTGGCTTTAAAGCCGGTACACAGTTCAATTTTATAAGCTTCTTGGTCTACATCACATTTTGATGCATCGTCTTGATTAGTACCAATAGATGTTACAAAGTCAACAAGATTACCATTAGGGTCTAGGTAATAGTTTGATGTGCAATGTAGTGATGAACCGGGATATTCAGGTTCGTGAGTATAACATTCAGCATTTTTGCTCCAGATACGATATTTCATAAATTAATAACCAGTTTGTCTAGTGACACTAAACCCAAATCCAAACAATGTCAACTCAAAATAAGTCCAAACATCATCTTTTCGATAACTTAGTGTGGTATTGAAGTTTACATCAATAAATTTTGTTGCATAGTTGTTTATCCAAGCGTCACCGGGTTTAGTTCCAAATTTGATTATGGGTAGATGAAGATGAATTTCAAAGATATCAAATAGGTCTTCTTTATTTTTTTTAGAGTATAAGCGCATATATTTTATCTCCAAGTTCTATGTTCTTCCGCAATATATTCTCCCCCACCTTGTTCACGGTTGTCAATATACCATTTGATACCATCTGGTATTTCGACTACTTTAAGTTTGCAACGTTTTCCGTGACTTGATTTTTCACCCAGAGTTTCTACAACTTTTACAAGATCTGGGTCACTTCTGTCGAATGTCCATTCATCAATTATATTTTCTTCACTTTCTTCATTTTTATAGAAATCCCTATAAACATCATTTCCATCTTTAATTAGATTATAACCTTTAAATTTAGCGTATAAAGCATGAGCTTCATCACTTAATCTAAAAGCTCCATAGCTTGAGTTGATAACCACTTTCATAGTCTTACTTTACCACGGGTTTTTATGAAAGTCAAGTGTTAGTTTTTTTACCACCGCCTTGATTTATCCATTTGTGTAGGTCATCTAGTTTAGCTTTTAGCTCTACATTTTCTGCTTGTAGAGTAGTGGCTTTCAGCATTAGAGCTTGGTAGTCTAATTGTAGTTGATAGTGTGTTTCTCTGATTGACTTGGTTAGGTCAATTACATCTGGTTGTTTAGTTGGTAGATTCATATAGGTCATTATCTTTGATTATAATTTTTGCATTAACAAAGTCAGACTTTTTGAAAAGAAATACTTTTTGCACCATAATATATTCACTTGAATTGTCTTTTAGTTGTTCATTAATATTTGAAATTACCTCTTGATATACTTTAATTGATTTATTTTTTTGTTCAAGAAAAACTACATTATCGTCACTTTCAATATTTTCATATTGTCTGTATTCGTGATAACCATCAGTATCTAGTTGATTGTAGGTAATATGTAAAGATACATTGGCTCTATATTTAGCTAAATAATAGTTATTTTTCGGTTGTTCTACCGGCGTTGTTTCTGGTTTCTTGAATAGATTCTTTAGATAGTTTATCATATAACTCTTGTGCTTGTTTGGACAATGGTAACACTTGTTTTAGTTGTTGTAAAGCAGTAAGTTCATCTTTTAATGGATTATTTAGTCTATCTTGTAGTGTTGGCCATTGAGGTTTATTCATAATGATATTTCACTCAATAATTGGAGCGCCGATTAGTATACCAAATCCAAAAAATAAATTAATTATTGATATTACCAAACAGGCAAAAGATGTCCAATATAGATTTGTAGTGTCTGCTACTATACCGGCTGTCAATAAAAACAGAAATCCTAGTATAATCATTAAGTAGCTTTTTGGTTTATTATTCATATTCTTCATGCATTCCTATTTCAATTGCAATGAATTGGTTTTTGTGGATGACAAGTACATCTGCAAAATTGAATATATCTGTATCTGATATTGTATCAAGTTTTTGGTATGTTTGCGTACCTATTGTTTGTAGTTTTTTATATGATACTTTGGCTTCTTCTTCAGTATAGTTTTTATAGTAGAGTCTTTTTTTGTTCATCAGGTCTGTTCCTACGCCGCAGTATGTTAATACTAGAGTGCTGACATAGACTTTCTTTTTGGTTGCGTTTTCTTTAGCTTGGTTGCGTTGGTATAGTGCGGCACCAACAAAATATAGTGGTATTGCTGCAATTACAAGTAGTAGAAAACCGCCTAATATATATAATTCTAACATATTATGATTTTTTAATGGGCTTTACCATTAGGATTGCATTTACCACACGGATTATAATATCCGTCATAAGTGACATAATATTTATTTCCTTCACAAATGTTGCATTCTTCAGATTTGTTTTCTGCTTTAGCGTCTTCCAAATCTTTTAAATATTTTTCTGATAATTCTGTGATATACTTGAGTTCATCTATATCGAACACTCCGTTTAATTCTATGCATTTATTATTAATAAAAACATTAATAGTAACACATCTACTTGATCCAAGTTTTTGGTAAATTTCTTTATAAAATTTATTTTTTATATCAGCAGTCATAAGTTTACTTTACCACGGGTATTTCTGAAAGTCAATAGACATAATCTGTATGATTGCACTTGTTACACTGCACACCTCGTTTAGGAGGATATGTTGTTAACATAAAATTGGGATTAGAATAATACAATTCTTCTCCACACTTTGGACAAGCAAAGCCAGAGTTGAGGTTATTGACTGCGGCAAAAGTGTTATATGCTTTGTTATTATGTTCCTCAAGACTTTTTAGTGTTTGTTTTGGAACTTCTGTTTGTTTTTTAACATATTCTTCAACTTTACGCAGTCTAATATTTAAGACTGAGATTCTGTTATGAGCGCACTGTAGTGTTTCGTGAAATCTATAACCTTCTCGTTTCTCTGTAATTGTAGGCGTTCCCATTCGCATATCAGAGTAGTAAGAACCGCATCCAAAAAGAGAATGATATTCTCCTTTTACTTCATATGCGTCACAATTTGGGCAGGTTTTAATATTTTTATTCATATTAGTTTATTTAATAGTTCCTTTTGTTCATATGCATTACCAACAACTTCAATAGTTGACAGGTTCCAATAATTCCATTGATAACCTTGTAGGTTGTGCCAACAAACAGGCAACATTGTTTCTCTGAAACCAGCAGGTCCAAAATCAAACATACCTCGTATAAGATCGCCTTCGTAAATCTCTTTACCATTTTTATCAGTTAAGCCAGTATATTGTTGTGGTTCACTTACACCGCCAGCAATTCCTGACACACCTTCGTGTACATCAAAGTAAATAAAAGACTTAGAAATAAATGAATACACTCTAAATTTAAATTCGTGAATCATATTATTTTAATAGTTCACTATGTTCAAAAATATTACCAACAATGACGGACTCAAATGCTACATCACAATTTAGATTTTTATAATTTTGGTTTGGTCCTTTTCGTTCCCATTGAAAGATATAACCGCCTTCATCAGCTTCATATAATACTTGTCCTATTACACCTGTTGTAGGTATAGAACCAGACTTATAAATTAGAATATCACCCTCGTAAATTTCTTTATCGTTGTTATCAGTTAAGCCAGTGTATTGTTGGATTACATAATCATCGCCACCGCTACCATTTTGTAGATTATGGAAGCGTCCATTTAAATCAATGATAAAGTGTTGTTGATTGTCATTATGAGGATAAATCATGCGTTTTGCCAATTTATCCCACACTCTAAATTTAAATCTGTTATTCATATTACTTTACCACACACTTTATAACAAGTCAATCAAGAATCACCCATAAAAGTATAAACTTCATTGGGCTTTAGAAGAGTCAACTTTGATTCCAAGTTGTCAACACATTTGCCGTGGTAACTCTGTTTAACCAATTCAACTGCTTTTTCAAGTGATTCAGCAACCACAACCAATCCACCTCGCCATCCCCTATCCAAATAATAAGTATTCATAGTCTTCATTTTCTACAATCATTATTGCGGATCTGATCAGTAACCTCAAGCCAATTATTCATATGGTTGACCATAAATTGAGTCATTTGAGGGTTTTGTTCAAAGATGGGGTTCCATACCCAATGAAACAACCGATAAACCATCCAGTGATACCAACGAATCTCCATAGTTTTGCAATGTTTGGCTTCAAGCTTTGTGTATTTCATTTAATTTACTCTTTCAGTTTACCAGCTTTTTTCAGAAAGTCAAATGATTTTTTAAATTTTTCCATTGGAACTAGTTGTCCAACCTTGAAATAAGATTACCACACACTTTATAACAAGTCAAGTTTTTTCTGAAATGCGCTACCTTTATCTTTCCAGTAAATGTTTGGAATACCTCGTTTATCTGCTACAAATTGAGACACGCCATCCCATTGTTTTTCTTTATACAATTCATACAACTTTGGCAATTCATTATAAGTAATAGACTCAGCATCTGAAGCGGGAACAAAGTAATCATTGATTAAAATATACAATCCCAAACACTCTTTTTGAGTGCATCTATCAATTGCTGATGTTACAAACAATACTCCTTCATCCAATAGGTAAGCAACCATACTTTCATAGTCTGGTTCCATCTTGCCAAAAATGTTGTAATAGTATGTCCGTCTATCGTCCTTTATATCAAATTCTTCTTCATTCATAACTTGGTCCCAACATAGGATTTTTGATTCCTTTGGTATAGTAATTTTCAGCAGCACCTGAGTAATAACCAATTTCACCACATTGTGTGCATTTATACCTATGCAAATCTATATCTTTAAAAGTATCTTCCCATTTCCAATCTATATCAATAGATTCATCACCGGTATAATGATTATATACGGGAATTTTTACTTCTACTAGTCTCTGATGCTTACAACTATTTTTCATTTGAATGTCAACCTTGAATATACCTGATATTATCTTCAAACCTTCTTTGTCTGGCTTCTGCCTCAGCAGTAGTAGTTGGAGGATCTAATGGCTTAGGCCACAGAATATTGTTTACTTTTTCAAGAAAATTCTCACTCTCTAATTTGTCAGAATCCTTTGCCATTTCAATCATAACATCAATTTGATTAGTCATATTTTCATTGCGGTAACATTTTAATATAATTGTATTTTACCTCTACATTGATACTAAACACTAATAGTCCCAATGTCAAGCGTAAACAACTATAAGTATGTTTAGAAGCAAATGCTTCACTATCATAGTTAGTCACTGGAAATTGAAATCGTATTCCAACAAATAATCCACCACCATTTCTACAATGCCATTGCGGATATACACTTAAATATTTTGTATTCATATTATTTTGTCATTATTGTCATAATCAACCAAACTATCCAAGCAGTTATAGTGGATATAATCCCCATTAAACCTATCATTAAAGAACCAAATCCCCAATAATCATTATCTTCAAACCAATAATAAACTATAAAACTAATAAGTGTTAGAATAGTAATTGCAAGTGGAACCATCCAAGTTCCTAATGTTAATGTAATAGTCATATTCAATATTGAGCAGTGTCACTTACTTTTTTAATAAGCCTCATTCTTAGACATTTTGGCAAAATCAAATGTTTAAGTAACCACGCATAAAATCTATGTTCTCTTGTTTGTCGTATCATATCAATGCCTTAAAAATTATGCATCTTTGGATTTTTAGAAAGTTTTAACGCTTCTTTAGCCTGTTTAATAACATCCGGGTATTCACTATGAAACTCTAAATCAGATTTTAAGGCAGTAGATACCCAATTAATATTCAACGCAAGTGACTCATATAGAGCTTCTTCCAGTTGTTTGATATATTCTTGGTCAGTCATATTACTCCTTATACCACTTATCCATAATAAGTTTCTTCAACTCTTCATTCTCAGTTGCCAACTTTAGATTGCTTTCACGCAAATTCTTCAAATCAGCCGGTAAACATACCATATCCTTATGTTCCACCAACCTATCAGCATAATTTTTATACCAATCCAATTGTTTCTTTAATTCAACATTCTCAGCCAACACCTTGTTATAAGCACTCAATAATTCACTTTTAGTCATATCACTTGTCCTCAGGAATACTAAAACGATCCTTCAAATAACGATGATACACTTGTTTACCACCAATAATAGCCAACATAACAGGCAAATAAAGTGGCCAAGTAACCATAAATACCCACACATCAAGTTGAATAAGATCCTTATTAATAATACCACCATTCTTCCATTCATAACGAAAATAACTCCTGTCATACCGCTTCTTTACCAACCACTTGTATTTCTGGTTCAACTTTAGTGCTACACCAAAAATACTTGCGGGAATAGCAAAATACATAAACACATAAAAAAGTAACCTTGCAAAACTATCAACAAATTGTAACACTATAGCACCAATAATAGCCACAATTATAACGACAATAAACATCTCAACAAATGTAAACGCTTTATTATTCTTCATATATATTTTTAACTCCAGTCACCAATCAAACGAATTCCCTTGACAATAGTTGAATCTTTCTTTTTGGGTTCCTCTCCCTTTTCTAATATTTCGTGTTTGCCATAATACCACTCAGTATTGACATTCAATTCAACATCACACAATTCATACTTATCCATTTCATCAACACCACCTTCATAACCAGCAACCACAACCATCAATTCAGAATCCAGTTGTGACAATGTTTCAATCAATTCTTTAACTTTCATAACAATAGTTTACCACGCAAATTCACCCCTGTCAACCTTTTTTTACCTGACAAGTGTCAAGTGTCTTGTAGTAGGTCCGTAGTTCAGCATCAAAAAACAACCACATAATAAATCTACGAAAATAACTTTGTTTACGATAAACGCTTACTTCAATATCATTATCTGGAAAATACCACGCAAATCTTTCTATAATTTGATACTTCATATAGTCTTAGCAAATGATTCTACACTCTTCACCAAATCATCTCCGTTAAATTCAATTTCATTATGCATCATACCATAAAATTTAGCTTTGTCAATCCATTTTACCGCACCTTTGTCAATGATGCCAACATTACCATATTTGTCCGTCACAACAAAACCTGTAACAACACTACCATCTCGTTCTATAATTTCCGCAGTTTTTTCTGCGGTCAAAATATTGCTGCGTTCTTTATCAGTTACTATCTCCAATAATTGTAAAAATAATTTATTAAACGATTTCATATCAATCTTCCCTTACATTTTCAATAATAGTTTCAGTTTTTTCGTAACCACCTTCTCCTGTATATTGATATCCTGTAATATGAATTTTTATACGATCATTGTTTTGATGAATACTAACTTTAGGATGGTCAATACCTATACCCTTATAAATCTTAACAGGATTATCTACAGGATAAAAATAAAATTCTCCATTAGAAAAATCCATCCTATCACAATCCTTCGTTACATATTTATCACTATCGTAATCATAATAACTTACTTTAAATTTCATAAAACTAAATTTTCATTTAAACATTCATTGATTTGTTCAGTGGTCTTAGTATGTTTAACTTTCAAAAACATTATTGAGCACTGAAAATTCCACCATTCAATGCCAATTGACACACTACCAGAACTTCTTCCAAGAGATTCAATACTAGAAAGAACACCTTGATGCCACCTCAGAATATACAATGATGGAATAGGATAAACCTTCTCCTTATTCATATGTTTATATCCAAAACAACTAATACTATACTCAGTTTCATAGTTAGGATGTCCATTTGTACATATCCACATCAATTTGCCCAATGATAATGTCGGGGAAAACTTACCTCTTGAATTGAAAAACTTAAATTTCATATTGTTCATTTTTATTACTCCACCACTTTACCACGGGAAATTAAAGAAAGTCAATCATTATTTTTTACAAAATCCCACTTGTCAGCATCATTCATTCTTGCACTAATACCATCACACAAATGCAACAACCACGCAGCTTTAGTCTTTGGCATCACCGGACTACCCCACTCACGCTGTCCGTGATGTGACAAAATGTTGTGGGTAACACTATCAGCATACTTACCATATTTTAAACTATGTGTAGCTACAGCACTATTCCATACCAATGCACTACGACTAATATGATGAATAGTTCTTTTGTGTTCTGTGCCAAACCATACATTGTATGACTTATCCACTGGCTCATAATCCCACATTTTGCCACAATCGTGAAATAATGCACTCAAATACAATTCAATCGGGTCAATATCTATGATGTTACAAAATGTTGTGGATTTCAATAAATTAAAATTAGCAAAACACAACCCAACCACTTCACAAGTATGTTGTATCAAACCACCTTTACCATAGTGATGTTGATGTTTTTTGCTACTACCACTCCACAACTCAAATCGTGGGTCATCAATTACCACAGAAGCAATATCATATACACCCAAATTATTTGCTCGGTCAATCAAATGTTGTTTATAATCATTCATAATCTTACTTTACCACAGAAATTCCTAAAGTCAATCATTTTTACAATGTACAATAACTTCAAAAATCAACCAAGACAAACTTACTCCATAACTTTTGCCAACAACATACAATGAACAACACGGAAATACCTCTATCAATTTTAATCCAGTATCCACTTCATGCGTCAGTTTCAATATAATTGTCCAATTCTTATAATTAATCATACATATTTCTTTTTATACAATACTAACAATATCAGATTACTTTCCACCGTGGTATAATACATTTTTGATTTATATACATCGTCAGCAATAGGCATATTAACTTTAAACTCTCTAAGCCACGGGTCAAACATTATTCCTGTGCCAATGTCTTTTTCATAAGCATAATAATATCCATCATAGCCAGCTAGCAATTTATGATGTGAGTATTTCCACTTAGTATTTAAAATAGGATACTTAGCATCTATCTCTCTACCGCTCATAAAGTGAGATTCAAAGCATCCTTTCCATAAGTTGGTCTGACTTACACACGGAACATCTTTAGCAGCGGTAATATTCATAAAAACTTATTCAGTTTTCTTTTCAATCTTCTCCGTCAACTCTCGTATCATATCAATCGCACCAATTAAAATTACATCAGTACCACTTAAACTACAATCACTAACCAGTTCAATTCCACGCCTTTGCGCTTCTAATGCATATTCACGCCAAGGTCCATTTGGTAAGTCTGTAATTTTAATAGAGCTCACAAAAATTTATAGCTATATACACTATTCTGTGTTTTAAAATACTTATCACCCACCTCAGTCACTCTGGATGTAGTAAACACACCACGCACCTCTACACCATTACGCTTGGTTCTATCAATAAACACATTCTTACCCACTTCAATTTCATATAGTAGATAACCCTCCAAATTGTATTCAATCGGAATGCTACTATAGTTATCATTAGGTTTACCCATAATATGTTCATCCATACTTCTAGCGGGTAACCCTCCCGTCACTTCTGCCAACTTCTCAATATAAATCTGTTTGTTCATATATTATCTAATTGTAGTTCCGTCACTCGTAGTAACATTAGTTTTAGCATTAAGCTTATCAAGTGCTTGTTGTACAGATGAACGCCACTTGTTATTGTCTTTGATAGTCTCCATATCATCTGAAATAAAATTAATACCATTAGATGATGGTACATTGGCAGTACTAATCCCGCCGCCTCCATCCATCACTGGATTATCAGTACGATGTATAGTGACAAAAGGCACATTTCCACAATATGTGTTTGGAAGTGGATTAGTAGGCCAATTTGGATTGGTTGCACTAATATTTAGTGCTTGACGACACTGTTCATACAAAGCTGTTACTTCTTGTTCAGTTAGAAAATATGCAGCGTCTTTGATTGTTAGTTTAAAAGTCTTTTCAATAGTCATATAATTTATATTAACCGTTACCCCAAACAAAGTCAAGTACTTTCTTGATTTGTATCTTTGTTCGTGGTATATTTATAAGATATGATACTTTCAGAAAATCGTCACGTTGAAAAAGGATGCTTAATGGCACAAGTGAGTCCTACATATGGACCACACGTTATTAGACTAGGTAGAACTGCAATACCTCCACATATACTATATACAGATCCAAACGATCCTACATACGGTTATGACGATGAACCCCACGTTACACTAAAATACGGTTTTGAACCAGATTTAAGCAAAATGAACGTGGCTAAAATACTTCAAGGTACAAAGCCATTTAATATTGTATTAAAAGCACTCAACTTGTTTGAAAATGACAAGTTTGATGTGGTAAAGTTTGAAGTGCAAAAATGCCCCACACTCACAGAACTAAGACGTAGATGTGATGGTTATCCTAATAATGATAGTTATCCTGACTACAATCCCCATATGACACTTGCTTATGTAAAGAAAGGTACTTTTCCACATATCAAAGATAATCTAAATATAGCTCTACCAATTACCCGATTCAAATATAGTGGTCCCAATGGCAAGTACTTTATAAATTTATGATGTTTTAGGAGCTAATACAGGCGATATATTCGTTATGTAATTAATTAGCTAAAGAACCACTGTTACTACTAATACTCACATCATATGCTGGCTGACCTAATTGGTTGTTGACATAAATTTCATCCCAACTAGGAACATTCACTAACTTTTTCTTGCCTTTTTTGTCTTTGGTCACAATGCGTCTCATATAGCTTATAAATAGAAAGAATTTACTTTGGTTGTACGTTTGGAACACAATAAGTTTCACTACATTGATTAAATTTAATCGGACTTCTTGATAATAATGTTCCAAATAACCAATCAGCAAATGGCAACACCACATTATAGTTCTTATTCATATATCTATGATGCAATAAATGATGTCCATTCAACTTTCTATACCACCATCTATATTCTACCCCTCTTTGTTTGGGTAAATGCATACACCAATGTATAAACTCATAAACTCCATAATAACACATAGCAACCACAAATGTTAATATAAACATCTTGTAGCCAAATACCAACATAGGTAATCCAGCTAATGTAGATATAGCAATACCATTCCACTTAGCCATAGGAATCTTTTTACCATCATCACCATCTTGAGCGTGGTACGTTTCATCATACTTGTATATGCTATGATGTACTTTGGTATGAGCATTATAAGCATATGTAAAGCCAAATGGAGGTTTATGCATCACAAATCTATGCAATGACCACTCACATATGCTACACCACATAATCAAACCAACAATAGTTAATAATAATATCATAACTATAAATAGAATCTTTTACAACAATAACTTCTCTAATGTAGCTAGTGATGTATCTTCACTCACATCAATTTCTATAGGTTTGCCCGTTTGTTTATGTACATATTCTAAATATCTAGTTATAGTAGCAACATTTGGTCTGGTAACCTCTAATTTCAAATCAGTTCTACCATCTCTTCTAATAGCATCATCCAGCTTATCTATATGATTGGTAGTCAATATAAAAATAACATCCTCAGGCGTATAAGCACCATCCAATATATTCAATATACAGCTCAACGTAACCTTGATACTATTATCCTTCTTATCACCTTCTTTACTATCTTCTACATTGTCACTACGCTTTAAATTAGCAAATAAACAATCAATGTCTTCAAACAATATAATAGCTTTATCAGGTCTACCCGCAATAACTTTGATCAACGTAGCATCAGTCATATCTTTGCTAACATTGATACTCAATATGTTTCGTCCACTATAATTAGCTATAGCTGTAGCCAATGAACTCTTACCAGTTCCAGCTGGTCCATAAAATAAATAAGTTCGTTTATATTTTATACCCAACTTGTTGTACTGTTCTTCATTATTAATAAACTTATCCACATCATTTCTAATTTTCTCCACCAAATTATCATTTAGAAATATATGTTCAAACTGTTTGCTGCCAATTGGTCCAAGCATCTTGGTTTCACCATCACTATTAAAGTAATAATTGATTGTATCATTATAGTATATGGATTCTATATGATGTAATAAATCAAATATAGCTTTTTTATTGAAGCTATATAGTGTAATACTTTGTTTTACACTTTTCCACGGGTCCATACTATTATCTACTATTCTATTTGTTTTGCTTAAAAAGATTCGGTTGTTGTTGAATTTAACAAAGAAATGTCCATAACTGAAAAACAAGTTATCTATCTTTTTACCCCGATTCTTTCCATCCACTCTACTAACCCAGTTATCCCAAAAGTTCTTGTAATAAAAGTTCTTTACATTATCCATTCGTTCACTCTTCACATACTTTTGCATCGCATAATAAAACGGACTACTATCATCTATCTTTATGCTATAAAACAACACATTTACCATATGTTCAGTCAAAAATCTAATTACGTGTTGTATGTTTAAAGCTAACATACCAACTATACCCATTATAAGTGTGGTTATCAAAACATTTTTATCCATAGACTATAACTATACTATATCAACACATACAGTGTCAATACAATAAAAAACCCCACACCATTTAGTGTGGGGTGTATATATAATATATTCTGAATGTTATACGTAATCGCCAAAGATCATCATACCCGAATTACCTTGATTGCCCATCGCATACACACTAACATAAAAATAAATCTTTCTAAATAAATATATTCTAATTAATTATTTATTGGAATCACGTAATGATTTACTCACATCGGTGAAATAGTTTAATTCGTTTCCACTCAATTTTGACTTAATATATTTTGTAATTGTAGTCAATTTTTTTTGTCTTTCAGTATAATTCTTCGGATCATACTTAGGCAACTCTGCATACATCTGTTTTAATACCATATCATCTTTGAACTTCTCCACAATAGGATGAATAACATTTGTATAACGTGCAGCAGCAGCAGCTGCTGCTCTTTCTGCTCGTATTTTGTTTGATATATCAAAAACAAATTCAGCTGCAAATTTATTTGCATAATTCCAACCAGCACCAACAGCAAGTATACCAAAAAATGCAGAGGCTCCACCAAGACCACCTACAATAATCGCATTGCCGATGTCACCGATGTCAACTTCATTTACATTGTTATTTTGTGCTTCAGAGATTGTTTCTCTGATTAGTTTCTTAAGTTCTTGTTTAGTCATAATAATAAATCTTTCTAAATAAATATAATTAACTCAATCTGAACCACTACCAATGTTTGATTGTGAATAAGCAATCAAGTCACCTTCATTGTCAACCACATAATAATCAGAATATTGACTTGGGTTAGTTGGCAATTGTTTCATTTGAATATTTGGAAATGCTTTTTGAA
>Ga0315909_10000115_pt1 | contig 103518 bp, 146 predicted proteins | sample LakEriMetagenome_11_FD_203527 | JGI IMG/M metagenome (GOLD analysis project Ga0315909, IMG submission 203527) | Freshwater fungal communities from buoy surface, Lake Erie, Ohio, United States - Buoy 2 MA125 | ecosystem: Environmental > Aquatic > Freshwater > Lake | place: USA: Lake Erie, Ohio...
CTGTAGATGTAGCTTTAGATAAATGTTTAAAACATTATGAATCATTGTGGCATTTAAAAATGAATTATAAAGAAGCTTTTAATTTTGTAAAATATCTACCAGGAAAATATTTTAAAATTCATGGAGACCATGGCCCATACTATACCTGTACAATTTCTGCAGTTGTTTATTTAAATGATGATTATGAGGGTGGAGAAATAGAGTTTATAAGACAAGGGCTAGTCGTTAAACCAAAAGCTGGTGACATAGTAATGTTTCCATCTAACTTTGTATATGAGCATGCATCTTTAGAGGTAAAGTCAGGAACTAAATATTCAGTTGTTATTATGACAGATTACAATGAATTTTATCATACGGGTGGATATCATGAATATGTATCAAAATGACGATACCCAAATAATTAAATTTAAATCTTTAAGACCGTGGCTTAATTCTAAAAGCAAATCTGTTCCAAGTACAACAACAGATAGCATCCCACAATGGTATAAAGAAGCTGATCGTTTTGCAAAAAATCCAATTAATGGAGAATACTATAAAGCAACAAAAGAAATATGTCCTTTTTCAAAAGAAGATAATCCAAATGATTTTGGTAAAATTCCTACATGGAAAGCTTGTCCAGCAATAATGGATGGATTCTCAACTGGATATATTTTTAAAACTCCTTGCGATTTAACTTTTTTTAAAAATTCCCGTGGATCTCTTGATGTTAAAATTGATGATGTAAAATATAAAGATTTTTGTGGCAAACGTGGCCCAATGGCACAATTTCATCATCCTAAAGGATACTATTTGGAACACTTTGCTTGGTATGTTGACTGGGGAATAGAGCTTCCAAAAGGTTACAGTGCATTATTTATGACACCAATGAATAGGTTTGATTTACCATTTATTAATACTACTGGTGTCGTTGATTGTGATAATGTACACATGCTTGGAACATTTCCATTTTTTATTATAGATGGCTGGGAGGGCACGATTGAAGCTGGCACTCCATTTATGCAAATACTTCCTTTCAAACGAGAAAACTGGCAGCAAGAAGTAGTTTTTCAAGATCAGCAAACAATCTATAGTGATATGATGGATAATATTAAATTCTATCGTCAGCCAGACGGTGGAGTATATAAAAATAAGGTTTGGTCTAGAAGAGAATATAAATAAAAGGAGCAAAAATGAAAACGTGGACAGAAAAGAAAAACTTGGGAAATGGAATCAGTCTTTATAAAAATGTAATTAAGAAAGACATTGATGTTATAAATAGACTTGAAACAATCCTAGCACCAGTTGGAACAGAAACACAATATGCTTGGCAGCCAGCATATGTTGGTTACAAAGAATTAATGCCATTATATAGAGATTGTAATGATTTTAAATTTAAAAAAACCGATATAGAAGCAGATTCTAGTTCAGAGTCTATAGCTTTGCAAGCGTTGTGGCAAGATGTATATGATGCACAGTTTCCAGCTGTTGAAGACTATAGAAAAGATTATAATATAATGGATTTGAAATATTGGGAAGCTTTTAATTTCATTAAGTATGGCCCAGGACAGCACTTTCAAGAACATCACGATCATGGGTTTTCTTATAACTGTACAGTATCTCTTGTAGCATATGTCAACGATGATTACGAAGGAGGAGAACTATATTTTAGATTACAAAATTTAAATGTAAAACCAGAAGAGGGTGATTTATTTATTTTCCCTTCAAATTATATGTATCCGCATAGAGCTATGCCAGTTAAATCTGGAACAAAGTATTCAATTGTAACAATGCTTGATTACAATAAAAAGTTTCATACACAAGAAATGTATTTGCCAGACGAGGAATAATGTTAAATATATCTGTTGAAAAAAACACTTACTCTAATATAAGTATTGCTCCGATGTCTATTAAGAGAGAGTGGATGGATGCTACCCCAGATAAACATGCTTATAGATGCTTTCCAGTCACACAAGCCAATATGATTGGGTGGTATCTATATGCAGATCAAGATGTTTCGTTTATCTGGAATGGCATCAATAATACATCTTCAGATAATGTTAAAATTATAAAAGGTGAGCATTTTTGCTATACGGGAAGAGGGCAATCAAGCGTTAGCTTTAATACTGGACTTGTTTTTAGAACAGACCAAGACATTAGTATGCTAACAATTACCCCAGTAAATTATTTCAGTAATGACTGGGAAGTTATGTCATCATTGATTAGTACTTCTTGGCACGATAGTGATTTTCCACTAGCTATTAAAGTAAAAACTCCAGATAAAGAAATTACAATAAAGTCTGGTGATCCAATTGCCACAATTATACCAATGTCTTTGACTAAATTAGATAATACTGCAATTGAAATGTATGATTATTCAGATCCAAATGGATTAAGGCAAAGAGCACATCAACTTTATGGTGAGGCCGCACAAGAAATTAATCAATCTGGACAATGGACAGACTGGTATAGAGATGCTATTGACGAAAAGGGAGAGTCGTTAGGACAGCACGAAACAAAGGTCTTAAGATTAAAAGTAAATGATAATAGAAAAAAATAATAAGAGAAATGGTATAATAATTTTATGGACGAAATAGTAAATAAAAATATATATAAGAAAGTATCTATAACTCCTTCAGGATGGTTTGGCAATAGTAAAGATATGATTGTTGAGCTAGAAAACTTTATGACTGAAGAAGAAATTGAGTTTTTAGAAAAATCTGCTAAGTCCATAACAATTTGGGATGTAACAGAAAGTCACACAAATGAAAACGGCACAGTTATATACGACGCAAACTACTGGAAGGATCGTGTAGCAACAAGGCCATCTTTAGATAAAAATGATCCAAAAATTGGACCAGTAATTGAAGGATTGTTTCATCGTTTGCAACCCATAATTGAAGATTTTTTTAAAGTTAAGGTTGAGCCAACTGGACAAACAATAGTTAAGTGGCTACCAGGACAATTTCAAAAGCCACATGCAGACAAAGAGTTACACGATGGGCCAGATGCAGGACTTCCTAATGATTTTCCATATTACGATCTATCTAGTCTTTTTTATTTAAATGATGATTACGAAGGTGGAGAATTATATTTTCCTTTACAGGGTGTTCAATTTAAGCCTAAGAGGGGCGCTGCCTATTTTTTCCCAGGAGATAAAAACTTTATACATGGAGTTACAGAAATAAAAAGTGGCATAAGATATACATGTCCATTTTTCTGGACAATATTAGAACATACTGGAGATAAAAAACCATGAACAAAAAAAGAATAACAAAAGATATCGTAGTTTTTGAAAACTTTTTAACTCCAGAAGAATGCAATGCAATAATAAAAGTGATAGAAGCGCAAGCAGCAAATGAAAAGCTTCAATGGACTCCAATATCCTTCTATGAATCATACTCTTCTGTTCTTCCAAATGATAACGATCCAGAGCTTGCAGATTTTGGCCTTTCTGCAACATACTTTTCTGATCTTGAAAAAAGAGTCTCAGAAACAGTTGCAGCTGTACATGACAAAGATCCAAACGATATACATAAAATTGGATTTCATGCACAAAAATGGGAAAAGGGTGCATTTGCAAGAGAACATTCTGATAATACAGATTTAGAAGGAAACATTGGACCTTTTGAAAGAAGCAGGTATGCTTCATTCTTATATTTAAACACTGATTTTGAGGGAGGAAGATTAGTATTTAATAAACAAAATTATGAATTAATTCCACAATCAGGATTGCTTGCCTCATTTGCTGGTGGATTTGAAAATACACACGAAGTTTCTTTAATTACAGAGGGAACAAGATACACATTAGGATCATTTTGGGATGATAGGGATGAGTCGGCATATCCAAAAGAAACCATAGATGCTTGGGCTGAAGAAATAAAAAAAGTTAGAGAAGATCAAGAAGTTCTTAAATCTTCATGGAAAAAGCTTCATGAAAAGGGATATAGACTAAACCCTGATGGAAGCGAATATAAGGCAGAAGAATAATAATATGTCAGCATTTCTTAAAAAAGAAGCTGAAGCAGCAGGCTTCAAAACTCAAGAGATTTATGATAAAGTATTATTAATTGAAGATTTTATATCTAAAGAAGAAATAGAAGAATTACTTGATATTATAAAATCAATTAAAGAAGAAGACTGGTATATTGAATATAAGTCAAATTTAAAATTATTCTGCATGGAAAAATTTGGTAGAGATGATGTTGAAAACCTTGTTGCCGAAGGAAAATTTGAAGTAACTAAAAATTGGGAAGATAAAAATTATAACATAAATAATTATGAAATACAAAAAAATATTTTTAATCGTATTAATCCATTAATTAGATCAGCAAATTCAAACTATTTATTAAGTGGCATGGTAACGCTGCAAAGAATGCAAGAGGGGGTAGAATTAAAATCTCATACCGACCAACATACAGATCCATCCATACAGTATGCAACCATACTATATATTAATGATGATTATACAGATGGTGAAATATTTTTTAAAAATATAAATTTAAAATTAAAACCAAAACCTGGATCTATGCTTGTATTTCCAGGTACTCCAGAATATGAGCATGGAGTTGTTCCAGTAGGACCTGGCCCTATAAGATATGTTCTTGTAGGTTTTGTAAAAATAATAGATTTTTATAATAATAACAAGTATAATGATAAATACATAACAAAGGATGGAATGTAATATGAAGTTAGAAAAAGTACTAGAAGAGAACATATATTATTACACCGATGTTCTTGCAGATCATGAAAAGTTTTTATCCATTATTCTTGAGTTAGATGGCAATTCAGAAGTTGAGCCAGTAATCCCGTCTTGGCAAAGATGGTTGTCTAATTCTGGAGATGGCTACTCGTTTGGCGGTAAAAAAGACATGCAGCCAAACAATCTTCACCTATTGTCTGGAGAATTAAAAGAAAAAGCTGGGTATGTTATATCAGAAATTCAAAGATGCATTAAAGATGTAGCTGAAGCATTTATACGTGATAGAGGCCTAGATGTCCCAAATCCAAATCTATCACCTTTTGCGGGTATCATGAAGTACATACCTGGATTAGAAATGGGTGCACACTTTGATGCACAGGCTGGAGATGAAAGCCTGTGGTGGTCAATGATTATATATGTTAATGATGATTACGAGGGTGGAGAGCTTTCTTGGATTCTTCATGATAAAGATTTAAGAGATCCACAACATGCACATCTAAAACCAAGGTCAGATCTTCATCATGAAGAAAACAAAGATTTAATTGATTTTTGGATTAAGCCAGCTGCTGGTTCAGCACTTATTTTTCCATCTACCTTTCCATATAGACATCAGGTTCATATTATGAAGTCTGGAGATAAGTATATGTTCCCAGGTTTTATATTTAAAGATGGGTACGATCCAAGTGATCCAGAGTCTATTGAAAAATTTAATGGTGGATCAAAGGTCGTAAAAAAGAGCCCATATGAGCAGTAGCTATGAAATCTTAAAAGATCAAATAGTTTACTTCCCTAATGCAGTTCCAAATCATTTAGAAATTGTTGATGCAATAGAGTCGGTAAACTCAAAATCTGTTTCCCCCTGGGAAAATTGGTATGCTGGAGATAATAAAGATCATGCTTATGGTCATATAAAATACATGAATAGATCTTTTTATAAAGAAGAAGATGCAGAAACTTTAGAAAAAAGTAAATTTATTATAGAGTCTTTGTGTGATTATATGTCAAATTGTGCTATACAATATGCAAACATTTTTGGTTTATCAAAAGATCATATTGATTTTGCCATATCTGTTCTTAAACAAGAAACTACAACTATAGGCATTAATAAATATAATGAAAATGCACATATGGGGCCACACGTAGACCTAAATGATATGAATCATTATATTCAGTATACAATTGTAGTTTATCTAAATGATGATTATGAAGGAGGGGAGTTATACTTTCCTAATCATGATATAAAAATAAAACCATTAGCGGGAAGTATTGCCATGTACCCTTCTGGACATCCATATACACATGAATCACTAAATATTACAAAAGGTAGAAAGATGTTAATAACTCATCACCTAAGAAACAATGAGGCAAGATGAGTGGGGACTTGAAGCCAGAGCATAATGATCTTGTTTCAGAGTATATCAATTCTGTAAATAATAAAACTCAAACATCCTACATGCTAACAATTGCAAGAGATGGAGAAGATCCAGTTAGAACAATAATTTATTATTCTAATGCAATAGAGGCTGCAGAAGCATACAACAAATATACTGATTGGGGTTTTGCAAGAAATTTCTTAACAGTAAAACTGTATGAACCAAATGGTGTAGTTAATCAAAAAGTTTTAAAAAGAAACCAAGCTGGAGAATGCACATTTGTAAGACAAGATTATATAGAGGCGCAAAAAATATTGTTTAATGTAAAAGAGCATTTGGATTCAAAACAATATGAATCTCTAATTAAAGACTTTATGACTTTATTTGCAAAAGACAATTGGAGATTTGATCCCGATAGGTTTTTAAAAGACTCTGGAATTTTAGGAAAAGCACAAGAATAAGTTTATTCTGAAAGATAATTTTCAATTCCCATTATTTTTTTTGATTTTTCAAGTTGATCTTTATCTGGTGCTCCCCAATAACCTAAATATTTACCACTAAAAATTTCTTTATGATGTTTATTTGCATGCTCTTTTATATATTTTGAAAAACTATCAGATTTTGTAGCATCCTTCCACTGATAATCAGAATCTATTCCAGGTTCAGGTTTGTTTAAACTAACAAAAACTGGTTTATAAAAATGAAAAATTCTAAATCCACGACTCAGCAATCTTAATGAAAAATTAATTTGATCGCCAGAAAATGGATCTTTGGGATAGTGCAAAAAATCTAATAAATATTTAAAAGGATAAAACATCATTGCTGCAAAAACACAGTTACCTTCGTGAAATACGGTATCGTTAATAGTTATTTTATTATCATTCCATGGCCCACCATCAACCCAGGCAATACCAACCATGCTTTCCGTTAATCTATTATTGCCATCTATTCCATCAGTTCTTATTGATGGCATAAAAGCATTTACGTCATCAATTGTTGAATCAAAATCATTAAAGTGTATTTTTTTGTTTTCTTGCCAGTATAAAGTATTTTTATCGTTTATATCATATGTAAATCCATGAGGCATATTACTTAATACAATTTTATCTCCAGCATATTTTTCTGCAACATAATAATTATTTATTAATGTCTCATCCCAGTTTTTATCAAAAATTGTATGTGCATCTATTTGAAAAATAAAATCATGTTCTTTATCGTACATTAAGGCAGCGTTCATTCTAGAAAAACCTATTCCAAAAACATAAGGAGAAAAAAATTCTGTATATAATGTATTACTAGATTTTAATAGCGAAACATCCTCTTTTGATCCATTGTAAAGATGCGATTCTTTTTTATCTAAAACGGTATTAAATATACTAAAATAAATACGCTCAGGATGCTTAGCAGCATATATTGCAGATCTTATTGTGTCTAAAAGGTAATATTCTCTACAGGAAGCAATTGTTATTAAAATTGTTTTTTCTTTATTGCTCATATTTTTCATTATATCATATATGGTATAATTTAAAAATGAACCTGCCCAAAGAACCATATCATATAATTAAAAATTATTTAGATAAAGATTATTGTAAAGATATGGCTTCATATTTTCTTAAAAATATGGAGGAAGATCCAAGAGAAGGATATAGCACTTTTGGTATAGGTGGCAAAGAATACTTTTTTGAAGAAGTAAATCCAAAACCAAAACCATATGATCCAAATATGAAGCTATACGATATGATCCATTTTGGTTATAAATTTTTTATGGAAAATTATCCAATATATGGAGATTTTGAATTAAACAGATCACATGCAAATTTTATGTTTAAAGATGCAATTTTACATGATCATAAGGATGATAGAAACTTTAATGAACCGATAGAAACATTGGGAAGCAAGACCCATGTTCTTGGATTATTTTTAACTGATGATTACGAGGGTGGGGAATTAGTATTTGGAGATTATTCTATTTCATTAAAACCAGAAGTTGGTGATCTTGTATTTTTCCCTGGCTACTATACAAGACATGGTGTAAACAAAGTTACCTCTGGAGTTAGAATAAATATTTTAAGTCATTATTTTGATATTATAGATAGATCTAAGATTAATCCAGCATACTCAATGTAAAAAAATAGCCCCGCTTTTACACGGGGCCATTATTATGCATACTTTTTAGGAAATTTGTTTTTCCATTTATGTGTGGCTCCTTTTACATAAGAAGACCAAGAGCTCCAGTCTTTACCGCCTTTTGTCATATGATATACAATTTTGGCGTTTTTAACTGGGCTAAAAAGCTCGGCATTTAGGTCAAGTTCAAACTTATCTCGTCTGTCTGGACCCAATTCTCCAATCATATTAATTTGGAATATACCGTAAGAGCTGTCGCCTGTTTTTGCATTGCCGTTAAAGGCAAATGGACGACCATTAGACTCTGCTTTGGCAACAGCCCAAGCAGTCCTAAGACCCTTCCCTTTAAACCCAACAGCCTTAAGTAATTCAACCAATTGTCTATCGGTCAAACTATGAGCATTTTCATACTTCTTCAGTATTGCTTTACTCTTTGCTCTCTTAGAAACCAAAGAAGCCACCTTGTGGGTGGCCCGAACGTCAATGGATTCTTTCATTAGCAAGTTGTTACGGTCAGCAAATGATATTTCTTTCCCGTTGGTCAGAATAGCAAATGCAAGCACCATAATCATTACCCCTGATAGTATTTTATTGTCTCTCAAGTTTTCCTCCTAGAAACAGTTATGACACCTTAACGGTGTCATACACCTAGTATAACACAAATATTACTGACGAGTCAACTTCATTTGATGATATAATATAAAGACTTAATTTTGAAAGAGGAATAAATGGCAACATTTAGAGGTTCTGGATCTGGTACATATAATATTGGAGAACGTCCACCCTATGTAAATTGGACAGTCGTTCGTGGAGATACTGCTGCATTTCGTGTTTATTTAACTGATGATGAGCGGCAACCACTTGTAATTGGAGACTGGACAATATCTATGCAAATTAAAAGACCAACAACAAGTCCAGTGGTTCCAGGGCAAATAACAGATACTGCAACACTACTATATACTTTAACCCCTGCACCAGATGCAGATGATGAAGTTGGAGAATTCACAGTATCATTAACTGCTGCACAAACAACAACACTTGAAACAAATGATATTTGGGACATAGAGGTTTCTTTGCCACAAGATGAGATAGTTTGGACAGTGGCACAAGGGAAAATGACAATTCTTGAGGATGTAACAGCTTAATGGCAACTGTTACTCTTTATGAGACAAAGCCAGTAAGAACTGCTAGAATAGAGCAAGAAGATCTGGTAAATACTTCTTTTAGAACAGGTAAAAGAATATCTTTAATAGAAGAGGTTCTACCATTTAGAATTAAGTTTACAGCTATAAAAGTTCCTGGATACGGACCAAATAATGTTCCGCCTATTCCGTTACAGATTATTGGGTATAGCAACTTTATATTATAAAGGGGTGGTTAAATGAAAACAATAACTATAGCAACTCCCATGTATGGTGGCGTGTGTCATGGAACATATCTAAAGAGCATATTGTCTTTAGTAAATATATTGGGTCAAAAAGGTTATAAAGTTAACTATAGCGATATATCTAACGAATCCTTAATTACAAGAGCAAGGAATACACTAACAGAACTATTTTTAAGATCTGGAAATGATTATTTACTTTTTATTGATTCAGACCAAGGGTTTAATCCTGAAGGTGTGGTAAAAATGATAGAAGAGAATGTTGATCTTGTTGGTGCAGCGGTTCCAATGAAAGGCATAAACTGGGAATCAGTAAAAAATGCTGTTTTACAAAATAAACAAGATCTGTCAAATCACACTGCAATTTATAATGTTAATATATCAGAAACACAAAAAGAAGAATATAAAAAAAATCCAAATGTAATTGTTGAGGTAGACTACATAGGAACTGGCTTAATGCTTATAAGCAGAAATGTATTTCAAACCCTAAAAGAGTATACGCCTTCATATAGATCTGATCAGCATAGCAGTTCTGGAATACAATACGGTGAGACTATATATGATTTTTGGAGAACAGAAGTAGATCCTGAATCAAATAGGTTGCTTTCAGAAGATTATAATTTTTGTAAAATGTGGAGATCTTTAGGGGGTAAAATTTATTTAGCTCCTTATACAAAGGTGGTGCATGTTGGAACATATTGGTTTAAATAAGCTTGATGGATTTGGTCCAATTTATGTTATTAATATGGAACGATCAGCAGATCGTAAAACATACATAGAAAATCATTTTAAAAAATACGGGGTATCAGAATATACTTTCGTAAATGGAATAGATGGATCAAAAGAAGATTTAAATGAACTAATAAATAATCTTGACCAGATTACCGTTTCAAAAAATGAAATATCTTGTGGTATGTCTCATCTTAAAGCAATAAAACACTGGTTAGAAACATCTGATTCAGATTATGCCATCATCATGGAAGACGATGTTAGTCTTGAGACTGTAGATTTTTGGACTTTTACATGGAATGATTTTTTTAGTGCGGTAACTAAAAAATATGATATTTTACAACTTGCAATAACCAATAACTTTATTATAAACAATAGGTTGCATCTAAGAGAACATTTAGACTGGTGTGCAGCGGTATATTTAATAAAAAGACCATTTGCTGAAAAGCTAGTAAAGAAATATGTAGTTGATGGAAAGTATACCTTTAGTCCTAATAGGTTTTTGTCTGTTCCAGAAGGGGTTATATATACGGGAAGTCTTTGTTACTCAATACCGCTTTTTACTTATACCACTCAGTTTGAGTCATCATTGAATCAGTCCCATGTAAATACTATACATACTAACTGTAGGAATCAAACATTAAGATACTGGCAAAACAACTCTATATTTAAATTAGATTTATTGTAATAATATGTTATAATTTGGCTATGGCCAGACTACCACTTTCCACAGTAAAGACAAAGTTCCAGACGGGTGATAGGCCCACGGAACAAGATTATGTTGATCTAATTGATAGTACTTCTGCTCAAGCTACAGATCTTGGCAGCTATGGTAATAATGAAAACACTATTACTGGAATTGAAAGCGCTACCGTTATTGATAATTTTGATGCAACGGTATGGCGAATGGTCAAATATATTATCTCAATAGCAAAGACAAGTGCTGGAGATAATAAATTTTATGCTACAGAATTGACTATACTTGTAGACGGTACAGATGTAAACGTTTCTGAGTATGGAACAATAGACAATGATGGGAATATTGGCACCGTTGCTGTCTCTCGTGCTGGTAGCACAGTTAATATAACTGTGACACCTGTAGTGGGGATTACGCCTGTAACAGTTCGTTTTGCACGAATTGGTCTCAAGGCATAAACTACAAGGAGATATAAATGGCTACAGTCAACAAAGACTTTAAAATCAAAAATGGTCTTATCGTTGAAGGTGCAAATGGTACCATCAACGGTTATGACATTCTTACAAAAGACTCTGCCGATCAAACATACATTATTGGATTGATTGGTGGATCCGCAAACTCGCAGGCAGTTGCTAATACAGTTGTTGCTCGTGATGGTTTTGCAAATTTTGCTGCTAACGTTATTACAGCAGACCTCGTCGGTGATGTTACTGGTGATGTAACTGGTACAGTTTCTGATATTTCAAACCACGATACAGATGATCTTGGTGAGGGCACATCAAACCTTTACTTCTCAAATGCTCGTGCAAAAGATGCAGCAGCAGACTTGCTAACAAGTGCAACACTTACAAATATTACAATTAGCGGTAGTGGATCTGGACTAACAATTACTGCTGAAAACGGTGTTGCAGATTCAGATACAGACGACCTTCTTGAGGGTACAACAAATCTTTATTTCACAAATACAAGGGCTCGTGGAGCTGTTAGTGCTGGAGAAGGACTTCAGTACAATGGTTCAACAGGTGAGTTCACGGCACACCTTGGATACGGTCTTGAAATTGCTAATAATGCAATTCGTATTGATGATGATGTTATTGCTACTGATGCAGATATTTCAAGTGCAGTAAGTGCTCATAACGTAGCATCTGGTGTTCATGGTGTTACAGGTAACGTTGTTGGTACTTCTGATACCCAGACAATTTCCAATAAGACACTTGGATCAAACCTTGATGCTGGTACATATACTATAACAAACCTTGGAACACCAAATAACTCAACAGATGCTGCTACAAAGGCTTATGTTGACGGTGTTGCTGAAGGTCTTCATATTCATGCTTCTGTTGTTGCTGCTACTACAGCAAATATTAATCTTGCAACAGATCTTGAAAACGGAGATCTTCTTGATGGCGTAACGCTTGCTACAGGAAACCGTGTTCTTGTAAAGAATCAGTCTACTGCTTCACAAAACGGTATCTATGTTGTACAAGCTTCTGGTGCTGCTGTTCGTGCAGCTGACTTTGATGCTCCAGCAGAAGTAGATGGTGGTGACTTCGTATTCGTTACTGGTGGTGGTCAGGCTGACACTGGCTGGGTTCAGACATCTGAACTTGTTGCTACAATCGGAACAGACCCAATCTACTTCACCCAGTTCTCTGGTGCAGGTACATTTTTAGCAGGGTATGGATTATATCTTGATGGAAATACATTCAATGCTAATGCTAACGTTCTTGCAAGCATAGATTATGTTTCAGGTGCAATTACTTCTCATGAAGCTCTTCACAGCGGAATCCATGGTGTTACAGGAGATATTGTTGGAACATCTGATACACAAACATTAAGCAATAAAACACTTGGCAACGCAGTTTCCCTTGGAGCTGATCTTGATGCTGTTAATTCGTATAAGATTGTAAATCTTGAAGAGCCATCAAGCAATCAAGATGCTGCAACCAAATTCTATGTTGATAATGCAATTACTGGTGTTGGAAATACAATATCTGGTCTTGATACCGATGATGTTGCTGAAGGAAACAACCTTTACTTTACCAATGCCCGTGCAGAAGCAGCTGTTGCAAATCTTGATACTGGAGATCTTGCTGAAGGTACTAACTTGTACTTCACAAATGCCCGTGCAGAGGCTGCAATGGTTACACCACTTACAGCTGGCACACAAACAAATATTACAGTCACCTACAACGGATTGACTGGAAATTATGACTTTGTTGCAGAAAATGGTGTAGCTGATTCAGATACAGACGATCTTGATGAGGGAACTTCAAACCTTTACTTCACAAATGCTCGTGCCATTGCTGCTCTTGAAGCTGTAACGCCTAACTTTACAGAGATTGATATCAACAGTGTTGCAACACAGGTTGCTGCAGCTACTGCAAATATTGCAACTGCAAGTCAGGTTACGGCATACTCTTGGCCTAAAGCATCTTACCGATCTGCAGAGTTCTTGGTAAAGACTGCTTATAGCACACATACAGAAGTTTCCAAGGTTATCTTGACAATGGATACGTCTGATAATATTGCAATCACTGAATATGCAATAGTTGGAACAAATGGTTCTGCTTCTACAATCACAGCAGATGTGAGCGGTAGCGATGCAAGACTCCGAGTTACAACTCTTAATAATAACTCAACAGTTACCATAGTTGGAACACTGTTAGTATAGTTTAGAATAGAGGAGAACCAGTGGCTACAGTTAACAAAGATTTTAAGGTAAAGAATGGCCTAATTGTTGGTGGTGGTGGAACATTTACTAATGCGGTAACTGTTGCTACCCCGACACTTGGTGGACATGCTACTACAAAAGATTATGTTGACGCAATCGCTGGTTCTCCTTCTATCCCAGTAGGAAATACTGCACCAGAATCACCATCAAATGGTGATCTTTGGTTTGACACATTAACAGAAAGAGTCCACGTATATTATAGTTCTTCTTGGCTGGCAATTGCTAATCTAGAAGATGCAGAAGTGTTACAAGATCATATTCATGATACATCAATTGATGGATCAGGTCTTATTGTAAGTACATTTGTAAGCGGTGGAGCTTATAATGAGCCAGGCTACTTGGTTAGTGCTGGATCTTATAATACTAATTCCTGGGAAGAAACATGGGATGGCGGGATAGCAGTAGATAATTTTAATTAATTATCTGTTATAATACTACCATATACAGAGGAGTGTATAAATGGCAACAAGAATGCAACAGCGCAGGGGTACTGCGACTCAGTGGACAACAGCCAACCCAATATTAAATGCTGGAGAAATTGGGTATGAGACTAACACAAATAAATTTAAGATCGGTGATGGAACAAACCATTGGGCCGATTTAGCATATTTTATTGATGAGGATGCTGTATCAAATTATGTTCTTGATACAGAATTAGGTGAGTTAACACAGGATATTGTTGATGCCGCTCTTGTTGCAGGAACGGGCGTTACAAAAACCTATAACGACAATGCAAATACTATAACGATTGCAATTGATTCAACGGTTACTACAAACAGTGGATCACAAACACTCTCTAACAAAAGTATTGATTTTTCAAATAATACAGTAACAGCAACACTATCTCAATTAAATACAGCAATAAGCGATGGAGATCTTGTATCGGTTGCTGCTCTTTCTAATACATTGTCTGATTACGCATTAGTAAATGATGTGGCCAATATTTATGCTAGTAAAGATTTATTGGCAAATACAATTGAGGCATCTGCGGGGACTGGACTTATATTTAATCCTGCAACAGATCAATTTGATGTTGATTCAACAACAGTTCAACTTAGAATTACTGGAGTCACAGACACAGAGCTTGGTTATTTATCAAATGTAACTTCAGACATTCAAGAACAGATCAATTCTAAGGCTGCATCAGCAGATATTGCAGAACTTTCGGTAGATGCTGTAGCTCAGGCCTTGTCTGCTGGAACGCATACAAATATTAGCGTTTCCTATAATGATGGATCAAACTCTATATCGCTAACTGGAGCAGTAACATATACAGATGAAAATGCACAGGATGCAGTTGGAAATGCTCTTGGAAATGGTCTTTCTTATGATGATAGCACTGGTGCTATTTCTGTAAATACCTCAACAATACAAGCTCGTGTTGCTGATGTTTCTGATACAGAAATCGGATATCTAAATGGTGTAACTTCTGGAATCCAGTCTCAGATTGATGGAAAAATTTCTTCGTCAAGCACAGATACGCTAACAAACAAAACAATTAATTTAGCAAATAATACAGTATCTGGAACTCTTGCACAGTTTAACTCTGCTATATCAGATGATGATATTTTGCCAATATCTGGTGGAACACTAACTGGAGCATTAACACTTTCTGGTGCACCAACAGAGTCTCTTCATGCAGCGACAAAAGCATATGTTGACTCTGCTGTTGAAGGATTGCACGTTCACCCATCAGTTAGGGTGGCTACAACAACAAATGTTGCTTTAGCTACTGCTCTTGAAAATGGTGATGTACTTGATGGTATAACTCTTGTAACAGGTGATCGCATTCTTGTTAAAGATCAAACAACAAAGTCAGAAAATGGTATTTATGTAGTTCAAGCTTCGGGACAACCGACTCGTGCAACTGATTTTGATACAGCTTCTGAAGTTGATAGCGGTGACTTTGTATTCGTAGATTTAGGTAACACCTATGCTAATACTGGATGGGTACAAATTAATACACCAGCAACAATCGGAACTGATGCAATAGAGTTTGTTCAGTTCTCTGGAGCAGGCACTTATACTGCTGGAACTGGCTTGACTCTTGATGGAACAGTATTTTCAATAGCTAATACAGTAGCTACATTATCAGGAACCCAAGTACTAACTAATAAAACAATCAATGGTGCAGATAACACTCTCACAGTAAGAATTGCAAACGATGTTTCTGGACTTGGATCTGGAGTTGCAACATTTCTTGGAACCCCATCATCTGCTAACTTAGCATCTGCAGTAACAGATGAAACTGGATCTGGAGCACTTGTCTTTGGGACATCCCCAACAATTGCTACTCCAAGAGTACAGATGGCAATGAATGCACAAACTGGAACAACATACACACTTGCTCTAACTGATGCATCTAACCGATGGGTGACCTGTGACAACACAAGCGCAATAACTGTAACAGTTCCACCATCTGTATTCTCAGTTGGAGATCAAATAGCTGTTCAACAAACAAATACTGGTCAAGTAACATTCGCAATTGGATCAGGTGTAACAATTACATCAGCTGGTGCAACAACAGCAGCTCCAAAAATTAGAACACGTTACTCATCTGCAGTAGTAATATGCACGGGAAGTAATACGTTCACAATTATTGGTGACATAGTTTAATATATAAATACATATAAAACATTAACACGCTCTTAACAGGGCGTGTTTTTGTTTTTCATAACTTGTGCTATACTTAAGGGAGTACTTTAGAAAATGCAAAGTACTCATTTTATTTTTTTATTACGAAAGGTTTTATAAATGTCAGATATTTTTTCGTTCCGTCTTGTAGATGATTTTATTGCTAAATATAAGGATGTAGAGCCACCATTTGGATTTTCTGATGCTGGCAATAACTCCCTTGGAGAAATAACATTTATTAGGACATATTCAAGAGTAAAAGAAGACGGAACTAAAGAACGCTGGCATGAAGTCTGTCGTCGTGTTATTGAGGGTATGTATTCAGTACAAAAAAATCACGCTAAAGAAAACCGCCTACCCTGGAATGATAATAAAGCACAAAAATCTGCTCAAGAGGCATTTGATCGTATGTTTAATCTTAAGTGGACCCCTCCTGGGCGTGGCATGTGGGCATTTGGTACCCCAATGACTATGGAAAAGCGCAACTCCGCTGCTCTTCAAAACTGTGCAATGGTATCCACAAAAGATCTTGACAAGAATGATCCAGGAGCATTGTTTGCCTGGGTAATGGATGCATTAATGTTGGGTATTGGGGTAGGGTTTGATACCGTTGGAGCAGACAAGGATTTTCCTATTTACAGTCCAACAGAGCCAGCATTTATATATGAGATTCCAGATACTCGTGAAGGATGGGTAGACTCTGTAAGAATGTTACTTAATTCTTACCTAAGACCAAATCAAGCAATTCAAGAATTTAACTATGATCTCATACGACCTCTAGGAGCACCCATTAAAGGCTTTGGAGGCGTTGCTAGCGGTCCACAACCACTTATTGATCTACACAACCGTATCCGCACAGTCATTGGCTGTAGGGCAGGAGAAAAGCTAGACTCTCGTGCAATTGTTGATATTGTAAACCTTATTGGAACTTGTGTTGTTTCTGGTAATGTTCGTCGTTCCGCAACCCTTGCTCTTGGTGCTGCTGGAGATGAAGATTTTATTAATCTTAAAAATGGTGAAGTATTTCCAGAACGAAATTCATTTGATCCAAAAAATCCAGGTTGGGCATGGATGAGTAATAACTCTATCTCTGCAAATGTAGGAACAAAGTATGAAGACTATGTAGATCTTATTGCAAACAATGGAGAGCCAGGATTTATTTGGTTGGATGTTGCTCGTAATTTTGGTCGTCTTGCAGATCCAGCAGATGGAAAAGATTATCGTGTTATGGGATTCAATCCATGTGCTGAACAACCACTAGAGTCCTACGAGCTTTGTACATTAGTTGAGGTTCATCTAAATAGGCATGATACAAAAGAAGATTTCTTGCGTACATTGAAGTTTGCATATCTTTATGGAAAAAGTGTAACACTTATTCCAACACATTGGCCAACAACAAACGGCATTATGCAAAGAAATCGTCGTATTGGAACATCCCTTACTGGGATTGCTTCATTTGCAGATAAGAAGGGTTTGCCAGCAGTTCGTGATTGGATGGACGAAGGCTACAAGACTATTCGTAAATATGATCATTCATATTCTGAGTGGCTTTGTGTTCGTGAATCAATTCGTGTTACAACCGTAAAGCCGTCTGGTTCTGTGTCAATTCTTTCTGGGGCTACCCCAGGAGTTCACTGGGCTCCAGGTGGAGATTACTTCCTTCGTGCTATCCGTTTTGGTGATACTGACCCAATGCTACATCTTTTCAAAGCTGCAGGGTATAAGATTGAAAAAGATCTAGTATCAGCAAATACACAAGTAGTATATTTCCCAGTACATTCTGGACATCCACGATCTGAAAAAGATGTAACATTATTTGAGAAGATTGCACTTGCTGCTACTGCTCAAAAATATTGGTCAGATAATGGTGTTTCTGTTACCCTTTCATTTGATAAGGATACTGAAACTAAGCACATTGCTCCTGCCCTTCATATGTATGAAGGTCAGCTAAAGGCAGTATCATTTTTACCAATGGGCAATACAGTTTATCCACAGCAACCATATACTCAGATTACTAAGGATGAATATAACTCGTATATTGGCAAGATTAAGAAGATTAATTGGTCTGCTATTTACGATGGCGTAGATAATCTTGATTCTGTTGGAGAGGCTTATTGCACTACGGATAGCTGTGAGATAAAAATTGGATAAAGTGGTTTTGTCAAGTACAAAATTGCTATAATCTGGTATACTTATGGTTATGAGTAAGAACATTAATCCTTTAATTAATCCAAAAACTGGTAAGCCAATTGTAAGCAATGTGCGTCGCCAGGTTATTGAAAAGAAATATAACTGGGGCTTATACGTTTACAAAAAATCTAATGGTAAGTGGTTTACTGATGGAGAAGGAAATGTTTTAAACATACCTGCTGTCCGTGGAGATCTTACTAAAATTGCAGAGCTTAAACAAGCAGCAAAATATTATGGTGATGAGGGCGACGGCGAGGCAATATTTGTGCCAGGATTAACTCGTATCTCTGAAGAAGAGCATACGGAGCAAATGGATAGATTTAAAAATGGATTGCTTCCATCAATGAATGACTTAGGCGCAATTCATGCTGCACAACAAACTTTAAAAGCTCATGGAAGAGATGCATACGAAAATGGATAACAAATACGATTTTATTCAGGCTTCATTAAATACTCAGCAAGCAGATGAAAATTTGTTTAAAGATTATGATCCATTTAACAAGTCATGGGACACACTAAAAGATTATTCTGGTATTGATCAAAACTTTAAAAGACGCACCACCCGTAATCTAAATAAGTATGTTGCAACAGATAGCAAACAATATTTAGATTCAGCTGGAGCAATTCCTGCAGGACAAAATGCAGAGTCAAAGGCTATTAATCCTGGAACGGTATATAGAAATGGATACGGGCTATTTGATGTAATTACACCACCATACAATATGTACGAACTTGCTAACTTTTATGATACATCTTTTGCTAACCATGCAGCAATTGATGCAAAGGTTCAAAATATAGTGGGCTTAGGATATCGTTTTGAAATTACAGATCGCACAATGCTTAATTTTGAAATGACAGAAGATGAGGGCAAGGTTGAAAGAGCAAGAGGTCGTATTGAACGAGGCAAGATTTCTATGCGTGATTGGCTAGAATCACTTAATGATGATGAAAGCTTTGTTTCAATTATGACAAAGGTTTATACTGATGTTGAGGCTACGGGTAATGGATTTATTGAGGTAGGGCGAACTACTGCTGGAGATATTGGCTATATAGGACATATTCCAGCAACTACCGTTCGTGTTCGCAGACTACGTGATGGATTCTTACAAATTATTGGTCAAAAGGTTGTTTATTTTAGAAACTTTGGTGCAAAAAATCAAAATCCAGTAACGGAAGATCGTAGACCCAACGAAATTATTCACATCAAATCTTATTCACCATTAAACACATTCTATGGTATTCCAGACATTATTTCTGCATTACCATCATTGATTGGAGATCAGCTTGCATCACAGTACAACATTGATTACTTCCAAAACAAGGCGGTACCAAGATACGTTATTGTAACTAAGGGAGCAAAGCTTTCTGGTGATGCAGAAGATAAGATGTTTAGATTTTTACAAACTGGTCTCAAGGGGCAAAACCATAGAACACTCTATATTCCACTTCCTGGAGACACCGAAAATAATAAGGTTGAGTTTAAGATGGAACCAATTGAAAGTGGTGTTCAAGAGGGTTCCTTCAAGGAGTACCGAAAACAAAATCGTGATGATATTTTAATTGCACATCAGGTTCCTATTTCAAAATTGGGCGGTAGTGATTCAGCAGCAATAGCAGCAGCATTAGCACAAGATCGTACCTTTAAAGAACAAGTATCTCGTCCAGCACAAAGAGATCTTGAAAAAATTGTTAATAAGATTATTAAAGAAAAGACTGATATTTTAGAGCTTAGATTTAATGAGCTTACCCTTACTGATGAAATTGCACAATCTCAGATTATTGAGCGCTATGTAAAGACTCAGGTTATGACTCCAAATGAGGCTCGTGAAAAGCTAGATCTTCCTCAAAGAGCAGACGGGGATGAACCATTTGTAATGAGTCCAAGACAGGCAACCGATGCGGCTGCAAATTCTGCAAGAAATAGAGCAAGGGATTCTGAGCGAACAAATAATAACTCAGACTCCTCATCCACAATTTCTGGAAGAAATCCACAGGGTGAAGGGCGTTCATCCACATAGTATCCACATATTGGATAAAATGTTGGTATAATTGTTCTGCAATGATTATTAATAAGGCCCATTGGGTCACCGACGGCAACAGTGTTCGTTTTTCAATGCCTATTGGCAAGGTTGATCAAGAGCGTCGTACAGTTTCTGGTTTTGCTACACTTGATAATATTGATAGGCAAAACGATATTGTAACCACAGAAGCAAGTTTAGCAGCATTTAAAAAGTTTCGTGGAAACCTTCGTGAGATGCATGGACCAAATGCAGTTGGTAAGGTTGTTTCTTTTAAAGAAGATCGTTATTTTGATCCAAACACTAAAAAGTTTTATAGCGGAGTTTATGTATCTGCATATGTCTCAAAGGGTGCACAAGATACTTGGGAGAAAGTTCTTGATGGAACTCTAACTGGTTTTTCAATTGGCGGTAGCATACAAAAGTCTGACGACTCTTATAACGAAGAACTTGATAAGTCAGTTAGAATTATTAAAGAATATGAATTACATGAGCTTTCACTTGTTGATAGTCCAGCAAATCAATTTGCAAATGTTATATCAATTGAAAAAGGCGAGTTGGGTGGATATCTAGCAAAGGCAGTTGTTGATAATGTTTATTGGTGCAAAGATGATGACATTGTTAGACTTTCTGATGGATTAGAAGAGTCTTGCCCATCTTGCACAGCAACAATGAAAAACATTGGCTTTGTTGAAAAAAGTGAAGACAATATAGAAACAGTAAAGTTCTTAGTTGATAGTGCAAAAGGCATTAGAACAATTAAGATGAAAAAGGAGGAAAATCCTATGACAGAAGAAACAATGGCTGTTGAAGAGACTCTAGAAAAGTCTGATACAGCAGTAGTTGAAAATGTTGAGGTTGCTCCAGAAGCTACAACAGAAGCAGTTGCTGAAGTTGTTGCTGAGGCTCCAGTGCTTGAAAAAGCAGACGAGCCAGTGGCAGAGATAGTTGCTGAAGAAGTTGCTCCAGCTGCTGATTCTGTAGTAGAAAAATCAGTTGATGCAGTTGTTGATACAACAGCAGAAATTGCAAAGTCTGTTGCAGAAATTAATGAATCTCTTACTAATGCCTTGAGCAATCTTGCTGAAACAGTTAAGTCTATGCAGGCTAACGTTGAAGCAATTACAAAGTCCCTTGAAACCGTTACAGGCGAAGTTAAGTCTGTAGCAAGTGAGGTTAGCCAAGTAAAGGGTACTTTTAATGAGTTTGGAAAGCGTGTAGATATGGTTGAAAAAGATACAGCTTTCCGCAAGTCTGGCGATCTAGGCGAGATCGTACAGGAATTGGCTGAAAAGCCAGTTCAAAAATCCCTATGGGGCGGTCGTTTCCTCACAAATACCGACCTATTTAAATAATAAGTACAAATTCACTAGGAGGTGAACAATATGTCGGAACAAGATATCGTAAAGAATTACCCAGGAACAACTGAGGCTCACAATCATGACGGACAAGGTGCATTTGCATCTGGTGGTGTCGGAGGTGCTACAGCAACAGGTCCTGATGGTAACCTTTCTCCAGCAGCGTCTCTTGGTAACATTTCTCAGGCCACTTTCGGGTCAACAGAAGGTATCAACGCTGTAAATCCAACTGGTACGCCAGGTGGTATCCTTGCCCCTGAGCAAGCTCGTCGCTTCATTGACTATGTGTGGGATGCAACAGTTCTCGCCAAAGATGGACGCAGAGTTACTATGCGGGCAAATACCATGGAAATTGAGAAGGTAAATGTTGGTGAGCGTGTTATCCGTGCAGCAGCCCAGGCTGACAGCACATACACAAACGCTGGCGCAACCTTCACAAAGGTAGAGCTCACAACCAAGAAGATTCGTCTTGATTGGGAAGTCTCAACAGAGTCGCTTGAAGACAATATTGAAGGAGGTGCGTTGGAAGATCATCTCGTTCGCTTGATGACCAATGCATTTGCTAATGATATTGAAGATCTCGCTATCAATGGCGATGGTTCCACAGGCAACTTCCTTTCAATCATGGAAGGTTTCGTACACAAGGTTACAGATGGTAGCGATGCTCACGAAGCACTCGTTACAGTAAGCAACGATGACTGGACTCCAGTTGTCATGCAGGATATCATCCTCGCAATGCCACGTAAGTATCGTGCAATTAAGAGCAATCTTAAGTTCTATGCAGGTACTGATGCATTCCAGGGTATCGTTCGCAATAACGGTACACTTGCTGATGCAATTGCTGAAGCATTCGCTGGTACACCAGCAGGTGCTAACCCACAGCGTCAAGCATATCTTGATGGTGCAGGGCAGACATTCGGCAATGCACGTACTACCCGTGTTCTCGGTGTAGATGTTATGGAAGTTCCTTACTACCCAGCAGATTATGTTGATTTGACATTCCCTGCTAACCGTGTTTGGGGTTTCCAGCGAGACATCACCGTTAACCGTGAGTACAAGCCAAAGAAGGATACAGTTGAGTACACAGTATTCGTCCGATTTGGTCTGCAATGGGAAGAGCTTGATGCAGTTGCGTTCGCAGATGCAGCATCTGATTCCTAATAAAAACTGAATAAATGAAAGAGGAGGGTAGCGTAAAAACTACCCTCCTTCTTCACATTCTGCTATAATAGCAGTGGAGGATAATATGTCAGCACAACTAATAGAAGATTTAAAAAAGAAAACAGTTCCAGAATTAAAATCATATGCTAAGAAAAATAACATAGATTTGTTTGGTGTTAGTACTAAAAATGAAATACTTGAGGTTATTTTTTCTTTTATTCCAACTGAAGCTCAAATTAAAATGAAAAAACAAGATAAAGAAAATGCCAAGGGAGATAAGATAGCTATATTTTCATCTCGCAATCTTTTTTGGAATGGGGTAGGCGAATTAAACCAAGGATATACTATACTACCAAAGGAGATATCTGAAAAGTGGCTTTCTCATAAAGCTGTTCGTGTAGCAACAGCAGATGAGGTAGCAAAACACTATAAGATTAAAAAATAATGGAAATATTAAGAAAGCCGCCATATCCACTTTCAATATCTTATTCTGTAAATTTTCCAGAAGCAGACTACAAGCTTTTTATTAAAGACAAAGCTAGAGATATAATTTTATTAGAAGAAGTGGTCACAAGTACAGAAGATTCAAAAATAGAATATGATCTTACCGAGTATTTTAGTAAATATGACGATTCTTATGAACTATCTATTTATGAATATCCAGAGTCTGAATTAGGCGATATTGTTGTAGAGGACAACCTTGAAATTTTGAGGCCATACGTTGATGTTTCCACTATGGCAACTACTGCAAGCGAAATAGCAGAATATGATGGATACGAGAAAATTGCAAGAACTATCATTGATTCAATTGTTGGCGGATTTTATTATTATACAGATTACGTTGAAACTGTTGGTCAGGGTACAGATTATATGCCGCTTTGGAATCGTACATACAAGATATTAAAAGTTTATGAAAATTCTGTTTTGGTTTATGATACATCAAATACAGAAGATGGTCCTGCACTTGCAGACTGGAATTATTTAATTACTAAAGATAAAAGTGCCATAACAAAAGATCCAGTTTCTGCCATAGATGGATTCAATAGATCAGAGCAGCAGCCTCCAAATATAATGGTTGCTCCATCAGATTCTTATGCATTGTTTGATACAGAAGATAGCGGCAACATATACACCATATCCCCTGGAGTAGCTTTTCCAAAAGGATATGATTATATATTTTTGCTAGAGCAAGGGTATAAGGTTGTTCCAAACGATATTAAAGATGCAACACTAATGTTAATGGATGATATAAAGTGTGGAAAACTTGACTATTACAAGAGATATATACTTAATTATTCAACAGATCAATTTAGAATTCAAATTGATAAATCGGCATTAGAAGGAACAGGAAATATTTTAGTTGATAAAATATTGGATAAATATAAAGTCAACATAACAAAACTTGGAGTTTTATAGTGGTAATTAATACATGTAACACTCCAGATTTTTTGTATCCCTTAAAAGCAGATATATATTATCCAATAGTTGAGCAGGGCGCATATGGCAATGTTCAAAAAACATGGGTTGTTGATAGAACTATAATCTGTAACTTTGCACCAGCTGGAACCGCTTGGGGAGAAGAAGTAAAACCAAATCCTATGATTAATATGGAAATGATTCTTTTGGGTAGAGTAAAAGATGATTTAAGAATTAGTGAATCTAGCTCAAAAGATTCAATAGTAAATATTATTATTACAAATATAAGAACAAGAAATGATCAACCAATATATATTGAAACTGCTGGCCCAAGATCTGGAAGATCAACTTTATTTGAAATTGCATCAAATGAACCAATCATCAATCCATTTGGAGAAGTTGATTATTATAAGGTAGTAATTCGTAGATCAGAAAATCAGGCATCAGATCTATGATTTCAATTAAACTTAATCAATCTAAATTTATATCTGATATGAATAATATAGTTAATTATTCAATAGGATTTTTGGATGGAGTTAAGGCTGGCAAAACAGCATTTTTAAAAAATATTGGATTATCAACAAAAGAACTATTAGAAAAATTTATTGATGCAAACGCTAGATCTAACCCACAAATGCTTCATCATGTTTATGAATGGTATAGAACAGGTAGTCCAAATGCAAGATTATTTGATATTGATTATACAGTTAGTAATATAGGTCTTTCTTTTTATTCAAATTTTAAACAATCAAACTCTATAAAAAATGGATCAACAGTGCCATTTTATAATAAAGCAAGCATTATGGAAAATGGAGTTCCAGTTACGATTAAGCCTAAAAGAGCACAAGCTTTGGCATTCCAAGATGGCGGAGAAACAATTTTTACTAAAGGGACAGTTGAAGTTTTAAATCCAGGCGGAACTAAGGCTGAAAAGGGTTTTGAAAAAACTATTAATATGTTTTTTAATAAATATTTTACACAAGCATTTTTAAAAACAAGTGGTATTAGACAGTATTTAAAAAATCCTGTGGTATACAAAAAGAATTTAGCTAAAGGCAAGGTAGCTGGAAGGTCTGCGGGTATTTCAACGGGATACGCATGGATTGCAAAGGCAGGTTATAAAGCATAATGGCAAACGAGACAGAGTTTAATACGCCAGCTATTTGGATTAATAAATATCTTCAAGAAAAGTTAGAACCAATATTTGGCAACCCTCCACAATTTTTTCCTACTCAACCTTCAACTTTAGAAGCACTTACCAGCTCATTTCCACCTGGAGATATATTTGCTACATATGATCGTATGTTTAAAATGAATAGAAGTGGATTCCCTCATATTAAATGTGAGCAAATGTTGTATTATTTTTATTCATTTGGAAACACTCCAGTACCTGATGTTGTTAGAGCTACAGAAACAATATTTAGGCTTTTAGATAGAGCAGATGAATCTGCCCAAGAGGTAAATAGCTGGTGTTCTAATCGTAGGGTGGATTTAAAAGATGGCAATTCTCCAGTAGACAACATGTTCTATTTTCATGATTTCAAGGTATATCAGCTAGAAGAGACTAGAGATATTATAGACTTTGGAACAGCAAGGACCTATGCTGGCAATAAAATTATCATTGATTTTGACTATCATCAAATGCCAAGTCTGACCAATAATAACTGGACTCCAGAGCCAAAGCTCCGTGGAGACGACAAATTGACAATATAAAATGCTGTTATACTTAGGTTGAGGAAACACGCCAAAACTTAATATATTCCATTTAAGGAAGAGGTGAAAAAATATGGCATACACTCGTGGTACGTCAAGCAACATCATCGTTGGTGCTGCAGCCATGTTCGTAGCAGACACAACTCTTGATCCGAGTTCGTTAGCTTCATTTGGTAATACTGTATCGTTTAAGGAAACACTTTCCGAAGATGCAGATTATACAAACATTGGTTACACCATGAACGGTCTTGAGCTTCAGTTCCAACCAGACTTCGGTGAAGTCCAGGTAGATCAGGTTCTTGACGTTGCAAAACTTTACAAGCAGGGAATGCAGGTTAATCTTGCAACTGCTTTTGCTGAAGCAACACTTGAAAATCTTTTGTTAGCTTTAGCATACAACGACAATCAGCTCTCTGGTAACGCATCTACATCTGCTGGAAAGGTTCTTAATCTTTCTGCAGGCGAGATTGGCGAGTGCCCAGTTGAGCGTGGTATCGTTGCAGTTGGTCCTGGAACGGGTGACTGCGAAGCCTCAGATACCGTTGAGCGTGTTTACACAGCATATCGTGCTCTCTCAATTGAGAACGTAACTGTTTCCGCAAAGCGTGATGAGCCTTCAATGTTTGAAGTTTCATTCCGTCTTCTCCCAGAAGACACCTCTGGTTCCTACGGTAAGATCGTAGATCGTACCTGGACACCAGCTTCATAATCTTTATTTAGATTAACACTTAGCCCGCTTCTTACGAGGCGGGCTTTGTTGTATGCTAAAATGGTGTAGGGAAAACATGGCAACTAAAGTATATTCTATTAAAAATATAAATCTCTTAGATGGAACAGAGGTAGAAATCTCTCCACTAAAAATAAAATATTTGCGTGAATTTATGGATACCTTTTCGTTAATTAATAACACAAAAGATGATGATGACTCTATTTTATTACTACTTGAATGCGTTAAAATTGCTATGAAACAATATTATCCTAAAATGAAATCTATTGAAGATATAGAAGATAATATAGATATGCCAACAATACATGAAATTTTAGAGCATGCTGGCGGTATAAAAATAAATGATGATTCCAAGGAAACAGTAAAAGAACAAGCAAATAAAAATGAATCTAAAAACTCCTGGGATGATATAGATCTTGTAAAGTTAGAGTCAGAAGTATTTACCTTGGGTATTTGGAAAAATTATGATGAATTGGAAAGATCTATTTCTATGCCAGAACTTATGGCAATAATAGCAGGAAGAAGAGATTTAGATTATGAAGAAAAAAAGTTTTTGGCAGCGATACAAGGGGTAGATTTAGAAGCCTCTTCTGATCGTGGTCAAAAAGAGTGGGAAGACCTAAAGGCAAGAGTTTTCAGTAAGGGACAAACTACAGACTCAAAAGATATCCTGGCTTTACAAGGTCAAAACGCTCAAAGATATGGTTTTGGTATTGGAATGGGTCTTGATTATGAGGACCTAAGATAGCTTTGTTTGTGATATAATTAACATAGCCTAAATAGGAGGAAAATAATGGCAACAACAATTCATGAGGAAAAGACTCTTGTTCTTATTGATGGAACAGAGATCAAGGTTCGTCCTCTAAAAATCTCTCTTCTTCGTCCATTTTTGAAGAAGTTTGATGGAGTTGCGGCAGTGGCAGAAGATAATGAGAAGTCAATGACACTTCTTGTTGAGTGTGCTCAAATTGCGATGAAGCAATACAAGCCAGAAATTGCAGATGATCTTGCAAAGTTGGAAGACCTTTTGGATCTACCAACAGTGTATAAGATTGTTGAAGCTGCTTCTGGAGTAGCGCTTGGAGCAATGCCAGATATTCTTGACGCAAATCAATAATACAATTTAAAATGAGGTGAAATAATTGGCTGATGTAAATGCCGAAATTGGCGTAAATATAGATACGTCTAGTGCATTAGCACAGCTAAAATCGCTTCAAAGAGAAATAGCAAGGTTTCATTCATCTGTAGCAAGAAGTACAGATGCAGCTGCACTTGCACAACGTGATCTGCAGAAGAACTTTATAAATGGCGTAAATGCTATTCAAGGGTTCTCTGCAGAATTACGTACAGTTAGAACTACAGCAGAAAACTTTTCAGATTCTTTAGAACGCAACAAGTTTTCAATGCGGGAATACTTTAGATATTCTGCAGCTTCAACTAAAACATTTGGTAGATTTTTTCGTTCTGAGTTAGATACAGTAAATAAGGTAGCTTTAGAAAATGTAAAGAGGCTACAAACTCAATATATTAAGATGGGCCGTGATGCAAACGGTGCAATGAAAGCTATTGCAGTCATGCCCACAAAGCTTGATTTAAGCAATGTTTCAACTCAGCTACAAATAGCAGCACAAAAACAAGCTTTATTTAATCAGCTTGTAAAACAAGGATCTACAAATCTTCTCAACTTTGGTAAAAATACACAGTGGGCTGGTCGTCAGCTCATGGTTGGTTTTACTCTTCCATTAATTGGGTTAGGAACTGCGGCGACAAAAGCTTTTATGGATATGGAAACTGCTGCTATAAAATTTAAAAAAGTTTATGGAGATTTATTTACAGCACCAGAAGAAACACAATTTGCGCTTGAATCTATTCAGGCACTTGGAAAAGAATTTACTAAGTATGGTATTGCTGTATCTAATACTGTTGCATTAGCTGCAGAAGCAGCAGCAGCTGGTTTTTCTGGATCTGATTTACAAGCACAGGTAGCGCAAGCAACAAGACTTCAAGTACTTGGTCAGGTTGATCAACAAAAAGCACTTGAAACAACAATATCGTTACAAAATGCTTTTAGGATTTCTTCTGTAGACTTAGCTGATGCAATTAACTTCCTTAACGCAGTTGAAAACCAAACTGTTGTATCGCTTGAAGATATTACTACTGCTATTCCAAAAGCAGCACCAATCGTAAGAGAGCTTGGCGGAGATATTAAAGACTTAGCATTCTTTATGGCCGCCATGAAAGAAGGCGGTATTAATGCATCAGAAGGTGCAAACGCATTAAAGTCTGGTCTTGCATCACTTATTAATCCTTCAGATAAGGCAAGAGGAATGCTCAATGATATGGGCATTGATATTGATAATATTGTAGAAAGTAATGTTGGAAATCTAAAAGCTACTGTAGTAGAGTTTGCAGAGGCATTAGATGATCTTTCTGATTTACAAAGACAAAGGGCTATTGAACAACTATTTGGTAAGTTCCAGCAAGCTCGTCTCTCTGCATTATTTGATAACGTAATTCGTGATGGTAATCAAGCAGCTCGTGTTCTTGATTTAGCAACAGCTTCTATGGAAGATTTGGCGGCATTGGCAGAAAAAGAATTAGGTCTTACTGCAGATAGCGCAATGAATAAGTTCCGTGCTTCTATAGAAAGCCTTAAAGTTTCTTTAGTACCAATAGGTCAAACATTTTTAGAAGTTATTACTCCACTACTTGATAAGCTTAATGGTTTATTAGAATGGTTTAATGGTTTATCTGATACAAGCAAAAAAGTAATTACAAAAGTCATATTTTATATAGGTGGACTTGGCCCAGTATTACTAATGACTATTGGTTTGATGGCTAACTTTATTGCCAATGGTATTAAAGGTTTAATGCTTTTAAGAAATGGATTTTTAAGATTAACTGGACAATCTAAAGTTTTAGGTGAGCAAACAAACTTTTTAAGTGTAGAACAGCAAAATGCAGTAGCAGCAGCAGCATCTCTTGAACAATCACACATGAAGCTTCAACAGGCATTTACTGGAGAAGCGGCTGCAGTAAGAAGCCTTATAGCAGAGTATCAAAGAATGGTTACTGCACAAAATGCAGCAGCTACAAGATTCCCTGGAATGATGAGTCCAGGATTTAAAGTTAAAGGATATGAAAAGGGTGTTGTTTCGGTTCCAGGACCTAAGGGAGCAGGAGATATTGTTCCATCAATGCTGTCTCCTGGAGAAGCGGTAATTCCTGCAAAAATGGCTCAAAAGTATGCACCTTTAATTAATGCAATGATATCTGGAAATATTCCAGGATTTAAAAATGGCTTACCAAGTATTTACGGAGGACAAGAAAGATTGCTCGGTCCCTACACAATGCTTGCACCAGGTAATACGCCTGGAGGCTTTGGACTTAGTAAAGAATTTTTAGATACAGCTGGATTTGCAGAATCTCTTAGAAATACTGCAGCTGTTGCAGGATCTATTGAATCAAATATGAGGCTTACTGATAAAACAATACTTTCAATGATTCAGCAAGCAGCTCCATATACTGATGAAATTACAGACCAGCTAAGAATTGCATCACGAGAAATGGCTGAATCTGGTCAACAAGCAAAACATATTAGTGAATTGTTTGCAAGAAAAAGACAAGAGATATCTTTAATATTAGATAGGTTGTCAGCTACAGGAGCTTCAGGAGCTGGTATTGCATCTGGTATGAGAAAGTTTGCCTACGCCACTAATGCAGATATTATGAGTGGGGGCAACGTAAGAGTTCCAGGAGTAACGATTGATCCAAATACTGGAGAAGTAGTTAGAAGCACACACTATAGTATAAGAAGTGGAAAAGCTTCAAGATTCCAGGTAGGAGTTCAAAGGGCTAACCGATTAGCTCCAATATCATCTACAGAAAAATTAACAAGAGCTCATGTTCTACCAGAATCAAGAGTTCTTGCTGGTGGAATAAGACGACTCGGTGGAGCTGGTATGGCCCTTCCACCACAAATGCGTACTGCTGCAGAAGCAGAGATACAACGTAGAAGTGCATTAATAGGAGAAAAAATTGCTCTTTCTGCAGTAGCAGCAGCTGCAACAGGTGCAGGAACTGCATCTCCATCAAGGAAAACTATTCCAATTGGAGAAGATATTGCTCGTGGTCTTCAGGTTGGAATGATGAACCAAATAGATGAGACTAGGGCAGTGGCTGACAGATTATCAAAAACTGCATCCACAATGAAAAGCCCAACAACTGGAAAACCAATAACACAACGAGATATTGCAACAAATAAAAAATTAACTGGTCCTCAAATTGGAAAGATGGCAAGTCCTCTTATTTTGCCTGGAGTTCAGCCTTTGCCAGGTGGAAAAATAATACTTCCTGGACAAGAATCAAAAACATCAAGTGGCTTAATACTTCCTGGACAGCAACAAAAATCATCTAGTGGACTTATACTTCCAGGACAAACTGGAACTCAAAAAGGACTTATTATTCCAGGGACACCAAGAACAATTCCTGGACCAAATGTTCCATTAATAATTCCAAGTCAAAGAAGGACTGGCGCAGCGCCTGGAGGATTAATTGATCCAAGAACTGGTACTTACTTTCCCAAAACAGTTCCTGATTCACAAGCCCCTGGTAAAGTATTAAAAGATACTCAAGAAGGACAGAAACAAAAAACAAAAAGATTTGCAAAGGCTCGTGGTGCAGTAGGTAAAAGAGTTACATCAATGCGTGGCAATGCAATGGGTGCTGGTATGGGAGTATCTGCATTAGTATTTGCATTATCTATGCTTCCTGGAAAAATTGGTCAACTTGCTAATGCCATCATGCCTGCTGTATTTGCGTTACAGGCATTTGCAATGCTTGCTGGAGCAATAGGTGGCATTGGCGCTGCAGTAGTAGCGCTTGGTGTAGGCTTATTTATGTTAAATCAATCAGCTAAAAAATCTGCTGATGAACTTAAAAAGGCTGCAGATTTAGAAGTACAAGCTCGTGTAGGTAGTGCAAAATCTATACAAGAGTACGCAGAGTTTACTGGAAGAGCACTTCCTAGTGCAAGAGAATTTAGTAGAAATAATCGTCAACTTATATCTGCAAGTGGTCAAGCAGTAGAAAGATTTGCAGATTTTTATAAGCAAGAAGGCAATACATCTACAGCAATAATAAACGAAGCTGCAGTAAGAGGAACAGATGTTGGAATGCAGGCAGCGGCTATGGATGTTGCACAAAGAGCAGCTATTTTTGGTTTATCTCCACAAGATATTGCAGCAAATATTAAAGCTGCTTCAGATCTTATTGGTGCAGATCAAGTAGAGTTGAGAGCAAAGGTACAACAGATTCTTGCTCCAAATGGAGAGGATATTACAAAAGAGCCTCTAACGGTAGAAGCAAGAATGAACTTCTTACAGGAAAGCTCAAAACAAAATATACAAGCAATTCAAAAAGATATTTTAGAACTATCTAAGATTAAGCTTCCAAAATTAAATATAAATCCACTTTCTGGAGATATGGCAGTAGGAGGGGTTGGATTATTTAGAAGAGCTATAGATACTGGTAAGAGAATGTCTAGAGGAGAAAGTTTCTCCGATGCGATGACCACCATGACATTCCAAGAATTAAAACAAGCAGCTGGATATCAACAAGGAATTAATGAATCGTATTCTGGTGGTTTTGGCAGTGAGGTAATGGGTGCACTTAAACAAGGTGCAAGAAATATTATGGGGTATGGTTATGAAATTGACACACTTAAGGCATACAAAGATATTCAAGGGTCTGTTTCATCTGCAACAATGCAATTGTCTATAGCATTTACACAACAAAAAGAATCTTTGGCACTTCTTAATCAACAGTATGCCGATGGATTAATTACTAGGGAACAGTATGACGCTGGCCTTGCAACCTCACTGTCAAATTTTGATTTGTTGACAGAAAGTAGCAAGAGTCTTATTAATGAATTAAATAAGATTGATCCAGAAGGTACATTAGCTGCAGATGCCCTTAAGGGTATGGGAGAAGAGGCATTTTCTGCTTTAAAGAAAACTAATCCAGAGCTATTTAAGAGAATAACAAAATCTATGAAAGAGCTTGATGGTGCAGCTCAAATTGATATTATGATGGGGTATGCAAAAGGAAGTTTAACAATTCTTGATGTTGCTAGAATTCCAGAAGTACTAAAAGCCATAGATGGAATGACTGCCGATGCAGCAATTAACTTTATATTAAACTCAGATTTAAGTCAAGGGGCTAAAGGTAATATGACTGCTGGCCAAGCTCAAGCAGAACTAGATAGAATAAATAAAGAACTAGAAGGCGCAGCTTATTATGGTGGTGAAAGAGGAGCATTATTACGAAGAAAAGGAGAAATGGAACTTGCTTTAGCAAATGCAAAAAAAATGGAAAAGGATGCTCTTGGAGTTAACCAAACAGGACCTCTTGATACAGATACTGGTAAAGGTGCTAATAAGGCTGCATCTGGTATTGATAATCTTACAAAGGCTTATGATAAAGAATTAGAAAGATTAAAGAAAAAAAGAGATGCACTTAAGGAAGTTAATGATGAATTAAATCGTCAAAACCAATATCAAATGAAACAAATGGATCTTCTTAATCAGGCTGCAAAAGCGAAAATGACAGGTGATTACTTAGCTGCTGCCGCATTACAGCAGGAATCAATGATGGAGGGTGCTAAATTTGCCAGTGAGAGCAAAGTTATTCAAATGGACAAATTGATAGGTGCTGTTGAAGATAGAAAAGCAAAAATAGAAGATTCTAAAACAATAACTACTGCAGATAAAAAGTTTTTAGGAAAAATAAAATCTGGAAATTATCAGAGTATTGCTCCTATGCCAACAACGCCAGCAGTTGGTTTTGCAGCCAAGGGTATTGCTCAGGAAACTGCTACAACACAAATGGCAGGCGGAGCAGTGTATAATGTAACAATGAATGTTTCAGGTGGAAATCCAGAAGAAATCGCAACCAAGGTGATTGCTAAGATTAAAACAATTAGTAGCAAAAATAATAAGAGTAATGGCGTAACGTCGTTAGGAACACCACGATAATGGCATTTTTATTAAATTCTGGAATTGCTGTATCTCTTAATAATACTCCAACAACTGCAACATATGCGTCTGGCGGAGCTGGAGCAGCAACCACTGTTGTTATATCTGCAGCAAACTCTAATATAAAAATTGGTCAAAAAATTGCTGGAACTGGACTAGCCGCAAATTCAGTAGTTACTAATATTGCAGGAACAACAATAACATTTTCTCCAGCAGCAACATCGCAGATATCTGGAACACTTACATTTAGTACGAACTGGTATCATTTAACTGATCATAATAGAAATGAAATTAATATTAATCCCATAGTTATTGAAAAAGAATCACGAATGGCAAATGGAACTTTAAGAAAGTTTGTTGTTAGTAAAAAAGATATTGTTTCAGTATCCTGGGATCTTGTTCCAACATCACATACAAACCATACGGCACAAATACAGTCAGGAACTGTTGTTGGAAATACTATTGTTTTTGTAACCTCTGCAGCTCATAATTTTACAACATCTTCATCAATCGTTGTTTCTGGCTTATCTCCAAGTCCATTTAATATATCTGGTGTAACACCATCTAGCGTAACATCAACAACGTTTATAGTTCCAAAACCTTCAGCAGCAACAGGGGTATCAACTGGAACTGGTTTTGCACAAGATGTGACCAAAGTTTCTATAACAACGATAGATGGAAAATATGGTGCGGGATGGATTAATGCATTTTATAATGCAAATCATAATATTCCTATCTATGTAAAAGTAACTTCTGCTGATTATACTACTCCATCAAGTGGATCTATGCCATCGGATAGCGCACATACATCGGCATTAACTGGAGAAAAGATTTATCAAGCCTTTATTACAGGGTTTTCTAAATCAATTAGAAAGAGAACAAGAACGACAGACTATGTAGATATGACTCTAGAGTTTACGGAGATCTAATGCTTAGCACTGTTAGTTCATCAATTTTTACTGATTCTAATTCTATTAAAATGACACCAGTGGTGTCTGCTGAATGGAATCAAAATGTTTTTAATCCACCGTATGCAACAGTTGCTGGAGATGGAACCTTAAATACTAATTTAACTACATCTGCAACTCTTGTTAATATTACTGGGGCAGATGCAAAACCAGGGTTTACAACAAAAAAATATGTAATGACAGCAGATGAAGATACTGTTACGTATACCGTTACTCCTACATCATCAAGCAGTGCATTTAAAGTTATTACTTATATTAAAACAAACGAAAACTATCCAATCATTGCAAACATATTGGCAAAAGGATCTTTTAGTCAGTTTGGCTCCTCTAGCGTAGAAATTAATTCTTTTGGATGGACTAAGGTTGAAACATTTATTGGAGGATCTTCGTCATCAGATACTATATCTAGTTTTACGTATACATTTTCTTTTAATAGATTTAGTACTGACGATGATCTTCCAGAAGTATTTTTTACAGTTCCAGAAGTATATGCTGTAAGTTATTTTAACTATCAATACAATTCTGTATGGCCAACAGACTCTATTTTTACAAACTTTAGACCAGGGGAATCATACGTTAATACTGGAAGCTCAAAGTTTTCTTTTCCAAATAACTTTAGACAGGTAACTAAAAATCTTATTGATGGATATGCCTCAGATGTATATATGCCAGTAAGCCCAATTATACAAAATCCTAAAACTGTCAATGTTGCTCCACCAGTTCCGTTTTATAAAAATGGATTACTAAGCGATATGAATCAGTATAAATATTTTGTTTCAGACACTTCTAATAAATCAATAACAGGTCTATACGACAAGGCTGGCATATACACAAATAAGTTAGTTATTAAATTTAATACTTTGATGGCTGTTCCAACAATTAATATATACATTGATGGAACAATCATAAATGTAGATGGATCAACATCAATTAACTTAAATACAAATGCTGGTAAAGAAAATAACGGTATCAGAGAAGATGCAGGCGTACTGGTATTATATTGGACTGGATCTGCATGGACCAGAACAAGATGGTCCTCTATGCCAACATTTAATTCCTCTGGCGATATTGATAAAATAACAACACTTAATAAAATTCGTGTTACACAAACATCTAATACTGCAAGATCAGCTTTCTCAGCTTACGAGTCTGAATCTTTAGATTCTGACATAACAAGAATGCAGATAGTTGAACTATCCCCCAGAATTGAAGTTGACTTATCAGATTATATTTTAAGTTTTTCTGTTAAAAAATCTTTAGATGCAAAAGATACGTATCTTCCAATTTCATCAATTAACTCTGATGATGCATCAATTGTTTTATCTGGCATACCGCTTGGAACAATATCATCATTAGTGCCCGTATTTTCTAGTCAAAGCAATAGGGCTAATAATATGCTAAGGGGCATGTTTAAAAAGAATATAAAATTTTACATTAATTATTATTTAGAAGATTACTTTGACAACTCCACAAGATCGCTGGTATCACCAGATACTTTAATTCCAGGTGGTATATTTTATTCTGATAGCTGGGATGAAACTGATGTAACTGAAGTATCAATTCAGGCATTTGACGTGGGTAGATATTTACAATCAACTCAGGTAGCGGATTATGTATCAAGCTTGAGAAGCGTAATAGATGTTATATCAAATATGCTAGATCTTTCTGGATTTACCGATTATGATTATAACTCTTTGTATGATGTTTGCAACAATAAAAATGTTCCATTAGACCTTGCATACTTTTATGTAAATTCTCAAGATACAACAATCATAGATGCTTTAAACCAAATATTTCTTCCATATCAGATTGGTGCATTCATTGATGAGTTTGGAGTCATGAAATTTTTAAATCTTGCAGATATTGTTGGAAATAAAACAGCAAACATTATTATTAATGAAAGCAATATCGCAGATAGTGGATATTCCGTAACAAACAAAGCTAAACCAGGAAAAATATCATTAAGGTATCAATCTCCTAAAATTAAAAATTCCGCATCTTTAAATACACTTGAGATAGATCCAAACTCTCCATCATTTATATATACAACTGGTAATGAAATTGTTTGGGCACAACAAAACTCAGACTCTGTTGGAATGAACTATTTAAATGAAGATATGAATGATACACAAAGTTATTTTGTTATTGATAAGAATGATCCACTTGATATATTCCACACATTTAGTATTAATACAAACGGATATGCATTTATAGAAAATGAAATAGTATCTTTTATGTATAAAGAATTTGAGTTTAGTGATGAAGTTAATTCTTCTACAGTGTCGGTAAAAAATGAAATTGAGTTTCAGGGAGAACGCAATCGCTTTACTAAAAAATATTTAGTTGGATTAAAGACAAGTGATGGAACAGAAAAGTTTGAATATAATGCGCTAACAGATTTCACTGGACGTATTACCAATATCCAACGTGGAATGTTTGGAACTAAGGTCGCTCCACATACAGTTTTAACATCTGCCAATGCTTCTAGTAAAGCAATTACTTGTAAAAATATATCTAATATATATGAAATTGTTGGAGACGGAACATATAGTGCTGCTACAGATAATCAATTTAAGGCAACAACAACAAATTCTGGTAAGGTAATATTTTATCCTACAACTGAAAGAAGCACTGTCATTACAGAATCTGGAACAGAATATTATAAAACATATTCTACAAAGTTTAACTTTGAAAATAATTTAGAACTAGTATCTGGAGGATTATTCTTTAATGCTGGTGTTGGGCAATCAAATGCCTTTAATGGTACATTTTTTATAGAACTTGTTAGATATAATACTTTGCAAAAAGATGGGGTAACGTGGAACAATCCACCAGTATATAAATATCTTATTGTTGTATATAATGTAGTTGCTGAGCAAAATAATGTTATTGCATATGCAGATGTTACAACTGAGGCCTTATCAATTATTAATAATTTTGAAAAGGTTTTAGAAAAAGAAGTAACGGAGGCTGGAGTATCATATACAGCAGTTTCAGATCCAAGATATTCATCGTTTAACCTAAGAGCTACAACATATAAATCTAATGAGGGTGATGGAGAGGTTGAAGAAGGCACAACAAATCTATTATCAATATTTTTAAATAACATTGAAATTGGAAACTGGGAAGTTCCAGTTGCTGGTGTTGGAGTTACCTGGATCCCAATAGATTTAAATCCAGAAACTGGATTACCTAAAAAGATTAGTTTTGAAACAGATCTATCTTCAGGAAATATTTTTGGTGGATTTATATCAACAGACCCAGTATTTATAGACGGTATAACATACCCATCTCAATCTGGAACTGTTGCAGGATCAATTAGAGAAATATACGCAACGCACAAAAGCTTAAAAGAAAGAAGCGTTAATTATTATTTTCAAGATAGAGAATTTTTAAATGGCATGGTACAAGGACAAAATATATTTTCTAGATCTAAGTCCTACATGATGCAAACTAAACCAGAGATAGTTGGAATTAATTCATACGATATTCAATACACAAGCCCTGCTGCGGTTTCTGTAGATGTTTGGCCCATCAAGTATCTATTAAAGTACATACCTGGAACAGAAATCGTTGACCAACAATATGTTCAAAAAAAGAAAGTTGATGAATATGCTTTGTCATATTCTACTATTATGAATACTGGATTTAGAGCAAAGTTTGCGATTGCAAACAATTCAACCCATATGGTATATTTGAAGAAAGACCCTACAGAAACTATTCAGGGAACCTCAGTGCTTAATCTTTGGACACAAGAAGTTATTGCACCATCTGACCCAGAAATTATAGAAAAGGTATTAGATCCAGCAAACATATCTGAAACAATTCAACTAGACTCAAATTGGATTCAGTCAAAAGAATCTGCAAATAAACTAGTTAATATGATAGCAAGATCAATTGATATTTTTTCACAAGACATAACTGTAAGCATTTTTGGAAATCCCTTAATTCAGGTTGGAGATGTTGTTCAACTTAGCTATAATTTAAGCGGTATTAGTGATCAAAAATATCTAGTTCATTCTGTATCTCATAGCTTTGATGGTGGTTTAAACACTACTATTGTCTTAAATACTGTTGATAAAGGTGTGAGTGTTTAGGCTTGGCCTAATGATATAATTATGTATAAAGGAGAATAAATGGCATATGTAAAAATCTCAGATCCAGCTATTATAGATTTGGCAGGAGTTCAACAAATTATTAATGTTGTTAATCAACATAGTGATTATTTAAATGTTCTTATTAACAAGCTTGGTGTAGCCTATACCCCTGACTGGACAGATGGGGATGAAGTTGATGCAGTAAATGATCTTGCAACTACCACAATTAAATATGGTAAAAGAAAAATACGAGATGATGACGAAGATACCACACCAAATGGCAAAAAGTTTTATGCAAGAAGCGTAACATTTAGTGCTGGCACATCTTTTTCTCAGCCACCATTTGTTGTTGCTACTGTAGATAATTCAGATCACGCTTCTAATACACAGTTAGATTTCGTTGTCTCTGTTCATGATGTAACAACTGGTGGATTTACAATTAGACTTATGAGAGCTGGAGCACAAGGAACACAAGTTCTTGATGAGGATATTCTTGTAAAATGGATTGCTATCGGTCCAAGATAACGGAACAGGACAATGGCAAAAGCAAAATATAACTCTCCATTTACTGTTGGTAAAAGACAGACGTTATATCTTGATGCAGATGATCCAAGAGTAGAGGGATTTGAAGCAGGCATATCAGCTTCAAGGGCAGGTGCAGAAATTGTTATTGTTAATCCAGGTAATGCTGGATTATTAGTTGGATCTGCAGCATCTGCTAGTCCTAAAAGATATCCATCCTCTGCATCTAACCCAAAAGCATCAGAAGGAAAAACTCCAACAGATATAAGTAATTTATCTGCTGAATGGCAAACAATATCTGGAGAGCCAGCATTAGTTTTTTCATTTGATATAGATTTAACAAGTCCAGACAATGATGATGTTGATGCTTTTATATATACTCTAAATACTGGATCTGGAATAACTCCTCCAATATCTTTTACAAAATTAAATAAAACTTCTGACGCACAAGAACTTATATTTTATTATTCAGACAATATAAAGTTTTTTGGTATTTTTCAAACAACATTTACTGAATTTAAAGTAAGATCTCGTGATAAAAGTGGTAATGTTGGGCCAGAAGCAACGCTAACCGTTATTCCATCATATGAAAATGATTTGCCAGCACCAAGCATTACTGTTACATCAATAGCGCAAGGATATTCTGTAGATTGGAATCCAATTGTAGAGTTATATAATTATATATCAGTAGAAGAGGTTATATCTAATGCATCAACTGATCCAGCAGCTGGATATGAGCAGGCATATTTAAATAGTATAAAACCAGCAGTAATCACAACTCCAACACTAGAGGCAAGATGGGTTAGAGCAAGATTTACAGATAAAGCTGGTACATATGGACCATATTCAACAGCATACAAAGTAACACCTACTAATCCAGTTAGTGCAGACAACATTCCACCAGATGCTCCAGCTTCAGGATCAGTAACCGCTGGTATTGATAATTCCACTGGCGCTACTATTGGATTTAATGCCTACGTTGACATATCCTGGTCAGCGGTATCCGATGCCACCTTAAAAGGATATAGGATTAGATTTAGAGAAGACGGAACTAGTAATCCATATTCGTATGTAGATTCACCAGGAACTGGAACATCTTTTAGATTAAACGGCTTATCTATAGGAACAACATATCAAATAGGAATTGCTTCATATGATGAATTTAATAATACATCTTCTGCCTACACCTCTATAGGAACAGCAATAGCAAATGGAACTCCTTTCATAGGAAAAAATGTAACAACTGTCGGCTATTTTGGAGCCTCAGCTACTGGAGATACTGGAACATTTAAGTTTGGATACGGAGTACAGGACAGCGGTGGAACAAAACGAGGACTAGTATTTAATTCAAATAACTACTGGTACATAGATTCAGCACAATCAGCATTATTTAAACTAGGCGGAGATACAAATAACTATATACAATGGGATGGAACAACATTTATTATTCAAGGTGACCTTAGAGCACAAAAGGGTCAATTTGATGGCAATGTTGAAATAAAGTCTGGTGGATCATTATACTCTGGAAATGTTATTGCTGGAAGTTTATCTGGTGCTGGATTTATTTTAAATACTAGTGGTTTAACTTTTAATTCTTCTTCTGTAAATGGCATAACAACTATTAATGGGTCAACAGGTCTTTTGACTACAAAATCTGCCAATATTGGTGGATGGGATGTAACTGCTAATACAATAACAAATACAAGCGGTAGTGGTGTGGTTACTCTTGATTCTACAAATGCACAAATAAGATTAACAAGCGTTAACTATACAGCAGGTATAGCAACACCCAATACAAATTCTACATCTGATATTGTATTTTGGGCAGGTGGAGCAAGAAGTACCGCAGCAGCATTTTATGTTACCGCAAACGGTATATTAAATGCAAATGGAGCCATATTGCAAGGTAGATTAACTACTGGGGCATCTCAGGGTGGGGCAGAGATGAAGTTTGGAACCAGTGTTGGTGCTAATGGCGAAGATGGATTATATATAAACTCTGCAAATTATTGGTATTCAAATGCAGAGTTTAGCATTGGTGGAGGTATTTTAAACGGCACTCATGATTCCGTAATAATAGACTTGTTCAATGGTAACGCTAGTTTCTATATGGTACAAATGCCAACATCGGATGATGACAGTTGGGCAGGAGATCCAACTATTACAAAAAGAACATCAGATGATAAACTTGTTCAGGGCAGAAGGTTTATTTATCTTTCCACGATTACTGGAAGCACAACACCAACAAATCCTACGGGATGGAACAATACAACAAAAACAGGAACAATTACAGATAGCAATGGTACATCACGCAGCGTCAAGGCTGGTGATATACTAATGATTCAGGAATAAACAATGCCAATTTACAGACTTAATTCTTCTGGACAGTGGAAGAAGTTCTCAAGCCTTTACCGTCTAAACAACTCTGGTGTTTGGAAAAGATTTTCTGCATGGTATAGGCTAAACTCATCTGGTATTTGGAAAAAATTATTTTCTTCAGAAGAAGGGCCGAGCATAGCTCAACAAGTTGAAATATCTCAATCAACAAATTCAACTACTGGACTAGTTACATTAACTGGAACAAATTATCATTGGACAAATTCAACTTCACTTACTTATTATTTTCAATGGTATAACTCAGGTAGTTGGCAAACGATAGATGTTGGATCAATAACAAATCCAGCATCAGGATCTTCTAATACTAAAACCTATGTAGTTCAGTCATATGACACTAGCACAAATTCAGATAATTTATATAGATTCAGGGTTGTAGCTACAAATATTGTATTAACTAGCAGCTCTATAAGTAACACAACAACCATTAGTACTCCAAGGGATGTTATAAATGTAACCGCTTCACAAGTCGGAACAGATCTTCAAGCTAGTGTTTCATTTACGGTTGGATCATACACTGGTAGTGTAATAATTAAAAGATATAAATATAGTGGGGGAACTTTACAAAGTACCACTGAATTTTATAAAACAACGGCTAGCCCAACAACAATAACACTTGATGAATACGGCAAACAATATAGATTTTCTGTTACACCATATACTGGCAATATTGTTTCTGGAAATGTTACTGGGTACCCTGGTAATGAAAGTTCATTAACAACTCAGTTTACGTCTAATTTTCCACCAACTCCAATACAAACTTCTAGCCCAACATTATCAAGTACTGGAAACGTTGTAATTGGAACTACTCTTACTGCAAACAGAGGAACTTATCAAAATAATACTATATTTGATGGTAATCCAGATCTTGCAATACAAACACGAGTTTACGGGTGGGTATTTCCTGGCCCCACACTAACAAATGGAACTACAACAGCTCCGCCTACACCAGACACAACATCTGGCGGTACACAGTCATTGCTTACTACACAACTTATGGTTAATTATACGTTCTATGCAGTTGATATAGTTATAGCAGCAGATGGTGCATCTACATACTATTATTATAGTGATTTAAATGCTCGTGCCTTCATCCCATCATTTTCAGACAACTTTAATAGACTTGCTGGAACTGGATCTCAAGGTCTTGGACAAACCAGCACTGGCAGTTGGTACTGGTCAACCAATGGCGGATTGTATGGACCACAAACACCGTCAATAAATACTAACAACTTTTCTTGGCAATTAGATACAGAAGAAATATCTGGAAGGCAGGCCGTTGTTACTTACACCAATCCTTCTGTTGGAAATAGCGCAACTAATTATCCACTTAAAACTATAAATGTTGGAGATTCTAATGTTGCCTTAAAGGTATCTGTTTCTGATGGTGGCGGTGGGCCTGGCCTAGCTTTTTGGGTTACAAGTGCTGGCTCTTGGTGGGCAGTAGCACCAGATTATTCTAGCAGTAGCTCTACATCGTATTCATGCAATACCCCAGTAACTTCGTATTCTTGTTATACTCCAGTATCAGTAACTAGCTACACATGTAATACTCCACAAACTATAACTACTTATGGTTGCGGCGGCAGCGCCTCCACTTCATTTTGTCCAGATGATTTTACTACAGAATATAATGCATTTACAGTAGGTAGAAGATGTAGTGGATGCTCAAGCACAACATCATATTCGTATTCTTGCGGAACAGATCAATATGTTTCAAACGATCCTGGAACAGTTGTTGCTTGTAATTCGCCATCACATAATGGGCAACCATGCTATAAGCTGTTTGTTGGAGAGTTTGGAATTCAGTGGATAGTAAGATATTGTAGTGTTAGTTCTACAACAAGTTATTCTTATTCAACAGTTAACTCAAGCACAACAAGTGGATGTACTGGTGGTCCAATTTCAACCGATGCATCTGGAACTGGTTGTGGAGGATGCACAGTGTCAAGTTCAACAGTTACTACGTGTACTGGTGGTCCAATAGGAACTAATTCAAGCGGATCTGGTTGTGGTGGATGTGGAGTTTCTTCTTCAACATCTTGCAGTGGAGGCCCAATATCAACAGATTCCAGCGGTTCTGGCTGTGGAGGATGTTCAGTTTCTTCTTCAACCACTGTAACATATACAAGTACAATTAAAATATTATCTTCAGTTGGTAGTACTGTAACAAGTCAATACAGTCAAACAGTAGCCACTAGCAATTCTGCCTTTATTCCAATATATGGACTATCAGTTGAAACATCTAATAATACTATTACAGCAAAGGCATATTCAAATACAGCGGTTACAAATCAACTAGGATCAACTTTAACCGCTACCCCATCTAGTCCAACAAAATCCATTGCTGGTGATTCTGCTGTTGGTATAATTAATACTCCAACGGTAGCTAATAGAATAACTGGCAATAGACTTGACGATTTCGTGTATACTAATGTATAATAGAAAAAAGGAGAAAACATGGAAACCCCCCCAATTAAATTAGCATTCATTATAGATAATGAGGTTGCTGATATTTTACATACTGATGAAAGATTGTCTGCGATTTTTTTGAGCAATCCAGTTGTCTTAGATGTTACAGATAAGATTAATTTTAATCCAAATGCTGTTTTGCCTGGTATGATCTATAATCCTGAAACTGACGAGTATGTAATGCCAGAAATAACAGAAGGTGAAAATGTCTAAAAGCCCTTGGCAGATATGGAAAGAAAAGCAGCCTGGAGATTCAGTAAGACCTTGGGATTTGATTAATCCTAATATTGGTAGGGTAGATGATGAGACCTATAGGCTTAGATTTGAAGAAGGCTGCATGAAATGTCCATCTCTGATACAATTGACTAAGACCTGCAAAAAGTGTGGTTGCTTTATGACTGAAAAGGCAAAACTTCCACATGCTTCCTGCCCGCTGGGTAAATGGGGAGCAGTACAAGATGTACCAGATATTGTAGATGACGAGGGAAACATTATACAAAGGTGATTTATGGAATTAACAAGTGATGAAAAAAGAGCCATCTTAGAAAGTCATATTAAAAATGCTTTGACAAATATTTATAATTTGCAGATCTCTTTACTTGCTGAACAAGCAAAAGAAAATCCTAACTCTGACATTGTAAATAATCTTTCAGAGCAAAAAACTAACGAAGAAGCAAAGCGAGATGTTTTGTTACAAGAGTTAGAGAATTTGCCAAATGACTGAAAAAAATGAATTAATTGCAATTGTATTGCAGCAGCGAATTGGTGAACTGGTTGCTAACTACGAAACTCAAATTGCAGTATTGCGGGCAGAAATAACAGAAATGATTAATAATAATAAACAAAAAGCTGCAGATAAATATTCTGAAGATTTATTATCAAAGATAGCAGACAATAAAAATGATGTCTTGTAAAAGATGCAGTGGCAGAGTTTTTGTAGATAGACAATATAGTAGCGCTATTCATTTAGAAACATTTTGTATCATGTGTGGTCAAAGAAAATTTTTTCATCCACCACAAGATAGTGCGGAGGGTTTGTGGCTACTGGAAAAAGAAAGATTGTTAGCCAAGAGTACAATAACGACCCTGTAATTTCTGGGAATAAAAAGGTCTGGTTTCTTAATGGAGACCTTGTAAGACTACACCACAGTTCAAGATCCACAGGAATGGTTACTGTTTATAACATAACAAAAGATAGATTAGAAAGTTGTCTAAGATCTGATTTTAGAAAGAATAGACAAAAAGCTTATACTGTAGCAGAAACTGCAGTGCTTGTCAATAGGCATCGTAAATACTTTCCTAGATTAATTAAATGGGGTGTTATTCCACCACCAATTGGCTCTAAGCTTAATGGAGAAAGAGGATGGCAAATAAGATCGTATTACTCTGAATCACAAGTAAAAGAGATACGTGATATACTGGCATCTAGACACATTGGAAGACCAAGAAGAGACAATTTAATAACTAATAATCAAACGCCTACATCTCAAGAATTGACACGCAGAATGGGCGATGGTATACTTACATATACAAAAACTCCAGACGGTAGATTCATACCAGTTTGGACAGAGAGCATATAGAGCCTGGGGAGGGCAAATGCAAAACGAAGAAACAAAGATTAACGTAACTTTGGGTTACACACTTAATTTAGGAAACTTTCAATCACTCAGGTTAGATCTTGGTATTGTTGATTCTAGACGTGATGGTGAGAATATAGATCAGGCATTTGAGAGAGTCTATAAGTTTGTTGAAGACAAGCTTACCTCTAAAATCAATGAAGCCAAGGTTGAGCTAGAATCCTAATGGCTGAACGCAAAGACCGAATGGCTTTGCTCAGTCGCTACAATAAATATTATTTGCAGAGATATGAGCAAAAGTCTAATCTCAATCTTAATGTAGAGCAGTGGGCTGCAGATGCCCTTGTTGAGTCATATGGCCTAAAAGGTTGTTATGATTTATTAGATTATTATTTTAAAATAGCTCAAGATCCTTCATGGAATTATTTTGCATATAATGCAGAAAAAATTCTATCTGGTAAACTTGAAGTTGAACAGGACAAAAAAGATAGACAGTATCGTAGAGAGCTTGCTAGGAAGTGGTTAAGTGAATAATTCAGAAGCAAAAGTAATATCTGCAGTATTAAATGACAAACAAATGCATGTCTTGCTTCAAGCTAACCTAGATAATTTACTTAGAACTCATAACGATGTATGGAATTTTGTTAGACATTATTTTGATATTAATGGATCTGTTCCACCATCTTCACTTGTAGTTGAAAAGTTCCGTGACTTTCAGGTAATACCAGATATTGGTGCGACTAAACATCATCTTGATGAATTACAAACAGAATATTTAAATGATAGCCTTAAGGATATATTGAGAACTGCTGCTACAGATGTTCAGGGTGGCAACGGTACACAAGCACTTGAACAACTTATTACTAAGACTTCAGAACTAAAAAAGAACACATCAGCAATTAGAGATGTTGATGTAACTGATATTGATTCCGCTGTTTCTTATTACGAAAACGTCCAAAAGATGAAAGAGTCTGGGCAAGTAGGAATCAAGACTGGCTTGCCAGGGTTTGACAATTATCTCCCATCTGGAATTATGCCAGGTCAGCTTGGGGTGTTCTTGGCATACCCAGGAATTGGAAAATCCTGGCTTGCTCTTTACTTTGCAGTACAGGCTTGGAAGCAAGGAAGATCTCCCCTTATCATATCTCTTGAAATGAGTGAGACAGAAGTACGTAATCGTGTATATGCGATTATGGGCGAAGGTCTTTGGTCACATCGTAAACTTAGCAATGGTGAAGTAGAAATTGATATGTTGAAAAAATGGCATGCAAGTAAACTTGATGGCAAGCCTGCTTTCCATATCATATCCAATGATTCTGGTGGAGAAGTTACTCCATCTGTTATTCGTGGAAAGATTGATCAGTACAAACCAGACTTTGTTATTGTTGACTATCTACAGCTAATGTCTCCTAACCAAAGGTCTGAAAATGAAACGGTACGAATGAAAAACCTTTCACGAGAACTTAAGCTAATGGCTATTAGTGAAGAGGTTCCTATTATTGCTATTTCATCTGCTACGCCAGATGATGTAAAAGATCTTAGTAGTGCTCCCACACTTGGTCAAACTGCTTGGTCAAGACAGATTGCATATGATGCTGACTGGGTTATGGCACTTGGTCGTGCTACAAATAGTGATATTATTGAGTGTGTATTTAGAAAAAATAGAAATGGTTTTATGGGAGACTTTTTGGTTCAAGTAGATTTTGACAGAGGATATTACAAGTATAAAGACTTTGAAGAAAAATAATATGACTATAACTCCAAGAATTGATAATGGTATTGTTACTGTTTATTCTAATGATATAGACCCAAACTACTGGATTGATATTTTAGAAAAGGTAAGCAAAGACTCCTATCCATTTGAACATGTAGAGCGTAGACCACATCAAACTATGGAGATACCAGCCTTGTACGATAGGCGTGATAGCTATACATCGCTTGAGGTTCGTGCAATGTTTTATAACATACTAAATCAGTCTCTTATTGATTTTATGAAAAAAAACAATATGAATAAGATGGAGCCATTACGAAACACAATAACAGCATCAAAACTTTTACCATCTATTCCAATGAACGCTCATCAAGATATTACAGATTCACGAATAGACAGTTTTATTGCTCAACTATATATTAATGATGATTATGAAGGTGGCGAACTATTTTTTCCAGAGCACGGATACGCCTATAAACCAAAAGCTGGCGATATGGCATATTATAAAATGAACAACATGCACGGTGTACTTGAAACAAAATCTGGATTAAGGTATACTATAGGATATAGTTTATTGGGGCCGTACTATTAAAATGAGTAAGATTAAAGATTCATACACAGAAGATCAGGTCAAGCGTGTTTTGGCTGGCATTGGAATTGATGTTGAATCTGAAGTAGGACTAGAATACATTGTATTTTGTCCATTTCATAATAACTCTAGAACTGCTGCAGCAGAAATAAATAAATACAATGGCATGCTGTTTTGTTTTTCATGTCAAAAAGTTGCAGATTTACTAGAGACTGTTATGCAGGTTAGTGGTAGAACATATTTTGAGGCATTAAGATATATTAAAAGTAAAGAGAAAGAATCAGATATATCTTTAACAATAAATAAAGCATTATATACAAAGCCAGATTTTGTTCAATTTGATGAATTGCTTATTAAAAGACTTAATATGCAAGCGCTTGAATCACCAAGGGCCGTAAGATATTTTGAGGGTAGAAAGATAACGAAAGAATCTATTTCTAGATTTAGTTTAGGCTATTCTGAAAAACAAGACTATGTTACAGTTCCAGTTCACTCACCTGATGGTATGTGTATAGGTTTTGTTGGCAGATCTGTAGAAGGAAAAGATTTTAAGAATACCCCAGGACTTCCAAAGAGTAAGGTATTATTTAATTTACACAGAATTAAAAATTCTGAAACAGTATATCTAGTGGAGTCTTCTTTTGATGCCATTAGATTAGATCAGGTAGGTTTCCCAGCAGTCGCAACGCTCGGGGCTAATGTTTCTGTATCTCAAACTGAGTTGCTTAAAAAATATTTTAACAACATAGTTTTGATTGCAGATAACGATGATGCAGGAAAAACAATGTCAGAAAAGCTTGTTGATAAACTTGGATCACAAATAACAATAATAAATATAGATAAAAAATATAAAGATATTGGCGACATGGATGATGAATCAATTAGAAAACTTGAGTACAAGTTTGACAATTCAATTATCGCTATGCTACAATAGAAAAAACACAAGGAGAAACAAAACAAAATGGCAATCGTAAAAGGATTAAAAAACATAAACGCATTAGTAGATAAGCCTAAGTCAGAAGGTTCTGGACTTAAGGTTCGTTGGGTTAAATTGGCAGATGGTCAGTCTGCAAAGATTAGATTTGTTAATGAACTAGATTCTGACTCTGCACACTTTACAGAGGATCGTGGTCTAGCCGTTGTGGTATCAGAGCATACCAATCCAAAGGATTATAAGCGTAAGGCAGCCTGCACCCAGGACTCTGAGGGGCGTTGCTTCGGCTGTGAGATGGCCCGTAAAGAGCCTAAGAGCGGCTGGAGAGCCCGTCTACGCTTCTATACCAATGTTCTTGTTGATGATGGTCTAGAAGACCCCTATGTGGCTGTATGGTCGCAGGGTATTAGTAAGCAATCTGCTTTTAATACAATCCGTGAGTACGCACTAGAGACTGGCAGCGTATCAAATGTGCAGTGGAAGCTAAAAAGAAATGGTCAGGGAACTGAAACAAATTACACCTTGATCCCAGCAGCTCCAGATGCAGAGCCTTTCAAGTGGGATGGCGTTGAGCCATTTAACCTTGAGAAGGTTGTTCGTGAGGTCCCCTATCCAGAGCAAGAAGCATTTTACTTTGGATTTGATACACCTTCTGTTACTTCAACAAACGTTGACTGGTAATATATGAACTATGTTGGGCTTCATGTCCACACTCATTACTCATTGATGGATGGTGTGGCTACTCCGCAAGAATATGTAAAAAGAGCACTTGAGCTGGGAATGCCAGCAATTGCAATTACAGATCATGGAACGCTTTCTGGGCATCGTGAAATGTATCGTCTTGCGAAAGAAGCAGGTATTAAACCTATTCTTGGCATAGAAGGCTATATGACAAGCAATCGCTTTGATAATAGGGCGAAGGCAGATAGAACAGATCCATTAGATCAAAACTATCATCATATAGTTCTTCTTGCCAAGAACCAACAAGGTTTAGAAAATCTAAATAAAATTAATGAGATTGCTTGGACTGAAGGATTTTTTAGTAAGCCAAGATTTGATTTTGAAACATTAGAGAAATATAAAGAAGGTATTATTGTTACATCTGCTTGCCTAAGTGGCTGGATTGCAAAAGCGGTAGAACTAGATGAGCTTGCTATTGCTAAAAAGCACATAGCGTGGTTTAAAAATACATTTGGCGATGATTACTATATTGAGGTTATGCCTCATAATCCTGAAAGAGTTAATAAAGGATTAATTGATTTAGCTAAGTCCATGGGTGTAAAGATAGTTGTAACACCAGACTGTCATCACTCAGATACAAGCCAAAAAGAAATACAAGAGTTAATGCTTATCCTAAATACGCATGCTAAATTACAAAAAGATGTTACATATGATAAATCACAAAAGCATAAAGACATGATGGACAGGCTTGACTATCTTTATGGGGCAGATCGTCAAATGTCATTTAGATCTTTTGATATTCACCTTTTGTCATATGATGAAATGAAAGCATGTATGGCAAAGCAGGGTATAGATAATGACGAGATGTTTGCTAGTACATTAGAGATTGCAAACAAAGTAGAAGATTATGATATTAAGTCTGGTCTTAATTTGCTACCAGTTCAATATCGTAAACCTATGGAAGAACTCAAAAACCTTGCTTGGGAAGCAATGGAAGAAAAAAAGCTTACATCTAATTGGCTTGGAAGTGATATATATGAAACTAGACTTAATGAAGAACTAGACATTATTGATCAAAAGAATTTTGGTCCGTACTTTCTTGTAGTCCGTAATATGATTAACTGGGCAAAAAAAGAAGGCATCATGGTAGGTCCAGGTCGTGGATCATCTGCAGGATCACTCTTGTGTTACCTTATCGGTATTACAGATATTGATCCCATTGAACATGATCTCCTATTCTTCCGATTTATTAATCCAGAGCGTAATGACTTTCCAGATATTGATACAGATATTCAAGACTCAAGGCGTGATGAGGTAAAAGATTATCTTGTTAAACAATATCGTCATGTTGCATCTATTGCTACATTTTTAGAGTTTAAGGATAAAGGTGTTGTACGAGATGTTTCTAGAGCTTTAAATATTCCTTTATCAGATGTTAACAAAGTTTTAAAAACAGTTGATACGTGGGATGATTTTTGTACATCCAAGAATTCTGCCTGGTTTCGTGAAAAATATCCAGAGGTCGTAAACTATGGAGATCAGCTTCGTGGTCGCATTAGAGGAACTGGTGTACATGCTGCAGGAGTTGTTACAAGCAAAGAACCTATCTTTAAACACGCACCACTTGAAACAAGAAGTGTGACTGGATCTGATGAGCGTATGCCTGTAGTGGCGGTAGATATGGAAGAGGCAGAGCGCATAGGTCTTATTAAAATTGATGCTTTAGGTTTAAAGACTCTTAGTGTTCTTAAAGATACTATTGATATTATTGATGAAAGACATGGCAAAAAGATTGATTTACTGAATATTGATATGGATGATAAAAATGTTTATCAAATGCTTTCAGATGGATATACCAAGGGTGTATTCCAATGCGAAGCAACACCATATACAAATCTTCTTGTCAAGATGAGAGTAAATAATCTTTCTGAACTTGCTGCATCCAATGCCTTGGTTCGCCCAGGGGCTATGAATACAATTGGTAAAGATTATATTGCTCGTAAGCATGGAAGACAAAATATTGACTACATGCATCAAATTTTAAAGGAATTCACAGAAGATACATATGGGTGTATCCTATATCAGGAGCAAGTCATGCAAGCCTGTGTACATCTTGGCGGTATGACAATGGCAGAGGCTGATAAGGTAAGAAAGATTATTGGTAAGAAAAAAGATGCCAGAGAGTTCAATGCATTCCAGGACAAGTTTGTTAAGGGCGCTTCTGCTTATATTGCTCCTAATGCCGCTCTGGATTTGTGGCATGATTTTGAGGCACATGCGGGGTACTCGTTCAACAAGTCTCATGCGGTTGCTTACTCTACGCTCTCTTACTGGACAGCGTGGCTCAAATACCACTACCCAATAGAGTTTATGTATTCACTTCTCAAGAATGAGAAGGATAAAGACACGAGAACGGAATATTTGATTGAAGCGAAAAGAATGGGCATTCCAATTAAGTTGCCTCATATTAATGATTCGGATAAAGATTTTAAAATTGAAGGTAAGGGTATTAGATTCGGTCTTTCTGCCATTAAGTACATCTCTGATACTATTGCTGACAGGTATATTGCTGCTCGTCCATTTAGCTCATACAAAGAAGTAGAGGAATTTACTTTTACAAAAGGCAATGGTGTAAATTCTCGTGCACTACAGGCCATGAATGCCGTAGGTGCGCTTACATTTAATGACAATCCATCTAATCCAGAGAAGGTTAGAGAAAACCTATATGACTACTTAAATCTTCCTGAGTTTAATATGCCAATACCACAGCATTATCACGCATACCTTAACGACATTGAAGAATATGAGGAAAAGGGTGCATTCATTTTAATGGGTATGGTAAAATCAATTAAGAGATCTAAAGGATGGTCAAGAGTTGAAGTTCTGGACAAAACTGGCTCTGTCGGTATATTTGACGATGAAAACACCGCTATTGAGGCTGGTCGCACTTATATCATTCTTGCAAATGATAATAGGGTTGTTTCTGCAGTACCTGTTGATGAAGTACATAATTCTTCCGATGCTTTGATAAAGTTTTTAAACTATAAGATGTTGCCATATAAAGATGATGAGATGTTTGTTGTTTCGTTTAAGCCTAGAGTCACTAAGGCTGGTAAGAAGATGGCATCTCTTACAGTGGCAGATTCTGGTAGAGAATTGCATGCAATAACTGTATTTCCTACAGCATTTCCAAAAGCATATATGCATGTACAAGCTGGAAATATTTATAAGTTTAGTTTGGGTAAAACAAAAGATGGCACAGTGATAATGGAGGATGTAGTAAGTGTTTGATGAACTAGCAGAACAAATACACGACAATGCAAAGGCAAAAGGTTTTTGGGATAGACCAGCAGATGAAATATTTGTAGCAAAACAAATGATGATGATTGTTTCAGAGGTTGTAGAGGCAATGGAAGTTGTTCGTAAAGACATGGATCCAGATAAGCTGTCTGATGAGTTTGCAGATATTATTATTCGTACCCTTGATCTTTATGCTGGTATGGTAGATGCAGGGTATATGAAAAAGTCTCTTGATTATGCAATTAAAGAAAAGATGGAGATAAACTCCAATAGACCAAAGAAGCACGGAGTAAGATTCTAGTGGTAGTAAATGTAGAAGATGTTTTAGCACAATTAAATCCTAAGTTGAGGAAAAGCATATTAGTTGGAGATGCTGTTCCTAAAACAGAATACGCAGCAACCCCAAGCTTTGGATTAAATAGAGCACTGAATGGTGGTTTGCCGTATGGTCGTCAAGTCCTTATCTGGGGTAGTAAATCAAGTGCAAAATCTTCACTATGCTTGCAAACAATCGCTTTGGCACAAAAAGAAGGAAAGGTTTGTGCTTGGATAGATGGAGAAATGTCTTATGACAAAGACTGGGCAGAAAAGCTTGGAGTAGATACATCAAAGCTTATTGTTTCTCAGGCTAGAACAATCAATGAAATGGTTGATGTAGGCGTAAACCTTATGGAGGCTGGTGTTGATCTTATCGTAGTAGATTCTATTACGTCTCTTCTTCCTGCAATTTATTTTGAAAAGGATTCAGATGAACTCAAACAGTTGGAGAACACAAAACAAATCGGTGCAGAATCTAGAGACTTTAGCAATGCATGGAAAATGCTTAACTATGCAAACAATAAAGTTAAGCCAACTTTGCTTATCCTTATTTCTCAGTCTCGTAATAATATTAATGCTATGTATACTAGCCAGCAGCCTACTGGTGGTCAGGCTACTAAGTTTTATTCCTCAACTGTTGTTAAGCTATTTTCTTCTGAATCCGAAAACCAAGCGATTAAAGGAAAGATTGCGATTGGAGATAAATTAATTGAAGAAAAGATTGGAAGAAAAGTTAGATGGGAGCTACAATTTTCTAAAACTTCCCCTGCTTTTCAAGGTGGCGAGTATGATTTTTATTTTAGAGGCGATGGCGTGGGTGTTGATTCTATCGGCGATCTTGTTGACACGGCAGAGCTAATGGGCATTGTTTCTAGAACTGGGGCATGGTATAATCTAGAAGATGGAACAAAGGTTCAAGGCAGAGAAGCTTTTGTAAATAGAGTTAAAGAAGATTTGAACCTTCAAGATTCTATTAGGTCCAAGGTTATGAATGTCTAACTATACAACCTATCCTGGTAAGTTTCCATGTAGAACTTGCGGGGAAGAAGTTAAAACATGTAGGGTTTATCCAGCAACTGGAGAATCTACTTGGATATGTAGTAAAAAACATTTATCTAAAAGCCAACTTTATACTGTTGGATATAAAAAGAAAAAGGATTATGAGCGAAAAGAACGAGAGTAAAAGGTTGGGGGCTAAGCAGCATAAAAATTCTGGTAGAAATACCAAGAAAGGTGATGCTACTTGGGAAAACTTTACGGTAGATTTTAAAGAAAATTCAAAGTCATTTACTCTTAATAAAGATGTTTGGGCAAAAGCAACTACTGATGCTATTAAGAATGGAAATGATCCAGCCATAGTTGTAGTATTAGGCGATAGCGGAATAAAAACTCGTCTTGCAATTATAGAAGTAGGAATTTTAGAAAATATGTTAGGGGAATATAATGGATAATAACGAACAGTCTAAAACAACGTTAGAAATGGTTAATGGTTTATCTGAAATTGCAGAGTTTATGAATGATGAAGAATTGACTACTGCTCTTACCATGATAGCAAAGCTTATTATAAAGCCAGATATTCCTATGAATGTGGCAACATTAGAGATCGTTAGACTACAAGCCATCGCATCAAAAATGGCATTCAGAGCTACTTGGATGGCAAATGTAGATAAAAATGACAGGGCAAAGAAAAATATATACTATACTGCAGCAGAGTCAATCAACAATTTGGTGTCAGCTCTCAAGTATATAATGCGCTAGTCTGATATACTTATATATAACAAAAGGAATATAATGACAAAAAATTTATTAAAGCAGGTAATGCTTAAGGAATCAGACAGCAAAAATATAAAAAAGAAACAAGATAAAATTATAGATTCAGATCAATTAATTGAGAAGATTAAATCTGGATATACTATTTCTCGTGGCCCAAAGCATATGAAAAAGAAAGCGTTTGCCCCTTCTCAAATTGCATACTCACACGGAGAATGCCCAAGATACTGGTATATTGCTTTTAATGGGGCAGTGTTTCAAGATGATACAGACGCTTATGGTGCAGCAAATATGCAATCTGGAACTATGTCTCATGACAGAATTCAACAAGCAATGCTGGATGCTGGAGTTGCAAAAGAATATATCAATGATAAAAATGAAAAGACAACAGAGTTTAAGGTAATATCTGATGATCCGCCAATCTTTGGTTATGGCGATGCCATGATTAATTGGGAAGGCGAAGAAATCGTTGGTGAAATTAAAACAATGATGAGTGAAGCCTATGAGTATCGTAAGAAAACAAATAAACCAAAGACAGGACACTTAATACAGCTATTAATATATATGAAGGTATTAAAAAAGGCAAAGGGTGTTTTGATATATGAAAATAAAAACACACATGACCTTATGGTTATTCCAGTTGAAGTAAATGATGGATATAAACAATGGATTGAAAATGCTTTTAGTTGGATGCGAGAAGTTAGACAAGCTTGGAAAGATCAGCAACTTCCAATAAAAAATTATCGCAATAACTCTAAGATTTGTAAAGGTTGCCCAGTAAGAGAAGCATGTGTTGAAGCAGGCACTGGAGTAATTAAGATTGCTTCCTTGGAGGAATTGAGTGAAACTCTGTAATAGATTTGATTGTGAAACATATTTTCGTCCTAAGGTAAGCTATCAGGTTTACTGTTCAGATGAATGTAGAGATATTGCAACCAAAGAAAAAATTGCAGAGAGATACCAAGTAACAAAAAGATTAAAAAGAAAAGGCAAAGTAAGAAAATGTCTTGGAGGGTGCGGAGTTAATTTATCAATATATAATGATGAAGGATTCTGCTCAAACTGTAATGTTGTACAAAAAGAAGTTAATAAAATGCTAAAGCAAATTAAAGGATATTTTGATTATGAACAAGATTAAACCTAAAAATATTTGTGCTATTGATGCTAGTACAAATACAATTGCTTTTGCTATTTTTGCTGATGACAAGCTATCAACAACTGGCAAGGTAGCATTTTTTGGACATAACATATATGAAAAAATTATTGATGCTACTGCAAAAACTAGGGCATTTTTTAGATTATATAATATAGATGCAGTAGTTATTGAGCATACGGTGTTTATGAATTCCCCCAAAACTGCAGCAGATCTTGCAATGGTACAAGGTGCAATTATTGGCGGTATTGGATTGACTGGAATAAATCAAATAGGCAGAGTATCCCCAATTACATGGCAAAACTATCTGGGAAATAAAAGACTTACAAAAGAAGAGCAGATATCAATAAGGTCTGCAAACCCAGGAAAATCTGATTCTTGGTATAAATCTTATGAAAGAAATATTAGAAAAGAAAGAACTTCAAAACTTATTGATATTATCTATGATAAAAAAATAGATGATAACGATGTTGCAGATGCCTGTGGCATAGGTCATTGGGCAATACATAATTGGGAAAAAGCTATTAAGTTTGACAAGGATTAGATATGGCTGCTAAACTATATACAAATGAATCCTGGCTTCGTAAACGATATGTTATGGATAAAAAGACTCCACAAGAGATAGCGAAAGAGTGTGGGGCAAGCCTAGAAACAATATACGTTTACCTTGCTAAATTTGGATTAAGGAAATCAAAAAGATGACAGAAAAGTTTAATATTACCGTTGATCAGGTAAATCATCCTACTCACTATACTTCAGATCCGTCTGGTGTTGAGTGTATTCAAATTACTCGTCATCGTAATTTTAATGTTGGCAATGCATTTAAGTATCTTTGGAGAGCAGGTCTAAAAAATGAAGATACGCAAATAGAAGATCTTAAAAAGGCAATCTTTTATATACAAGATGAAATTAAAAGATTAGAGGGAATTTATGACAAACACTGAGGTAGAACTTATTAATCATCTTGATGAAGTAAACCGTGTTGTAGAAGAATATTTAAAAGGTAATGATGCTACCAGAATCTCTAAAGATTTGGGTATGCCGAGGACTCGTGTTGTTGCCCATCTTGATGAGTGGAAGCGTATGGCTTCAGATAATAGTGCAATTCGTGCTAGAGCTAAAGAGGCATTAGCTGGAGCAGATGCACATTACAATAAGCTTATTACCAAAGCATATGAAGTTATTGAGGATGCTACAACTACAGCAAATCTAAATGCAAAAACTGCTGGTATTAAACTTGTAATGGATATTGAATCTAAGCGTATTGATATGTTACAAAAGGCAGGCTTATTAGAAAATAAAGAACTAGCAGAAGAGATGGTTGAGATAGAAAAAAGACAAGAGGTATTGGTTAATATCCTAAAAGACATTGCATCATCACATCCAGAGGTTAGAGATCTTATTATGCAAAGGCTGTCAAGTATTGCCAGAGAAGGTGAAGTGATTACAGTTGTCCACGATGTTCAATGATTTTCTTGAAGCGCTAGAAGATAATCATTTTGAAGAAAAGCCAGTAGATGTAGTAACATTTGTTGAGTCTTCAGAATATTTGGGACAACCACCCCTATCTAAAATACAGTATGAAATAGTTGAGGCCATGAGCCAAATATATCGTAAGCCTGAGCTACAAATTCTGATGGGAACAGAAGCAGGAGCAAGACATTATGACAAATATACTAAAAATGAAATCATCCTTCAACTTGGCAAGGGTAGTGGTAAAGACCATACTTCTACCGTTGCTTGTGCTTATGTTGTGTATAAACTATTATGTCTTAAAGATCCTGCCAGATATTTCGGAAAGCCACCAGGAGATGCCATAGACATTATCAATGTCGCTATTAACGCTGAACAAGCAAAGAATGTTTTCTTCAAAGGTTTTAGAAATAAAATTGAAAAGTCACCGTGGTTTGCTGGAAAATATGATCCTAAAGTAAACTCAATTACTTTTAATAAATCAATAACTGTTTATTCAGGTCATTCAGAACGTGAGTCACATGAAGGTCTAAATTTATTTATGGCAGTACTTGATGAAATATCTGGATTTGCTACTGAGGTTGGAACTGGCAATGATCAAGGAAAAACTGCTGACAATATTTATAAAGCATTTCGTGGTACTGTAGATTCTCGTTTTCCTGATTTAGGCAAAGTAGTTCTTCTTTCATTTCCCCGATATCAAGGTGACTTTATTTCAAAGCGGTATGAAGATGTTATTATGGACAAAGACACTCTTGAACGTAGATATAAGTTTGTTATTAATGAAGAGTTGCCAGAAGGACCAGACAATGAATTTGAAATTGTTTGGGAAGAAGATCATATAAAATCATACAAATATCCTAGAATGTTTGCACTAAAACGTCCAACATGGGAAGTAAATCCTACTAGAAAGATTGATGATTTTAAGATTGCATTTTTGACAGATCCTGGAGATGCAATGATGAGATTCCTTTGTACTCCAACATACTCTTCTGATGCATTCTTTAAGCAAAGAGATAAGTTGGAAAAGTGTATGACGCTTAGAAATCCATTGGATAATCACAGACGTTTTGATTCAAACTTTAAGCCAGATCCAGATAAAACATATTATATTCATGCTGACCTTGCTCAAAAACATGACAAGTGCGCTGTTGCTATTGCACATGTTGAACGATGGGTAAACATTCAAGTAATAAAAGATTACGAACAGGTAGCTCCTGTAGTTGTTGTTGATGCTGTAGCTTGGTGGGAACCTAAGATAGAAGGCCCAGTTGATTTATCAGAAGTTAAAAAATGGATTATGAATCTTCGTAGAGAAGGTTTTAATGTTGGAATGGTTACATTTGACCGATGGCAATCATTTGATATACAACAAGAATTAAAAGCAGTAGGCATGAGAACTGATACTGTTTCGGTAGCTAAAAAACACTACGAAGATCTTGCTATGATGATATACGAAGAGCGTGTTGCAATGCCAATGCTGCCAATTCTATTAGAAGAAATGTCTGAACTAAAGATAACAGATAATGGCAAAAGAGTAGATCACCCTAGAAAGAAATCTAAGGACTTAGCAGATGCTGTATGCGGAGCGGTATTTGGAGCTATATCGCATACAAGTAGAGACTCTAACATAGAAATAGAAGTCCATACATGGTCTTCTGCCTCCCGACTTGCAGAACAAAATAAGGGTATGGTAGAATTGGACAAGGAAATTCCTGACGACGTTATGGACTTTCTAGACGAATATAAACTAATATAAACAAGGAGAAAAATGAATTCATTGAAGAAGATTGCTATGATCTTGGCTGCAGCCTTGACATTTGGCACATTTTCTGCGATTCCATCTAACTCTGCAGTTCTTGCTGATAGCTTTGCTATTGATGCAGTTGCAGATACGATTTCGGCAGGCGAGACCGCAACAGCAGTTGTAACTCTCACCTTTATTGCAGAAAATTCTGGCGATACCGTTTCTGTTCTCTCCCTTGTATCAAGTCAACCAACAGGTGCTGGTAAGTCTGCTGTTCTTTCTGTAGCAGAAACATCCAGTTCAGTTGTTACTCTTGGTGGGGGGAACACATCTGCTGATATTAGCTCAACAGTTAATGCAGCAGCACAAATTACTGCTAAGCTCAATGTTGCACTTGTTGCACCATCTGCTGCAGGAACATATGTTGTAAATTTGTATCCAGTATTAAAGAGCTCTGGTGGTCGCATTACGGCATCACCGTTGGTCTGGACTGTGACAGTAAATGCATTAGACCTAAAGGCTTCTGCAACAACATCTACATCTATTATTAATAAGGGTGAGACAATTTCTGCAACTGCAGATGCTACAGTCTTTGCTTCAAAGACAGTATCTTCTGATGCAGCAGCAGTTATTGTTGTAACTCAAAAGAACGTTGCAGGTGGAAATGCCTCAGAGTCTCTTACAGTAACAGTCTCTGGTCCTGGACTTCTTGGACATGGATCAAACCATGCAACCATGACGGGATCTGTTCGTGCAATGGTTGTACCAGCAGGAAATTACATTGGTGTATTTTCTGACGGTACTGCTGGAGTTGGAACAGTAACTATCACATCTGCTTCAAATGTTGTTCTTGCTACGGAGAAGGTAACATTCTTTGGCGACATTGCTAAGATTGTTGCTACTGCTGCAAAGCCAGTACTTACTGTTGGATCAAATGCTGATGCTATTACAGCAGTTGCATACGATGCTAATGGGGTTGTCGTTGGTAGTGGAACATTGCTTGCAACATCAGATACGCTTGGTGTAGTCAGCAACTCTGCAACATCCGCAACTATTGTTGATGGTGTAGCAAAGTTTAATCTTACTGGTGTAAGAACTGGTAATGCAAAGGTAGGGGTTTACTCTGGATCTATTGCAGATACTGCTTCTGTTCGTGTTGAAGGTGCTGCTGCTAAGGTAGTAATTGCCTTTGATAAGAAGCAATATACCCCAGGTGAGGCAGCAGTTATTACTGTTTCTGTAACAGATGCTGCAGGTCTTGCACTTACTGGTCAAACATTTGCAAATCTGTTTGCAACAGGTGGAATTTCTACATCCTATGCATTCGGATCAGCAAGTGATGTTATTACTGGTGTTTCTGTAACTACAGATACAACAACAGCAACCAAGACATTTAAGGTATTTATGCCTTCTGCTGAAGGAGATGTTGTTATTTCTGCCACTGGTGGAACTTCTCTGGTTGAGGCAGGACGTGTAGTGATTCGTGATACTGCGACAGTATTTAATCCTGCACGACAAGCTTCTGATGAGGCACTTGCTGCAGCACAGGCTGCAACAGATGCTGCAGTAGATGCAACTAAGGCTGCAACTTCTGCTCAGGAAGCCGCTGACAAGGCTGCTCTTGCTTCTGCAGAGGCTGCTAAAGCTGCACAGGATGCACTAACAGCAGTTAACACTCTTGCACTTGAGGTAGCAAAGATTGTTAAGCAAATTACTGCAATGCAAAAGACAATTAACGCAATTGCTAAAAAGCTAAAGTAATTAGCTTATAAAATGGGGGCAGGGAAACTTGCCCCCTTTTTTATTGCAAAAAATTAAATAATGATATAATTACACCTAGGTAGCCCTTATGAACTATATTCGTAAGTTATTCAGAATACTAATTGTTTCGGGGCTAGTAATAACGACTTCTCTTTTTGGCATGTATGCAGCAGAAGCCAATACACAGATAGATCAAATTCAATCCCAACTCGCTGGTTTAGATCCAGTAACAGATGATATTAAAGCGGCCATATCAAATATTCAAGGCGCAATAAATAAATCAAATCAATTAAAAAATCAATTAGATTCTGCTATTGAGACTGATAAGAAAAACAAAGAACTTTTAGCAAAGTCAGAAGAAGAGCTTGAACAATCAAAAGAAGAGTTAGATCTATCTACATCAGAACTTGAAGAGGCTAAATCAACTCTTGAAGAAGCCCTAGCAAAATACAATGAAAAAGAAGCGGAATTAAAAGAAAAGCTTGATTTAATAGAGTCAATAAAGTCTACTCTAGTATCTGAAAAGGAAAAGTTAGATGCTAAAAAGGCTGAAATAGTAGTGGTTATAGAACAGATCAAAAATAAGCAAGATCTTGTATCTGGAACAAAATCTGCTATAGCAAGTCTTGAGTCCTCTATATCTGCTTTAAATGGTTCAATCAATAGCCAGTCTACAGTGGTAAATAATATTAAGTCAGAAGTTGATTCTTTAAATACAACTATATCATCTTTGACTACCGCAATAACAAACCAACAGTCTGTTGTTTCTACCGCACAATCAGAATATAATGTTACACAGTCAGCATTAACTTCTGCAACAAACGCAGTTAGCAGTCAGGAAACTGTTGTTGCTACCGCTCTTACAAATAAAACTAATGCAGAAAATGCAGTTAATAATGCTGGATCAACAGGACTTCAATATACTGTATATGATCTATTGAGGGATGGCTATGTTAATGGACAGCATATAGCAGTGCCTGGTTCTGTAATATGTACTGGCGTTTTGAATTCGGGCTCTATGAATCTTCCAGTATGTGGTAATAGATACTATGATGTTATTGTTAAATTTACTGGAAAAATTACTGTACCATCACACTGGACTTCTACTAAGTTTGCAGGATATACAGATGACGGGTTTAGAATGTATGTGAACGGAAACCTTGCAGTAAATAATTGGGTAGAGCAAGGAACAACATGGAGCGCTTATTCTCCTATATATGATGTAAGTGTAAATAAAACTTTAAATGTAGAAATTTGGTGGTACAACGGAGGTGGGCCAGGAAGTTATTTGCTGGGATGGGCAATTCCTGGAGGATTTACTACGGCAGGATGTGACTATACTGGAGGCTGGGGTGTAGCATTTAGCTGTAATTTAAATACATTCTCACACGGAGCAGCACCAACACAAGAACAATTAGATGCTAGGGATACAGCAACCGCATTATATAATGTTGAAAATGCTACATTGCAATCATATATTCAGGCAAAATCGGTAGCACAATCAAATCATGACACCAAGACTGCCACTCTAAGTTCTGCTAATTCAACGTTAGCTTCTTTGATATCTCAAAAAAATAGTGCACAGTCTAGCCTATCTACAGCCTCATCTAATCTTGAAAAAGAACAGGTAACGTTAGATAAATTATTAGCTGATAGCAATGCTTTAAAAAATAATCTGACGGAAAAACAAAATGAATTAGCCAAACAAGAGGCAGAGCTTGCAGAATTAGAATCCAATAAAACTACTTTAGAATCAGAACAATCTAGCATAGAATCAGAAATATCTAATAAAGAAACAGAGTTGTCTGCCGAAGAATCAAATTCACAAAACTTGACGGAAGAAAAATCTTCCTTATATTTAGAATATCAAACAAAAGAAACTGAAAAAACAACGGCAGAATCTAAATTAGAATCATCTAAATCTAGAGTAGAAAAAGCAGAAACAGATTTTGCAAATAAGACAACTGAATCTGAAAATTCAGAGAAAAAAATAGAAGACACAGAGGCAGAAAAAGAATCGGTAGAAGATGAAATATCAGACTTATCTTCATCAACACAAGATCTTATTGCTAAAACTAAAGAAGAGCAGAGGCTTGCAAAAATAGAAGAGGCTAAAGAAGAAGCTAGAGAAGCTGCAGAATCTGGCGGGGTAATTACGGAAGAACAAAAAGAACTTATAGTAAATGCATTATTTGAAAATGCTGGCGGGAATCCGATAACAGCAGAAGCAATAGCAGAATCTGGTATAGATTATGAAGATCTACCACCAGATACTCCAGTTGAATTAGAAAATGGTGTAGTGCTAACTGCTGAAGTTGCAGATGCCCTTGAAGTATTTGAAGATGTAGGAGAGTTATTCTCTGAGGTATTTTCTGATCCAGGCAAAGTCTTGATGGCTTTTGCTAATGTGGGTGCGGATATGTCTCCAGAGGTTAGAGAGAAGGCTGAGGATATAGTAGTTGTCACAGTCATAGTGGGGCAAATTGTAGTAGCAGGATCAATACTTAGGAGGTAAGAAATGAAATGGATTAAAGACAGGGTGCTGGCTATCCTTAATGAAAACTTCACCTTCCTAGGCTTTTTTGTTGCGTGGGTAGTATTAGAGGGCAGTGCAAAGACAGTCGTAGGATATGTGACATTATTATCAATAGCCCTCTGGTTCCTTACCATTGGTGTCCGAGCAAGGGCAGAAGAAGAATAGTGTTATAATGGAGGCTATGAAGATCTCAAAAATATTAGCCTCCATATTTTTGGTAGTAGCATTATCAAGCTGCGGGTACGATGGGCACTATAGATATCCATGCCAGGATCCTGCTAATTGGAATACAGAAGATTGCAAGCCCCCAATATGTACTGCTAATGGGGCATGTCCAGAAGATTTAGTGGGTACCGATGTAGTTGATGGTACAATAGATGAGACGGTAGTAGAGGAAGAAACAACAAATGAGTAAATCAAGATATACATCAGCTGAATTAGATGCACGGCTAAAGTTTGCTCTGGGCATAATGCTTGGGGTTATTTTATTATCAACAACACTTGGCATTCTTTATGCCCTTATATTTGTAACTCAGCCAGTAAATGCACAGTCTGAAAATGACAAGATGTTCTTTAATGTTCTTGGTAGTGTTGCTACATTTATTACTGGTACCCTCGCAGGTTTGCTCATTGGTAAAAGCGGTGCACAAGAAATGAAAGACGCAATGGCAGATCAAGCAAATATTTCTGCTTCAACTGAAGAAGAGGCACCAGCTATTCAGGAAATAACGGAAGAGATCCCCACTGGAAAACCAGAAGGCGAAATGCCAGAAGAAACAGAAGTTGATGAAGACTGGGACAAAGACTAATGAAAATTAAAGATAAATTAATGGTTTACATTACTCTAGGAATCTTAGGCTTTATAGGGCTTGTTGTTATAGGTGAATATGCTTCAATGCTTGCACAACAATTTACTTCAGGTGAAAAATATAGTACCAATGAAGACGCAATCGCTTTAGTACAAAATGCTTTAGTGGGTCTTATTGGAATTATCGGCGGATATTTTGCTGGTAAAGTGAAAGAGGATTAATCATGGCAGAAATGGGAACAGCAGCCAAACTTATTGAAATTGCAAAGGGTGAGCTTGGAGTTATTGAAGGCCCTCGTGATAATGAGACTAAGTATGGCAAATTTACTAAGGCAAACTTTCAACCATGGTGTGGATCATTTGTTATGTGGTGCGCTGATCAAGCTGGCGTAAAGGTTCCTAATACTGTATACACACCATCAGGAGCAGCAGCATTTAAGAAAGCTGGCAAATGGATTGACGGAGATATTGCAGATCCAGAGGCAGGCGATATAGCCTATTTTGATTTCCCTGCTGATGGCGTAGATCGTATCTCACATGTTGGGATTGTTATCAAAGACAACGAAGATGGAACTGTTTGGTGCATTGAAGGAAACACCACTAATCGTAAAGGCGGAAGCCAGCGAAATGGTGGAGAAGTTTGTAAGCAGCTTCGTGCATATAAGAAAAATAAAAAAGGTGTTCAGATTTCTATAGTTGGATTTGGTCGCCCTAAGTTTAAGGGTGGGGCAGCCAAGCAAGACGCATCATTGACAGCTACAGAAGAAAAAACATTTGGTATAAAAGATGAAGATCTTAAGCAGTCAGATACTAAAAAGTGTCCAACATGTGGACAAGCAGTAAAATAGCATACTTGACGATATAAAAATCTTTTGATATACTAGTTAAGAAGCTAGGGGTAAGCATGACTTGTATCGCTGCAATAATCAAAGACGGCAAAGCATATATGGCTGGTGAAAGAGCCGTTACTGATGATTCGCATATATCTAAGATAGATACACCAAAAATATGGAAGACTGGTGATTATCTTATGGGATATTGCGGTGGTCTTGAAGCACAAATAATACAAAATAACTTTAAACCTCCTGCCGTTGAGGGCAATGTGGACAAGTTTATGCGTACAAAATTTCTTGAATCTATTAAGGCATTTTATGATAAGTGGGGAATGAGAGTTGAAAAAGAATCAGAATTATCTTTACTTATATGTGTAAAAGGCAGAATGTTTGAACATGAAACGGCAACACTTGCAATGATTTCCTATGATTCGCATTTTCATGCCATAGGATCAGGTTCGGCTTATGCTTTGGGCTCTCTTCATGCTACCCAAAACTATAAAGACCCAAAGCGTAGGCTGACTCAAGCTCTTGATGCTGCAATAATGTATAGCCCACAATGCCTTTACCCAGTTGACTTTCTTAGCAAGTAGTTGTAGAATATATATATGGATATCAACTTTGAAGAAGAATTTAGTAAAGACATTGATGATAAAGAGTTTGGAATATGGTTGCAAAACGGCATAGACCGTGGGTGGGTATCAAAGCCATTTTGTTATACTCATGAGGGTGACCCCTATATGACTGATGAAGAAATGCAAGAGTGGGAAGATGGTGGAGATCCATGCTTTTTTACTGTTAAAGTATTGGATATTTGATTATGAAAAAAATTATTACGTCAACAATGCTTGGCGTTATATCTGTTATTTTTTCTTCAATGTTTATTCATCCAGGACAAGCAGCAATCAAACAAAATTCCCCGTGTTCTGTTATTAATTCTAAATATACATCTAAGCAACAGTTATATGTATGCACAAAAAATAAAAATAAGTTAGTATGGAAAAAATCTAAACTAATTTTTGACAACGTTGTGATACCAACTATTGTTGAAACTACTACGGTATCAATTAAAACAGAAACATATTCTGCAGGGATAAAGGTAAAAAGTTTTTCACAACAAGCATCAGAAAATTTTTTGCTTTGGGCTGGAAAAAATAGGTCTGTAAAATCTAATCATTTTGTTTATAAAAATTATGACATTCCAGAAGATATTTTTTTATCTATTAATAAAACAGAGATGGAAGCAAAAGATATTTTTGCAGGGTTTGTAAAACAAGATACCTATAGTTTTTATGGTGGAGAAGATAAGGATTGGTTTTATACCCACAAAAAATTTATACCACCAGGTAACACATCTAATATTTGTGGAATCCATCCAGATAGCTTGGCAGCATGTGTAAATTTAATTGATTCAACATTTTTTAGATTACCTCATGACAATTTTAAACCAAGCAATGCTGCATCAGTTTTAGGCGCTCATGAATATTTTCATTTTGCTCAAATGTCGCTTGCAGATCTAACGCCATTTATTAAAAGATCAATTCCTAGATGGTTAGAAGAAGGATCAGCTGAGTTTGTTGGTTATTCAATATTATCAAACATTGAATCAAAACCATACGATAGTCTCTTTGCACAAGATAGAAAAATATTTATTGATATAGATTCTGATCCGTACATTAGTGGAAGAATATTTGTTGAATTTATTGTATCAGAATATGGGTTTGAATCTATATTAAAGATGTTTTATGAATATAGAAACAATAAAAACTTTGATGAAATTTTTTATTCTGTAACAAATAATACGGTACAAGATACTTTAAATAATTTTAAAAAGGTTAAAAATGGATGAAATCTTTGGTATTTCTTTTAATCATGACTCGTCGTTCTGTGCTTTAAAAGATAACGAAATTAAATATTTTTGCAAAGAAGAAAGGGTAACTGGTTTAAAAAGAGATACCCATCCAGCGTTGTCAATGTTTTTGTATAATACTGATTCTCAAAACATAAGCGTAGCTTTTTCTTCCCCAACTTTTAGACCAACGGTTGCCGATTCATATTTAAATCTTGTAAAAAAGAAACATAAAGCAATAGATATTATAGAGTATTCTGATCAACATCACTTAGTACATGCAAATTTAGCATTTTACGATAGTGGCTTTAAAGAAGCTTTAGTTTTTGTAATTGACAGAAATGGATCTGTATATTTTGATTCTTGCAGAGAGTCAGAAACAGTATTTATAGCGTCATATCCAAATAATTTTATACCAATATACAAAAACTTTTGGATAGAAAAAAATGATGCACATCAGCATATTGCAAATTTTAAAAAAGAAAATCCAGATTGCGATATAAATGGAAGATCAATGTTTAGCATTATTAAGGTTTATGAATCTGCTACATCATTAATAAAGCAGCATCCTCTTGAAAATGGAAAAGTAATGGGGTTATCAGCATATGGAAATAAAAATATTAATTATCCAAGTTTATTTATAGATAAAATAACACCCAATGATTATTATTTTGGGCATGATCAAATTAAAGATATGAAAGCATCTACCAATAGAGATCTTCATCATTTAGCAGTTAATGAGGTACCAAAAGAAGGATACCAGGTGTATGCAGACTATGCTTGGCAAGTTCAAAAACAAACTCAAGAAGCAGTTGCTGAACTTATTGATAAGTATGTTAGACAGACTGGAATAAAAAATGTTTGCATAACTGGAGGATATGGTCTAAATGTTGTGGCAAATCACTATTATATAACTCAATTTCCAGACATTAATTTTTTCTTTGAGCCGCTTGCTGACGATTCTGGTAATAGTATAGGTGCTGCAATGAAGCTATACAGAGATACAACTCTTGATACAACAATAAAAAAACTAGAGCATACATTTTTTAATGGATTTAATTATGACTTGAATAATATAAAAGGAATTGATGCATCTATTACAGATGTTGCAAGTCTTATAGCGTCTGGAAAGAGCGTTGCTGTATATAATGGATTAGCAGAGGCTGGCCCAAGGGCTCTTGGCAATAGGTCAATTCTTTTTGATCCTAGAGATCCAAATGCCAGGGATAAGGTTAATCAGATTAAAAAAAGAGAATGGTATAGACCTTTTGCGGCAATGGTTCTTGAAGAAGACGCTAGTACATTTTTTGAAACTGGCAGGGTAGGCAAAAGCGAATTTATGACAATATCTTTCCCTGTAGTTAAAGAATTTAAACATCTTATTCCTGGTGTTGTTCATGTTGATGATACCTGTAGAATACAAACTATTAGTGATAACAACCCCATAATGCAACAATTAATTAGAGAGTTTAAAGATATAGCTGGTATTGGCATTTTATTAAATACAAGTTTTAATTTAGCTGGAAAACCTCTTGTAGAAACACCACAAGATGCAATTGATACATTAAATAATAGTACATTAGACTATATCTGGTTTCCAGAAGTTGCAAAACTTGTCAGCTCTGGTATAATATAATATGGAGGCAATATGTTAAAAAGATTTTGGAATTGGTTCAGAGACAACTCTGGCTATAACTATACCCAATCATCAATGAATGGTGGCACTCATAAGAGATGTCAATGTAAAGAAAAGAGTAATTAAATGGAATCAACTAAAAGAAGTTTATTGAAAACCCTTAGCTGGGAGACTTTTCATCTTGTTGGAGTTGCAGGTGTATTAACAATTGGAGTATATCTTGCTACTGGAGAATGGGAATATGAATATGCTGCACTAGGAGCATTAGTCTATATCGGGTGGGAAGCCTTAGGATATTTTCTTCATGAAAGAGTATGGGCTAAGTTTGGAAAGAAAATATCTTAATGCCTCAGTATGAATATGATTGCATGGCTTGCGCTATGAGATACATAAAAACTAGATCTATGTCAGAAAATGATCCAGGGTATGTGTGTGAGTCTTGTAGCAAGCCTTTAGTTAGAGTATATTCTAATTTTGGTGTACAATTCAAGGGTAATGGGTTTTACTCAACAGACAACAAAGGAAAGTAGCATCATGGAAACCTATCGCATAGAGTTTACTAGTATAGAGGATATAGAGTATAATTTTGATTTTTATAAAAATCTTTTTTTGCAGCATAAGGTTATAGCATTTAACGGTGCAAACTTATCAAAAAACAACCATGACAAATTGCATACGATGCTAAAAGAAAAATTTGGTTGTATGGATATTAATACAGAATATGTAGAAAATCATGCTGCTAGTACTAGGAGAGAAACTTGCGGCCCAGACGATGTAATGCTTGACTGGCATGTAGAACACCCATATTATAAAGTTCCAATAGTATTCTCAACGTGGAATATGCATAAGTTTACAACTGATTCAGAAAATGGAAAAACATATTTTGTTGATATGGAGCTTTTATTTAATAGCCTGTCTGAAGAAGATCAAGACTTTTTAAAAAAATGTATAGAAGAAAATAAATTAGATGCATCTGATAATGTTAAAAATATTCATGGGGTAATAGGATATCACTGGCTTAATCATAATCCAGTAATTAGAACAGCATGGCTAATGGATGCTAAAGCTAATACAGAATTAAAAACTTTTGATGGAAATGAACCAACCTTAGATCAAATAAATAAATATAAAAATCTTATAAAATTAATTAGAGATAAAGTTTTAAATGATTTAGATATAAGGATTGTACATAAATGGAAACAAGGAGACCTCCTTATGGTTGATATTTATAAAATGTGTCATGCTGTAACTGGAGGATTTGATCCAAAAGATAGAGAGTTCACTGGCATGTGGGGATACTTAGATTTTCCAGGAAATAACTAACAGAAAGGTCAAATATGGAAAACATAAAAGAGGAAAAGCGGGATTGGGTTCTTGGTGTAAATGATAGATGCGACAAGTGTAATGCTCAGGCTTTTGTCAAAGTTGTAGGGGTTACAGGAGAACTTCTTTTTTGTTCTCATGACTATAATGCAATTATGGATAATGCTGTTGGCTATGATGCAATGACAAAATTTGCCTATGAAATTATTGATGAAAGAGAAAAGTTAAATGAAAATAGACTCATTGGGAGTGCAAATTGATTAGGCATGCATTTTATTTTACTGCAGATTGGTGTGGCCCTTGTAAAAAAATACGACCTATTGTTGAAGAAATAAATAGGGATAGTGCCACCAAGTTTACAATTATAGATGTAGATGAAAATATGAGTTTATGTCAAGTATATTCTGTTACATCTGTACCAACTTTTATATTTATTGAAGATGCAAAAGAAATTAAAAGAATGTCTGGTGCAAAAACAAAACAAGAACTTGAGGACTTTTTAAATGGATGAGGCAGAAGAAAAATTAATGCAAGATCTAATTTTAAAGGGTGCAATTGAGTTTGCAGGCATTGATTCTGAAACTGGAGAAATGTTATATACTTTTTCTAATAAGATTAAAGATGTAATGCCAGAGCTTTATGAAATACATTTGTCAACTATCAATAAAGATATTATGTATTTTTGGGAAAAGGGCTTTGTAAATATGGATCTTTTTTCAGATAACCCAGTTATTGCATTAACAGACAAGGCTTTTAATGATACAGAAATTGAAAAACTTGATGTTGATAAAAAAAGATCTTTAAAAGAAATAAAAAGAATTGTTATTGCTTAGTCTGGTATAATCACATTATGCTTGATCCATATTTATTAAGCTTGACATTGATAGCAGTTTGCTATATAATTTATAAACAATCAAGAACAAAAAAAAGTAAATACAGACAAAGCGATATACATCAAGTAGTAAAAAACATATTGCAGCCAAGAAATGATGATCATCCATCTAGACCTTCTCAATCAGAAAAACATGCTGAAAAGCATAGTTTAAAGGTTATATTTGTAGATGGCAAAGCATATTGGGTAAACAATAATACTTTTTATTGTGCAGATGTTAATAACGGTAATGTTGATACAGAATCAGCGGTACCAGTAGATGTGTATAGTCTTGACAAAGTGGGTATAAATAGGCTATTATTTATACTAGACAAATTGGGTGATGGGAGCAACAATGATAGTGGCGGTTCAGGGGACCAGAGACTTTGACGACTACAAAATCTTTCTTCGTGCTATGGCTGTTGCCTTATCTACAATGCCGAAAGAAGATAATGAGTTCTTAATTTATTCAGCTGGTCCAGCAAAAGTTAACTCCATGGTCTCTGAGTTTACAAATGTATCTGAAAGAGGCATGAAGTCTAGAGGTAAAAAAATTAAATTCTTCAAGGTGCCTTCTTCGTTTTTAGAAGAAAACATAGATAGTATTAACTATCTTGCATTCTTAAGTAAACCTAAAGAACCCGTCTCAAAGTTAGTAGCGGAAGCCGAACTCAAAAATATTGAAGTCGGAATATATAGATACTGAGGATAATATGTTAATAAATAAATTAGAAACAATGGAATCTATTGTAAAGAAGAATAAAAATTTGCGATGGGATGGCTGGGATATTCTTGATTTAAAAAGATCTGAGGCAGCCAGAACTTCTCCTAATGGTATACGAATCAATAATGAATGGTATTTGCATAGAAGGTATTTGCTTGGTCATAAAGGCTGGGATATTCCAAATAAATATAGGTCGTAATCATGAAACAACACTTATGGAAAGATAAAGGTCTTTGCGTTAACTTAGATACAAATCTTTATTTTGATTTGTATGAAGATGATGAATCAGTAAGGCCAATGGTTGATAGTCTTTGTGGCAAGTGTCCAGTTGCAAAGACATGTTTTGCAAACGGTATATCTGGTAAAGAATGGGGTGTATGGGGCGGAGTTTATTTAGAAAATGGAGAAATATCAAGAGAGTTTTCTAAACATAGATCTAAGCTTCAATGGGGAGACCTTTGGAAAAATTTGACAACAGAAAGTCAATAGTTATATGTATACAGATACTATGCGTAGGGCATTTCATTCTATAGAGGCCCCGTCATATTTTTCTATATCTTTAGTTGACAATGATCACTTCCTTACGATAAAATTGGATGAAAGGTCATTCATTCCGTTAAACCATGATCAGAAAGTAGAAGCAGTGAAGTACGTATCTATGGTAAAAAAAGCATTAGAGATGGAAGGCGCAATAGTTTTAGTTACAAGGGAGCCACTTCAATAATGCAAACATTTTTACCATATACAAATACTTTAGATGCTGCTCATGCATTAGATAATAAAAGACTTAATAAGCAAATTCTTGAATGCTATCAAATATTAAATGTCCTGTCTGGCAGATCCAAGGGTAATGGGTGGAAGAATCATCCAGCAGTATTAATGTGGAAAGGTTATGAGATGGGGCTATGGAACTATGTTATGTCTATGGTGAATGTAGCATCACTTCGGGGCATCAAAACAGAGAATAACGTTAAGAATCTTAATGCTTTATATGAAGAATGCCACGAAGATTGGGGCAACGAGCATCCTGCATTTTGGCGGGATGAAAATAAAGTAATGCGTATTATTACTACTCATCGTGCCAATCTTTTTAGAAAAGATCCTATATATTATGTGAAGTATCAATATGCGGTAGATAGTCCATACAATGCCCCATGCTGTCCAGATCGTAAACAGCCATGCCAGTATTACTGGCCCACACATCAGAGCGAGTTGGTATAATAGATGAACATGCTATCTATATCTCTTGCAACAATTGCTCTTGTGTCTACTACAGCATATATTTTTTCTGCTATTAAGATTATGAAAATGTCAAAAGATTTATTAGAAGTAACAGAGCTATATAATAATTTAGAACAAGTTGTTATGACTGAATCAAATACAGATGGTATTGATTTACACACACAAAACTTTATTAAATTTTTATCTGATTCTCGTGAGATGGCCTTTGAATATATTGATCAGGCACAAGAAGAAATTAAAAGATTCATAGATATAGCTGATAAAGAATTAGCCTTTTTTGATAGCTATGGAGCGTTAACAGAAGGTCATCTATATTATGAAAATCTAAAAGTTATTTCTGAAGAATACAAAAAGCTTAAGACTTTATTACCAGAGGAATCAAAGTAGTGAACTTCTATTTTTTTAATTCACACATAGAAGATATTGAAGAGTTAAAGGCTCATAAATTTTATGGCGGTTTATTTATATATGATGTGCCACTTGGTGATAGATTTACTAAGATAGCCAGAATTATTGATTCAGATATTGAAATGAGATATCTTGTTGCAATCAGGCCTTATGTTGTTTCTCCACAATATCTTTGCATGCTTTACAATTCAGTTAATGGTATGCATCCTGGAAGACTTCAAATCAACATTGTTACTGGTAGTGGGGATATACAAAGAGAAGTAAAAAGAGCTAGCACAGAATACTTAATGAATGAAAATAAAGATTTTGGTGGCATACTTGGGCCAGTAACAGATCTTTCATCAAACATTGATAGGTCAAACTATCTTATAGAATATGTTGATATGTTAAATACTCTTAACACAAATTTGCCAGATTTTTATGTATCTGTTACAAATGAATATGTTTTTAATGTTGCTAAAAGAAATCAAAATAAAATAATTATTCCCTACGCTATGTATAAATATAACAAGTTTGATATATCAGATATGAATACAATGGTAGCCATAAAGCCTATTTTAAGAGAAACAGAAGAAGAACTTGATCAACTACCAAAGCCTACGGGGATCTGGAATAAATATCATGGTCAATATGATAGAAAAGATTATGATTATTTTACCTATTCTGAATTTTCCGACTTGATGGACACCTTTAAGGCAAATGGCATAAACGAAGTTCTTATATCAAGCTGTAAAATTGAAGATATTTATAATCCCCCCACCATAGAAAGGTTTCATGTAATGAATTTTGTAAAACAATATAACAGCAAAGGTGGTTTATAATAATGGACTTTTATTATTTTGGCGGTCATATCGGAAGCAGTTTAATGAAAGATCTTGATGATGCAAATTTTACTGGGGTATTGTTTACTTATGATGCAATGCAAGGAGATTTTTTTACGAGGTTAGCTAGAGATATTAAGCATGATCAAAAAATTAAATATATGATTGCTATTAGACCCTATGCCATATCACCTCAATATTTGTGTATGGTCAATCAATCAATCAATGAAATTATGCCAGACAGACTACAGATTAATTTAATCTCTGGTCATGTCAAGCCTCATGAGCAATCAGTCGGAGGAATACTTGGCGATATAAATGACTCATCTTCTAATATTGATAGATCTAATTATTTAATTAAATATGTTGAAATGCTAGAAGAGTTAAGAAAAAATCCCAGGAATCAAATACCAGATTATTATGTATCTACAACAAACAGATTTGTATTTGATGCGTCTAGTGCCCTAAATAGCAAAATGATTATTGCCTATAGAAATTATAGACACGGATGCTGGGTCATAAGAAGCGAGTTTGACCAAATTTTAGAAAAGGGAGATCCATTTTCATTAGATGGAACAAGATCAATGATATCGCTTAGTCCAATTATTAGAAAAACTCAAGAAGAGATTGACGTTCTTGATAAACCATATTTAACATATGATACTGATTATTTTACATATGAGCAGTTTGATGCTTTTGTTAAAAAACTTGAATCAGATGGTGTAAAAGAATTAATGCTTGGCGGATGGCCTGAATCAGAAAGAAACATTATTATTAAATTTGTAAAAGAGTATACAGAAAATAATAGGGGCTAAATATAAAAATGAAAAAGAATTCAGAATCTTTATGTTTTGATGATATTCTTCTACTTCCTGGTTATTCAAATGTAGAAAGTAGAAAAAATGTAGACCTTACAATGTATGGATATTCTTTTCCAATAGTTGCATCTCCTATGGATACCGTTTGTGAATGGCAGATGGCTATTGAGATTGTAAATGAAGGCGGTATTGGAATTATTCATCGCTATATGGATACTGCTGAAAGACTATATCAGATTGAAAATGTATCTATTTCGGCACACAATAAAGATGGCATTGGTGTTGCGTTATCCTCATTAGAATGTTTTGATACTCAGTTTATTGATGATGCTGTTGATCTTGGATGTAATTGGTTTTGTATTGATACCGCTAATGGTCATGGTGAAGCTGCCATTCGTGCTACCCAGCATTTAAGAGCTTACTATCCTGGAATCAACATCATGGTTGGAAATGTTGCAACAGCAGAAGGTTATGCAAGATTAGCAGATGTTGGTGCTGATGCAGTAAGAGTTGGCATTGGTGGTGGTGCGACCTGCATAACTAGGATTGTTTCTGGTCACGGCATGCCAACTTTGCAGTCCGTTATGGATGCCTACGAGTATAAGATTAATAATAATATTAAAACATTAATTGTTGCTGATGGTGGACTACGAACTTCTGGAGACATCGTAAAAGCCTTTGCAGCAGGCGCAGATTTGGTGATGCTTGGATCTATGCTAGCGGGCACAGAAGAGGCTCCAGGAAAGCTTATAGATGGCTTTAAAGAGCTTCGTGGCATGGCTAGTGGAGAGGCACAGATGAGCTGGAAAGGTGAGATCTCGGTTGTTGAGGGAGTCTCTGCAAAAATAAAATATAAAGGTTTTGTTCAAGATATATTTAATCAAATTAAAGGTGGTATTGGTAGTGGATGTTCCTATTCTGGGGTATCTAAACTATCAGAGTTGGCAGAAAATTCTGAATATACTTTGGTGTCTCAGGCATCATTATCAGAATCAAAGCCACATGCTATAATGTAAATGGTTTCTATCCTAGGAGGAAATAATGAAACTTAACAAGAAGCATAAGGCAATGCTTGCATCGTATGGACGATCAGTTCTTGGTGCAGTGGCTGCTCTTTATATTGCTGGAGTTACAGATCCAAAGGAGTTGTGGGCTGCATTAGTTGCTGCCCTAGCGCCTGTGGCCCTTCGTGCAATCAATCCAAACGACGCAGCATTTGGTCGTCTTCCAAAGGCAAGCGTTATAGAAGATGCTCTGAAGAAGGTAAAGGCACCAGCTAAGAAGCAGGATACTTCTTTAACTAAAACAGAAGAAAAGTTGTTCGGAATTACAAATGAACAACTTGATAAAAGTAAGAAGAAGACTGCAGCCAAGAAGGTTGCTAAAAAGGCAGTAAAGAAAAAGAAGTAAAAGGATTAGGGGGGTAACAAATTGCCCCCCTTTTCATGATTATGAATATATTATATGAAAAACAAATAAAACCAAAATCTAAAACAGCACTGATAATGTGCACCTATAAAAGATTTAGGAATTTGCCACAAACCTATAAAGATTTATCAAACCAAACAAATAAAGATTTTGATTTTTATATATGTGATAATTCAGGAGCAAATCCTAAACTTTTAAAAATAATAAATAGATACCAGTCACACATAACCTATAATTTATTTGTTAAAGAGTATTGGAATCAATACAGTATATTTGGTAGGTTTTATTTAGCAAGAGATTTGGCAAATGAGGGATATGAAAAAATTATATTCATAGATGATGATCAAAATATACCGCCAGATTTTATTCAAGACTGTTATAATCAATATGATGAAAATATAGTAAAATCATTTTATGCTCATATGATAATAGGAGATTATTGGAAAAAAGAAATGCTTGATCCATATGAGGAAGGCAACTACGTTGGTGGAGGAGGGCTACTATGTAATGCATCCATATTCTTAGATGATAATTTGTTTAGTTGCCCAGAAGAGTACTGGGTATTGGATGATTTGTGGTTCTCATATTATATAGCTAACTTTACAAATTATAAAATGAAAAAACTCAATACTCACATAACTTTTATAAAAGATAGTTTAGCAACAGCAAAAAATTTAAAAAAAGAAAAGGTAGATTTTACAAATAAATATATTATAAATAAAAAGTTGGTTAAAAATGATAATTGATCTAAGAGATATAGATACTTATTACATCAACATAGCCAAGCATAAAGAAAAAAATAACTCAATGATTGATCTTGGCAATAATTTTGGTTTTAAAAATTATAATAGAATTAATGCTGTTTATAATCCTGAAAATCCTATAACAGGATGTGCTTCTTCTCATTACAACATACTAAAAGATTTAAAAAAAGAAACAATAATTTTAGAAGATGATTGTATTATAAAAAATAATCAACCAATAATTAAAGTGCCAAACGATGCCGATGCAGTCTATCTTGGGCTATCCCAATGGGGGTATAGAGATGATATATCAAAACCAAAAAATTTTGATTTTAAAAAACATGAAAATGTAAGAAGCGTATATAAAATTAGCTCAATGTTGTCAACTCATGCTATTCTTTATATAAATAAAGAATATATGGATGCTTGTGCAAGAGTTGCTAAATATTCTATGGACAATGGCATACATATTGATCAAGGATTTGCTAGAATACAAAGATATTATAATGTGTACGCAGTGTCAGATCCAATATTTTATCAAAACAGCAATAGGGCAGCAACTAATTTTAAATTCTCAAATAATAAGATTGTGATTTGATTATGGCAAACTTTGGATCTTTATGGGTTGGCAATAGTATGACAAAGATACAGGAGATATCCTTGTCATCTTTTGTATACCATAAGCATAATTTAACTCTATATGTTTATGACTTGAACATGGAAGTTCCGAATGGAATAAAAAAAGAAGACGCTAGATCAATAATGGATGAGTCAGAATTATTTCTTGTACAAAATACTTATGCAGCTTTTTCTGATCTTTTTAGATATAGGATGATTAAAAAAACGGGATTAGCCTGGGTTGATGCAGATACCATATGTTTATCCTACGACTGGGATAACCTAGGTGATACATATGCATGTCTTGAAAATGAAACAGTAGTGGGTGGTGTTTTATCATTACCTCAAAATTCTCCAGCCCTTGAGTATTTAATTAAGAAATCAACAAAGTTTGATAAGACAAAAATTAAGTGGACTGATGTTGGTCCAGCACTTGTAGACAAAGCTTTTAGAAAATTTAATTTAATGGATAGTGTTTATCCGATGGAAATGTTTTGCGGGATACATTGGTCACAATGGGAAAAATTATGGAATCCTAACAATCTAAAAGAAATTAAGCTATTAGAAAAAACATCAAAAAGTATTTCTGTATATCATTCAATGACAACTCGTGGCGGAATAGATAAAAATTATATTCCACCAAAATCTGCAATGGAATATTTTTATGATAAGTTCGTAATGAGAAAATGGGGATAACATGAATAAAATAAGTATTGAGTATGATAAGGGTGCCAACTTTTTATCTCATTTAATGAAAAATTATGGAAGCGATAAAGGATCTCCACACGAAGTAGATATTACTCCTTCAGGATGGATAGCTAATAGATATACCGATATTTATCATATCTTATTTGGAACAATTCGTGATAGCGCTCAGAAGATTTTTGAGTGCGGTATCGGAACAAATAATGAAGATGTTAAGTCTAACATGACATCTAATGGTAAGCCAGGGGCATCTTTGAGGGGATGGAGAGACTACTTTTGGAATGCTCAGATATATGGAGCAGACATAGACTCTAGAATATTGTTTGAAGAAGATAGAATTAAAACATACTATGTTGATCAAACTGATCCAGAATCAATTAAGACTATGTGGGAACAAATAGGCGAATCTGACTTTGATGTTATTTTAGACGATGGCTTACATGAGGCTCATGCCAACATAACCTTTCTTGAAAACTCCTGGGATAAGCTAAAACACAACGGTATTTATGTAATTGAAGATACCTACTATACCCATGAACCTATAAAGAAATATCTTAAAGATAATAAATATAACTTTATCTTAGTTACTTTTGATAATACCGCCAGCTATTGTTTTATTATATTTAAAACCACAGTTTAAAATAATAAATAGGGTATAATGTATATATGCCATATCGTGTAGGTGCTAAAGGATCTTATGGGTGTTCTGGATACCCAGCCCTTAAAGAAGGCACAAATGAGGTTATGGGGTGCCATAAGACCCGTTCTGCTGCTGCAGGTCAAATCTATGCAATAAACCGCTCTGAAGGCAAAATAGGCAAGGCTATGGTCAAAGAAGGCGATATGGTCATGGCACCCAATGACGACGAGGTTTATGTTGGTCGTGTTGTTCATGTCATGACTGATGGAATGCTTGGTATGCCAGGATCTGAATATGCCCTTGCCGCCTCTAAAGAAGAGCCAGCAATATTAATTCAGCTCTTTGAAATGGAAGAGGGCGGATTAGAAGAAACAGAATATTTTATTGGTGCAAAAGCATCAGATGTTATGGCAATGCCATCTCTTGAATCAAACGAGGGTATGGATAAGTCAATTGACAGCATGGATGAAGAAGACGACAAAGAAGATGATGTTAAAAAAGAATATCAAGGTTGTGGGTGTCCTACCTGTAAGGCAATGAATGTAAGCTGTGAAGATTGTCCAGTTTGTAGTGATGAAATGAATAAAAAATCTCCATGCTGGGAAGGATATGTTCAGCGTGGTATGAAAGAAAAAAATGGAAAGATGGTTCCAAACTGTGTTCCTGTAGAAAAATTATTTTGGGAAAATTCTGCTTTTTACTGGAAGAAACTTTAGTGTCATCTGGACAAAGAAAGAAAAAACATAGATTTAATCCAATACAGATTAAAGATGGATATGTTGTTAGATTAAATAAAAATGGTACAATAAGAGAAGTTCTTGGAAAATACGGGGAGTATAAGCCAAATGGGAAGTAAAATAGTTCAACCATCAGATATTCATAAGGCAGAAACATATACGCCGACATCTGGCATGAAGGCTGCTGCACGTCGTGCACTTAAATGGAAAGAGCAAGGGAAGGCAAGGGGAGCTGGAACACCTGTTGGTTGGGGTCGTGCAAGCGATATAGTTGCTGGTCGTGGTTTGTCTCTTGATACAGTTAAGCGCATGTATTCGTTTTTCTCACGGCATGAAGTAGATAAAAAGGGTAAAGATTTTAATAATACATCCAATCCATCAAATGGTCGCATCATGTGGGACGCATGGGGTGGGGATGCAGGATTCTCTTGGTCTCGTGCAATTGTAGAACGTGAAAAGAAAAAGGCTGAAAAGGCCTGGAGCGGTACTGGGTTTAGTACTAAATAATTTAATTTACAAGGCTATACATAGTATCTGATAAGTGTATATGTTTATGAAAACCCCAATGTCCTTGTAATTTATTAAAATTATAATCAGCTGCATTTTTAAATAATGGATCTTTATTGTATTCTTTATGACAGGATAAATCTTTTATTGATAAAGATTTTTCTATAAAAAAATTATTAGAATTAATTTTATTTTGCATTGTTGTTTGAGATGGATCTGATAAAACTTGCTCCCATATAGTCCAAACAATTTTTATATTATTTGATAAACAATACTGCTCTAACATTTGTATAAACATTAAATTATAAAAAATTGCAAATTCAAATGGTAGTATTGTGTTTGGATTGTGTGGAGCTTTTGATATTTTTTCAAAATCATGTATATAAGAATTACATTTTTGAATAAATTTTAAATTTGATTTTTTAATATTAATATCTAAAGGGCCATCTACTTTACACATTTTATCTTTTACATATGGCATTTCAAATCTTGCTATTGGAAAAACTCCGAATATGTATTGAGGATGGCCAAACTCTTTAAAATATTGAAAAGCTTTTATTACTTGACCTTGCATAGAATCTCCAGGGTACGAAAGATTTGCATAGCTCATACTCATTTTATTTGATAGCATATACGGCCAAGTTTGTTCTATATTTAATCCTGTGCCAAATGTATACGAACATCCCAATGTCATAATATTATGACTACCAAATTCTTCTGATCTGTATCCAATAGAGTTATACTTATATTCAATAGCATGCTCATTATAAAATACTTTATTGATTAATTTATCATTATATAATTTATTGTTTTCTATCATTTCTGATAATTTTCTATTAAAAATATTATCAAAATCAAAATCTATTTTTTCAATCATACTATTATTTTTACTCCATAAATACTTTCCCATTCTAATATATCTTTTTTATCATTTAGCAATGGTTGAGATTTTACATTTAAGCTTGTATTTAATAGTATTGGTATTCCAGTTAAAGAATACCAGTTGGACAAGACTTCATGTAATCCAGGGTGCTGTTCTTTGTTTACTGTTTGTACTCTTGATGTGCCGTCTTTGTGAACCACAGACGGTATAAGCTCTGGCTTTAAACACTTAACAGCATATTGCATATATGGTGAAGTAAATTTCATATCAAACCATTTGCTAGCATATTCTTCTAAAACAACTGGAGCAAATGGTCTAAAAAGTTCTCTTTTTTTAATTTTATTAACTTCATCTTTAATATTTGGATCTCTTGGATCTGCTAATATACTTCTATTGCCCAAAGCTCTTGGACCATATTCTGCTCTACCGTTTGCTACTGCAACTATTTTATTTTTTATTAAAGACGTTATAATTTCATTTACAGGATATTGATTTGATATATCATGGCCAAGATATGGTCCCTTCCAATTTAAGTGTTCACCATACAGAGCTGCGGCAGCACCCAAAGAAGAGCCAGCATCGCCAGGATTTGGCATAATCCATATATCATCAAATATGCTCCAAAGCTTTGTATTAGCAGAACAGTTAAGGGCACAACCACCCATAAAAACTAAATTAGTTTTTCCAGTTAGTGATCTTGCCATTCTCATAAAATCTAATAAACGTAACTCATAAACTTTTTGTACTGCAGCAGCAATATCAAATTTATCTTGTTCTGTTATTAATCCCCAGTCAGATATGCCTTTATGAAAATTATATTTTTGTTTATTAATTGATGGAAAGTATGAATTTACCTTATTAAAATATTTATTTGGATCTCCATATGCTGCCATTCCCATCATAATATATTCTTCTTGGTTAGGCATAAGACCTACTAGTTGCGTAAATGCAGAATAAAATAAACCAAAGCTGAATGGGTAATTAAATTTTTTGACAGGTTTTATTATATTATTATTTCCAACCCATATTGTTGCGGTATTCCATTCTCCAATAGCGTCTAATACAACAATTACTGCATCATTAAATTTGCTTGTATAGTATCCTGCTGCTGCATGAGAGTAATGATGATTAAAATATTTAACTGGTAAATTAATTGGAATATTTGGTTTCCAGTCCGATGCTCCACCTTTTAAAAATATCCGTGATCTTTTTAGTTGAGGGTGTTCATAATACGCTATATGTGTTGGTGTACCATAATTGAGCATATCCAAATAGATATCTTTATTGTTATACCAATCATTTTTCTTTTTACTATATCTTTCAGCATGAGCAGCAAAAAGTATATCTCCATCTTTTACTAAAGATATAGATGCATCATGAGATGTTTCATTAATTCCTAATATAATCATTTAAATAATGTCCTTTATTTGTTCATAAAAAAAATCTGCTAGATGTATATTTGAATGACTTCCCCAGTGTATATTGTCATTGGCAATATGAAATGTTTCTTTGTCTAAATCTTTTAATTCTTTGTGGCATGTTTCATCATCTTTAAAATTTTGTATTAATTGTTCTCTATGTTTTATTTCTTTGTTTGATTCTTTCCAAAAAGATTCTTTAAAAATACTATATTGTGTTGAGTTATTTGCAATATCAACATTATTTCTCCAACTATATATGCCAAAATCTGCTAGGCTTACATAATTTTTAAAATATTGATCATTAGAAATTTCTTTTAAACCATTTATTAAATTGTGAGTGTTATAGTCCCAGGTACCATATATTAATTTAATATTAGCAGATTTACAGTATAACTCCAATAGCTTTATTTGTTGTATAGAAAAATATATAGCAGATCCTATAGGCAAAACATTTTGTATTTCATGTGGCATTTTAGAATACTTTGGCATATATTGCGCTCTTTCAAAAGTATTTACATTATAAAAACCAATGTCATCTAAAAAAAATTCTTTATTTTCTTTAGTATACTTTGAAGAAGAAGGATTGATTAAAAAGTTTTTAAATTGAGGAAAGTATGATCTAAATAAATCTGGAAATAAACATAATATAATTTTGGGATTACCAAATAAATCAATATAATCAAATATTCTAGAAATTATCCCAGATATTGATGCAGCAGACTTAGAAACATCTCCAACACGAATGTTTAATTTTTTTTCAAGAAAATTAGGCCAAGGCATTCCTTTATTAGATAAACCATTTCCAGCAGTAAAAGAGCACCCACCAACTAACACATCTGATTTACAAACATTTTTTAATTGTTCAAGATTATTTTTATTTTTTAAACTATTTAAAAATGTGTAAGTTAAAGTGTCTTCTCCTAAAGATTTTTTATATATAAAATCTAAATAAAATTTATTTTTTTCTTGCACATATACATTTTACCATAAAGATTAGAGCCCCCCGTCAGGATTGAACTGACGACCTTCCGCTTACAAGGCGGATGCTCTACCACTGAGCTAGGGAGGCTGTAGGGCTAAGAGTTTAGTATCTTAGCCAAAGCATTTACGGTTGCTGCAATCCTACCAATATCACGTAGCTGTTCAACAGTAAATCCTTCTTGTTTTAGTGTTTCATAATGTGCTTTAACACAAAAATGACACTTTCCAATAATAGATGATGCTAATGAATATGCCTCAAAATTAGCTTTTGTTGTCCCACCATGGGATGCAATAGCATTCATCCTAAGCTGTGCTGGCAAACCCTTTAGCGCTGGATCATCAGCCATTTCAACGTATGGATACCATACATTGTTTTGAGCCATTAGCGCACCAGCGGTCATTGCGGCGTTTTTTTCAACCTCATTAGCTGAACTTGCAGCAATAAAAGCAATAAGTTTTCCATTACCAGTAGCAAAAGAAGCAGCTAAAGCTAAATGAGTTGCTAATTCTGGATCAACTGTACTTCGGTTAATAACAGAATCAAGGTTTAGTTTTATATCTTTTGCATACTCAGGCAAAGACTCTTTTAATTGCTCCACCCACATCAGAGTGTTTCTCCGCCAAGCTGTCTATTGCAGGCACAAAGTTCTCCTGTTTGCAAAGCATCTAGAATTCGCAACGTCTCCTCTGGGCTTCTTCCAACATTAAGATTATTGACCGTAACATGCTGAATAACGTTGTCTGGATCAATAATGAAAGTTGCACGAAGAGCAACACCATCATCATTTAGAACACCAAGCTGCTCTGCCAAACCTGTTGGAATATTTTCCGCCTCAGTCCAATATTTTGAATTATTACGAAGTTGATCTGCAAAAGACCACGAATTTGTTTTCTTTAGATCTTCATGTGCATTTCTCCATGCAATCTTACAAAATTCATTATCTGTTGATCCTGTTAATAATACTGCATCACGATCATTAAAATCGTTAACTAGCTTATCATATGCGACAATTTCTGTCGGGCAAACAAAGGTAAAATCCTTTGGATAATATACAACTACTTTCCACTTTCCTGGAAACCATTGTTCGCTTAGCACTTCAAAAACATCATCAGATGCATCAAGTCTCCCTGGCTTCACACCAACGATACGAAATGGTTCTAACTTGTATCCTACTGTTTTCATCTTTCTCCTTATATAAGTGGGTTTCCCCGTATCCCCAACGGGATTTGAACCCGTGTTACCGCCGTGAAAGGGCGATGTCCTAGGCCTCTAGACGATGGGGACTGGGCGATCCATATCAGACTTGAACTGACGACCTCTTCCGTGACAGGGAAGCGCTCTAACCAACTGAGCTAATGGACCTCAGCTGGTCTGGCAGGGCACGATCCTGCGACATTCGCATTAACAGTGCGACGCTCTACCAACTGAGCTACAGACCAATTTATTCAATTATAGCAGTACATTGAGTAACTATCAAGCCACCAATGCCTGCTATAATTAAATTATGATGGAATATAATAATTTAGATATAAAAGAATTAAAAAATAAAACAGAAATAATATATAAAGATGATGTTATAAAAATATCTCACATAGATAATAACAGCGATTCAGTAGTTATAGTTTTTGCTTATGGATTAAAGCCACCAGCCGAACCCAAAGAAAACTTTTACCTTTATACCCGCAATGATAAAAATATCATACATGTTGTTGATCTTATGGTTAGCTGGTTTAATAATTTTACTGCAGATTTTATTTTAGAAAAAGTAAATCACTTGATTAAAGATAAAAAAATATACCTTTTGGGTATGTCTATGGGGGCATTTAATGCAGTTCAATTTTCTAACTATGTGGAGTTTGAAAGGTGCCTTGCTTTTTGTCCACAATTTTTTGTAAAAAAGATGGATATGGATATGTATGATGGATACTTAAGAATTGTTCTTGAAAGATTAAAAACTTTTAATGTTCACACTTCACAATATTCAAAAGACAAAGAATACTTTATTGTATTTGGGTCTGATGATCAAGAAAAAGCACATTCATATGACACAATAAGTTATTGCCATAATGAAAATATAAACGCATCCTTTACAATATTTAATGATTCTCCACATTTAGTTTTAGATTATTTAAATAAAAATGACGGACCTGTGTATAAAATTATTGAAAACTTTTTATATGATGATCTTAATACTTTAAAAAGTAAATATTCAAACTACTCTGCAAACTTTTTTCATGCTTCAGATAATTTTACTATTTGATATTTGTTTTCATTTAGTTTATCTATAATTGCATATGCGATCATGTGGTAGTCCATTTCAATCGCAGAGTTTTCACTGTCTATTTTATGAACTATTACAGCATCTGCATATGAATGTTGCAGCGCATCAAAGATTATTTCTTTTATCTCTTTATTGTCCATTGTATTTAATTCTACTACAATTTATTTATGCCTATGATATAATGAAATTATGAACATTGCTTTGCTTGGAAATGGGCATGTTGCACAAGCATTAATAAATATTATTGATGAAGAAAAACATGTACTAATATCTTATGATAGAAATTCCAATTTTGATGAAATACCATTATCACCAATTATTGATATCGTTATTGATATGCTTGCACATAATAACGAAGCGGTACAAATATCAAAAAATATAATAAAAGGATCTTTATATTATGGCAAAAGCGTAATAACTTGTAATAAAAAATTAATGAATATTTATGGGGCAGAATTATGTAATTTTGCAAAAGATACAAGTGGTAAGTTTTATATAAATTCTTTAGTAGCTTCTTCTAATACGTTTATTCCATATCCAGAATATCTATCAATCTATAACTTCATTGATAATTCTGATAAAGAAAGCATATTTCAATATCGTGGGGCAGGTCCAGAAGAGACCGCTAAATTTATAAATGATGAAATAACAAGGATTGAGACGAATGAAAAGTAAAGAAATAGCCCCTGGCATTGAGCTGTGGGAAAACTTTTTGACTGATGAAGAGCATGAATATCTTATTAATACTTGCAGATCATTGACTCAGCAAGATTGGGAAGCAACATATCATAATCAATTTCAATACAATCTAGACAGGGATGGAAAAGAACCTAACAATGAATGGAAAGATAGAATATATCAATTTCCAAAAGATCATCCAGTTATAAAATCAATAAATAAAAGAATTAACGATTTTGTAACGAAAAAGGGAGAGTATCCAGGATTACTATCTAGGGCTCAAAGACATTACCCTGGATCATTTTTAAACGAGCACTATGATTCTGTACAAAGTAAATCTTTGTCACATGCGTTGGTGCTATATCTCAATGACGATTATTCTGGGGGAGAACTTTATTTTAAAAAATTTAACATTGAGTTTAATCCACCAGTTAAATCTTTGATAAAGTTCCCTTCAACTGAAGACTATATGCATGGAATAAACATGGTCAATGATGGTCCAGATAGATTTGTATTGACTAGTTTTATTTGGAACAATCAACAATCAGCAAAAATTGGACGATAAATTTTATTTTATTGATTCTAAAAATCCTTGTGCTACATGTGCATGATTGTGTATTCCCATATGTTGTTTATCAGAAGCAAAATGCCACAAAATCTTATAATCATCTTTTATTTTAATATTAAATTGATCTAAACATATGTAATTGCATTTATGATCTTCTTTGTTTAAATCATCAAGACTACATGAAGATCCACAATTTTTAAATTTTTTAAAAGTAAAAAAATTGTCACGGTTTATACAAAATTCATCACTTGCAAAAAAAACTTCTTCAAATATTTTATCCGTAAGATTATTCCAAGTGCTCCAGACAAATTTTATATCTAAAAGTTTACACATGGTTGTTAGAATATATAGTGCATTTACATATTGTTTAATAGCTTCATGTGGAGGAATTATATCTTCTACGACGGCAGGAAATTTTACTACTGAATCTTTTAGGTATAGCTCTCCAGTTTCAAAATCCATAGTTTTTAATTGTGAACTTGTAATATAAGTTACATCTTTTTTAGATAAAAAATGATCTTTTTTGTTTTTATAAAAAATTCTATCTATCGTATGGAAATATCTCAAACAGTCTGGCATAAAAGCAAAAATATATTTTGGCTTACCGACAATATTTAAATAACTTATTGCTGATGCGGCTATCTGTTCTGCAGAACCACCACAAATACCTAGGTTTGCCACCTTCATTCCAGTTGTTTTTTCAATAATTGATGACCAAATATATTCTTCAGGTACTCCAACACCAAATGTTTGAGAACATCCTATTGCTAAAATATCACATGGAGATCCTTCAACTATATCTTTTAAATCTCTGTATCTATAATTATTTTGATGATAATCAATTTTTAACAATATGTCTTCTTTATCAAATTTAATATAGTTATGTATAAAATTTTTATTGTATAGTCCAAATGCAAAACCAAGATGATCAAATATATTAGTAGACAAATGGTGCATGCTTTATTTTTTTCTTTCTTTTAAAAATTTTTAATATTTTATATAAATAATATTGAATTTTTAATTTCATTTTTAAATTATACCATACAGTACCCCTAGTTGGATTTGAACCAACGCTTGGACGATTTTAAGTCGTCTGCCTCTACCGCTGGGCTATAGGGGCTCAGTGTCCCCACTTGGGTTTGAACCAAGGACCCGCAGATTAAAAGTCTGCTGCTCTACCAACTGAGCTATAGGGACAGTAGAATGCTTTGGAATTGAACCAAACTCCAAGATGCTTATAAGACACCTTCTGACCACCAGCCAGCCGCATTCCAAACGTGGAACAGGTAGGACTTGAACCTACGATGACCGAATTATGAGTTCGGGGCTTTAACCAACTAAGCTACTGTTCCAGTTTATTTATTTTATAACTTCGTTTAGCCCTCTAGCAATATCAGCAGACACCTGAAATGCTTTCTTAGTCTGCCTACTCTTTGCTTTACCATGTGTAGCCCAGACTTCATATGTATACTCAATATCAAGAGCAATCTGTTCTCTAATCTCTTTTACTGTAAATACAATGAAATCCCACACCTGCTTTTTTTGTTCATCTGTTAATTCTTCTGTCCAATTACCCATTTTTATGCTCTTTCAAATGTCGGTTTAGTGTAAAGTACGCAAAGGAAGAGCGCACCTCAATTTCTTTATTACAGATATCACAAATTACCACCCGATTAGATGCCATGTATTAATTGTACCCTGCTAAACTTTTAAAGTCAAGTTATTCGCAGATATATGAAAATGACATATGAAATCTATCGGCCTGTGCTAAATTAAATGGAGTGTTATGATCCATTGGTTCATCTTTTGATGCACTAGCCATATCCCATACTGTAAAGGTTGTGCTAGATGGAACTAAGTGACCTTTAAGACTGTAGTGATCAGTACCCTGATTAGTAATATCATGCACCGATCCACCATAAACATCTGTATGATATTTAGATGCAAACGGTATTGTTAAAGAATATGCTCCAGTACCAAAATTAGTAACACTTGTAAATACTACATCTATTTGAACAATGACAAAGTTGCCAATCTTAATATAAGATCCAGTTGCAGGGTTGTTATTAAACGTAAGACCAGTACCAGACCAAACTGGGGAGTATGATTTAATCTCAGTAGTTAATCCACCAACATCTCCAAATGCGGGATGTGTAAACCGTGCCATTATTTCTCCAGATTTATTTTAATTACTGCTGCCTGTAAGCCATCAGCAGATCCCATGATAAATAGTTCATCAAAACCAGGTAGTTCAAAAGATATTGAATGATTAGGCAATATCCTAAATCCATAATCTGTTGTTGTGACGCTAGCGTTGCCAACATACACATACCCCGAAGAATTTATGTTTTGTATCGTAATGTCCATACCACTATGGGTAGTATTTGGAGTCAGGCGGGTAGCCTCAGAATCACTCAGTGTATAGATAGCATGTAATGTCATAGTAAGATTATATCATCTTATATATATTTGATTGAATTGATTGGTATATTGTGGCTCAGACATTGATAATCTAAATCCAAAACCAGCAAGATATTCTTTGACATCTTGCTCTAACCATTGATCTTTCCAAAATCTTGCTGTCTCAACCTCAATACATATGCTGCCTATATTTGGAAGTATACTTGATGCCCCCGTGAGCACCTGACCATTTGCACCTTCGCAGTCAATCCATAAAGCTATATTTTTTTTATCTTCAAACAACTCGTTAAGAGTGGATGATTTTACAGATATGTATTCTTTATTTCCCTTATCATTTCTTTTCATTATTGAATTATTAGATGTTAGTTTATGTTGATCAATCTGTATTTCAAAATCTATCTCACCAGATACATCAGATATAGCTAAGTTTCTGTAGTCTACACCAGGAATATCTTTAAATTTTTCATACACAAATGGGCTAGCCTCAAATGCATAAATTTCTTTCGCTATGCCAACCATTGACTTAGAAAAATCTGCATCATATGCACCCACTTCAATAGTAATTTTTGGCAGCATTACCTTTTGAATATCAATAAATGCTGCAAGAATATCTTTGTCTGAGTGCATTATTTTGATAGTATATAAAGTATGCCAGCTAAAAATGATGTAAGTATTACTGCAAAAATACTAAACAAAACAAATTCAAACATCTCCATCTTCATCTTCCTCTAATCCAAAAGTAAGATCAAGATCGTTCTTAAAGTATTGGTATACTGCGCCAGCAATACCAAGAGCTCCAACCACTGCTGCTATAGCTTTAAATTTACTCATCATTCACCTCAAATTCTACAAAAGTTGTGCGGGTATCAGTAAGTATACTAGTTATTATTTGTTTCATCATATCCCCATCACCAATGGGGTACTCTACGTCAAACTCTTTTTCGTTCATTTTATTCTCCATTCGGATAAGGATTTCCAGGCCAACAATAATAGCAGCCTTGCTTCCATGCCATATAGTTAACTGCTGCAAATATAATTAATAAAATAATAAATAATGGTTTCATAACTTCTTCTTTGGTTTTGGCATTCTTGCTTTAATCATATCAATAAACATATCATAAAATTCTTCAGCATAATCATTATGCTTCATATATTCAAGAAAATAAATTAATTGTTCTCTTTCATGTGCAACAGCTTTTTGACAGCCGCTACATGGGCAAGCCCACTTACCACGCTTAGGAGTTTGATTTGGATCAGCCACGTAAACAGTATATCAAACAATGCCCAGATCGTCAAAGTTATCTATATGATCATCAATATCTCTACGCACAGGATAGATATCCTCAACTATTGACATAACACCATTATACAATAAGAAGGACCGCCAAGACAGAAAGGGATCTCGGCGGTCCAAGCGCTCCCCAGAAAGGGTAAGGAGCGTAAAGAGGGGATTTTCATCAACCCTCTATGTATATTATAGCAAAGTTATTTGGGCTTTGTCAAGCTTTAAAGCTCGGCGCTAATAGGAAATAATAAACCACCCTACGCAACTCCGTTGCGCTATAGGTTAATATTTTTATAATGCTGCATACACAAATACCACTTAACTCCCCTGTTATCTATCTTGGAAGTATATGATATTTGATTACAAAAAGAACAAGTCATTAGCTCACAAAGCTAACTGAGAAATGTTTTTTGCAAACATCAGCAATAACAAAATTTTCTCTATCAATTACAACATCATGATAAAGAGCGTCTTGATCACAGTAAAAGCATTTTTCCATATCTATATGATAGCATATTAGATATTCCAGTTATTGGTCTGATTCTTATTCTCAAACAAATAATCTAGATTTGTGGGGGTAATGCCAAGATATTCAATAAGCCTGCTTGCATCCTGCTGCTCATAAAGCTCTTCAAATGTAATCTGAAAAATATCAAGGTTACGAATGTATGCCTTTTGAGTTGCTGCATGTGTCTTGTAAGATGAGAGAAGATCGGCATTTTGATTAATGACCATGTTATCTACTTCGGCTGTATCTGCAGATCCTCTGTAATCATTTGCAAGATGTGCAACTAGTCTGCTATAAGCGCAAGCGTCATCATCTTCTCTTGTTAATCCTATTACTTTGTCAAACTTTGACATAAGCCAATCTACAGATTCAATTGCATTGACCTGAAGAAACATATTATCAACAAACTTAAGGATAAGACCTCTATCTGAGTTAACCCATTCTAACTGTGCTGCCAACTGCTCTTCTGTGTTAGCATGTGGGTTAAAGGGTTCCAACATAACTTCTTCGCCTGTTTCAGATTTGAGCCAAGCAGAAAGACTTGTTGAACCTGAACGGCTTTGCGCCAAAACTAATATTCTCATAAAACCGCCTCTGGATGATCTAGTGGTGTTGGCGCAGTAAGAAGGCACTGGCAATCAGCACATTGAGCATCGTCTAATAGATATGATATTAATTCATAGCTGTTGGGATCAAACTGAGCGGTAATGCGGATAAGCGATGAGCCACAGCATGGACACGCAGCAGTTGGGATTCCTCTAGAATTAAACATATCCCTATTATATAACAATTTGCTACATCCTGCAAACCTATGATAGACTATCGTAATGTTTATTAGCAATTGCCCAAAGTGTCGCACAAAGCTCGTACCTATTTTGTATGGTAAGTTAGATTATATTCATCTTGATCTACACGAGCAAGGTCGTGCATTTTTGGGGGGTATGAATAAGAAACCTTATAACTCCTATTGTCCCCTATGTGAAGAATCCTATAAGGAAGAAACTAATCTACCCTAATATGGTCTTGGCAAACAGGATAAATCTTATATCCATCTGATTCTACGGTTATTGATGGTTTTGAACATACTTGACATTTTTCAAACAACTGTTTATTATCTTTACGAATTTTTGCGAGGTATTCGTAATAAGCTACATTCTCTTCCATTGCCCTATACGTCCTAGATTCACACGTTGTAATAACATACTAGCAAAAGATGGATGTTTTTCCTTATTGCCCAAGAAAACCTTGCCATTTTCTAGGTCTGTTATTTCCCATTTCTCTGGTACTTTTGTCCATATGATAAGGGCTATGGGCTCGTCTAATTCTTCAACTTCCCTGCCATCTTTGAGTTTTCTCTTCATCAAAACCATTATACAGCATTGTAAATGATGGAGTTTTCCACAAGTTATGCACAGGTTTATCCACAGATAAATGTTACTGATATTTTTATGATGTATTATTTGTGGAGGAAAGTGGAGAGAAGTGGAGAATGAAGCATCTTAGACAGGCGGCTTCGTAATGTCCAAACCTTATACCACAAACATCCTATATTGTCAAACCTTTATATCCCCAAATATGCCATATAAAACCATATAAAAATGTTTGAAAACATATGAGAAATATAACAAAATGTTATAAAACAATATAGAAATGTTTGAAAATGTTTGAAAACTTTCAGGGATTTTTTAGAGGTCGTTCGTAATGTCTTTTATACTAGAAGGGCCAGAGGATCTTCTTAATCCCCCGCCAAATTCGGCCAAATAATCTTTCTGCCTTTTGTTCAAACCTATATTCCTTGCTTTGTTTATACTCGTGTGATTGGAAGTATGGATTGTTTTGAGATTGGAAGAAATAGTTTCTAGGTGACATTATTTTTCCCCCGCTTTTTCGGCGGTAGCTAACATATGATCAAGATTATTAAACCCTGTATCCTCTATACCCAATGTAGCCAATAGCATAGCAAAGGTTTCTTGGACATATATGAGAGCTATTTCTGTTGGTTGACATAATCCCTCTGCCGTCAAAAATGCGAGGGGTAGTCCAATATCATTAAACTCTATAAATTCCCTAGTATTAGAATCATCCTTATAATTAAGATAGAAGCTAGCTAGGATATCAAATTGTTTGTCAATATCGGTCATACATAAAAGTATATCACTGTTTGACAAATATTAAAAAGTTTGATAAACTTCTGGGATTTTTTTATGATCGTTCGTAATAACATTTTGGGAAATTTTTCTTAATGTCGTAAATGTCCGATTTGTATGGTTTGACCTCGGGGGCTTTCACGGCACCCCTGCGGGGGCACCGTGATTTATAACTAGAACAAACGCTCTTGCTGATAATACTTATTGCGTTCGTTATACTCAGCAACTTCTTTGTTGTATTGGCTAGCCTCCAAAACTTCTACTGCTCTCACATAAATAGTATGCGGTAATGCGTGAGCAATATATTTTCCTACCTGCTCTAAATCTAAATGAAAGTCAGATAGTAGTTTGCCAATACTTTTTGCTACCCTCTCTTCTTGGCTTGTTGGTAGTCGTAGTCGTCTCATAGCCCTCCAGTCTATCAAATAAGTGAGGGGAGCGCAAGCGAAAGGATGACCTGCGCTCTACCCTCGTGCCTAGGGTCACCACTCCTAGGCTTTCGTTAGAAACCTTTCCTTTGCTAGATGATATGTAATAAACTCATCTATTGAATGCGTTCCAGTATCATCTTCAACAGTCTTATTTACTAAATCAATGATAACTGGGTGGTCCATGAAACCTAAATCATTAGGATTGCATGCATAGATTCCATATCCCGTCGCTGACATTAGTTCATCTTGAAGAAAGTAACTGATTGCCATACGTGTCCCATATGCTACATCTGGCATATCAATACGTGGCTTAGCATGTTGCAATGCCCCAGCCAAATCAACATACATGGAGTCTTCGCCCCAATGACTATAAAGCGCTACAGCCTGCTCCTCTGACTGTTTGAATACAAATGTACAACGTGCTCCCATGGTTATTCTTCCTCTCTGTTAGTTTGTTTCATGTTATCAAAATCCAGCGGTAGTGTCAACTGCTCCCACATTATTCTTCCCCCTCAATCCCGCATTTGGGACAGTATGAATCATATACATGATCACAATAGTCATCCATTCTATGCCCTTTCCCCTGGAGTTCTAAAAGCCTTGGGAGATTCTTCACCTATAGCAAAAGAGAGCCCATATGCAAGCGTATAGAGGGCCTGGATAGCGTCACACTGTCCTTCCCAATACCTTCGCTCCATGGAGTCCATTGCTTCTCCAGAACGCTCCTCTTCTTCCTGTGCTAGGATTAGTTCTTCCTCCGCCTCCACAAGCATGCGGTTCATCTCACCATGGAGAATATGCAAACCAGACAAACCTGCGTCCACAGCCTTTTGAACATGGTCATCTAACTCTGTTGCGATAATCATGATTCCCTTCCATTGTATTTGATATCACTATATACTGCTAGCAAATGTGCAGCGGTAGACCAAGCAGCCTCCAGTTGCCTATAAGGAACAATATCCTCAGACTCTAACTTCTGCATGTCTTGTTCCAAACTAAGCATATGTAGTTTGACATATTCCATGTATTGGTCAGACATTATAATCCTCTAATGGGATTACTTCATCGTTGATGAGTTGTGAGCCTGTTGATACAACAATCTCGCCGTCAATCTCGCCAAAGATAGCATTAGGGAATATAGGTAGCACCTGCGCTACCATTTCATCAAAGGTCATCTTCATCCTCCTGTGGCTCTGTTGTTAGTTCTCCGTCATTGGTTTCATACCACCCTGTGTAGAAGATTATCTGTCCGTCATTATCATACTCATAGTCATACTTAGCCATGAGTTTCTTTAGTTCTGCTTTGGTCACTTTAGTTTCTCCAATCTATAGTCAGGTACAAACTCAGGAGTCAAGAATACCTTATGAGTGTCGCATTCCGCAACTGCCTCTAGGTCTACCTCACCCATATAGTGGCATTTATTGCAAATATTCTCGCCACAGTCATCACAATACTCTAAACAATCATACTCATCACAGTCTCTACAGCGTGATTCATAAGACATATCAGATGTGACTTCACCTGCCACAAACTCTATCTCCCCACCAAACCCCTGCTCTTCTTCCCAAGTTAGAGTTAGTACAGCAGTTGGATACTGATTAGATAGATGTAACATAGCCTGTACAGGCGGAGCCCAAGCGGTATCAAATCTATACCCCACCCAGTTATCCACACCGTCTGCTTTGAAGTCAGTCATACAGGTATCACTATCGCCACCTTCATCTGGCACAGCAACATCCCACTTAGTACCCCATTCACGGTTATTGAAGGAATACCAATCATTACCTGAATAAGGGGTGGGGGAAGAATAATCAGTCTGCTTCTCATAAGCCTCTATATCAGTAGGAGCCTTGATATTCCAGAATGAAAATATAGGATTATTATATTTTACAGTCTTAGGTTCAAACTGTTGTGTTTGTACATTCCAGTTATGCTGGTATGTCCTCTCAAATGGACGATTGAGTTGGTCCTTGATGAGATGAACAGTTTCAGGGTTTGAATCCTGAATCATTAGATTATTGAATACCCAGTTTGGCATTAGTTATCTTCTCCAATAATGTTCCAGACAACATCTACATTGTCTGCCATATAAGGCAGGGTATTGTCTAAGAGACTAGACACAGAGGCATTTACATCCTCGTCATCAGTAGAGTAGCAAATAGTGACTATTACATCCATGTTATATCCTTTCTGTTTGATATTCCAAGTATCGCATATTTGGTGGTATTTGGCAAGGTATAGGAGTGTGACTTACCCCACATTAGATATGTCCACACCCACAGTTACAGCAGGTATTACATTTACCCTCGTAAGTATTACACATTAGATCTATAAGGTCTTCTTCAAGACAGTTATAACAAATAAACTCATCAAGCTGTAGCATTAGATATGCCCCTCTGCTAACAAACCTTCTAATAGGTCCTTGGCTCTAAAAGTATTATTATATAACCATGGGTCATCATCTGAGTTGATAGTCGTAAGCACAGAATCAAGAGCATCAATCATATCTCTTACATCTGTTTCTATATATCCTAGCATTATTTCCCTTTCTGTGAGATATTTTATTATCCCATATTTGGGGGAAAAAAGCAAGGTCAACGTAATAAAGATTTGGGAAAAATCTAATCTAGTACGTAATGAGCTGTGACAAAAATCACACGACTCGGGGCCCCATGATCGCATGAAAAAGTGAGCAGTTTATACTCTTGCTCAGGAGTTGCGATTTACTTATGCAATCGCTAGCACATTCTGCACTGTTTGCAATATGCGATTCTTTTCTGCAGTGATAGAAGCATCAAAACCAGAAGCAGCAGCAAGGACGGATTCATTACTACCACCACGAGCAGAACGATGCCAATCTAATCTTTCGGTTAGAGCATTCATTGCACCCCATGCGGTGTTAGCAATCATCCCGTTATATTCACCTGTGTAAATATCATTGATGAGGTCAATCTTATTTTGCCACTTAGTGAGAGCGATTTTCTTCTCATCTTCTGGCTTAGGATAAATCGCAAGCACAATGTCGTTGAACTGTTGCGCTGTGATTTCTTTCTCAATCATGGTCTTAGCCATGAGATCAAAAGCATCCATGTATTTATTAGCAAGACCAAGAGTCTCACGAGCAATCTGCACACGACCATTAGCAGATTGTGTGTGACGAATCTTGAATGATTGCTTGATTGCATTCTTGCCACGCTTACTACCCAATGCAAGATTGAGAGTGTTAGCGCATACAACACGCACTGGCGTGATAGATGCTTGAATAGCAATAGAGCCATCATGTGATGTGTTGATGAGAAGATAAGTCTTGACCTTATCCGAAACACCGCTAGGGTCTAGCACTGTCTCACGCTCAAGAGCAAGAGAGCCAAATACTACACGACCACCCTTGATTGAGCCAGCGGTCTCCCATCTACCGCCACCATCTAGAATGTTATCGCCAAATGCGAATAGGTCTTCATTCTGCAATGGAACATATCGCTCACCTACAACACCCAAAACATCTGTCTGGTTATTGTTAGTAGGATTAGTTCTTACAACATATTGATAAGACTTATCTGATGTAAGGGTGTTAGGAATCTCAACATCTACAAGACGAACATTCCAGTTATTTAGGTTAGCAGCAGCCAACATTTCTGCGGTGTTCTTTTCTTCTGTAAATACTGTTCCTAAACCATGCCATGCAGGTTCACGGAAAGATGCAAAAGATGCAACACCGTTTTGAGTTTCTAGTTCATGAGCCATTTTATTACCTTTCTGTTAGTTATAGCAATCTTAGCACACAAAATCTGGGAATACAAATCGTAAATCGTAAATCGGACATATAGGACAAATCGCCCCCGAGTTAATTAGCGGGGGCCCCAGGACACCACCACAGATCCCAGGGCCCAAGATTATTTGTTACTCCCATTCCTCCATATCTATGTCATCAACATAGTGAGAGTTGATAACGGTATCGCCATGGTAAATGTCTACCGTCAAATCATCATTCAAGAAATAACGCAAATCAAATGAATCAACTTCATTCAGCGGTACCTCAGTGCTGCCTTCAACTTTGATTGTTGCAACCCAGTTGAGAGTTGTTTTTGCTTCATAGCCAATAATCTCGCAAAGTTGACTAAGAACGTCTTCTTTTGAGGTATCAGAGTTATACCAGCCATCTGCAGTTAGATTGTCTTGAATCTGTGCTAACTTTTTTTCAGCGGCTGCTAGGAATGACTCAGTAAACTGCTTCTTACGAAACATCTCATTGATGTCATGCTTAGTAAGCATATGGTGCACAATCTCTCCAGTAGGTTTTTGCTCCAAGCCCTCCACGAGATAGTTGACGTACAGTGTTGTTAGTTGTGTGTCTTGCATTATTCCATTTCCTTTCCAAGTTCATCAAACTCTCTAACCTCATCAAGCATAGCGTCAAACTGTTCCTCAGTCAATAATACTGATGTAACAAGATGTGCTGTTAGTGCTGTTAGATGTGTTGAGTAAACAAACATTTCTCTCATCATTTCTTCTTCAGAAAGAATATTCTTATTCTCTAATATGTATTTGACTGCGCTTACTACATCTGGTGAATGTAATGCTTCCTTGCTTGCTTCTGCTATTGCTAACGCTGTTGCGCTCATTGGTGGTTTCCTTTCTGTATATACCAAGTTTAGCACTAATCTGGGAAAAATACAACTTATCCCGTAAAGCCCCCGTGTGAGAAGGATCACAAGAGCTCGGGCCCCATTTGGCGGGGAAGTGAGCAGTTTATAGTCATGCTCAGGACTTTTAGTTTTAGTAAGTTTTTACCATAGCGAAACGCTTTGCGCCGTTGCTAAGTGTTAGACCTACACGAGTTACATTTCTACGGATAGGTGTGAAAGAGTTGATTCTTCCAGTTACTCCCACTTTGCTAGTAGTGAAGAGATCTCCTACCTGATATGTGTATCCTCCTAGAGTCATTTGCTTTTCCTTTCTGTTAGGTGTTTTGTTGTGGGCAGTTTTACCTTAGGTGATACCCAGCACCAAATCTCGTTTAGAGATAACGAGCGATAGCGTTATATGTAGATGTGGAAACTGTTTCCTCATCCGTCATTTTGAGAATACGAATAGCGTTCTCAAGTTCCTCTACCATCTCGTTATATGAGTGGCGGTGGATTTGCTCATGCTCACGCTCAGGTTGCTCTGGAAAATCAAGCCCATTGAGGTCTAAGTCAAAATCAACATTGAGATTATTATTCCAAGCACGATAACTTGTGCGAAGATTTTTAGCCTTAGCGATTTGTGATACGGCTAACTTAGCAACTTCCTTTTCCCACTTTTCAGTAGCCTTCTTATACTTAGCCTCGTTCTCATCTTGCTTAGCATAGTCAGCCTTGATTTGTGCCAACTTAGTTTCTAAGGCTTTGATAACCTTAGCCATTTGTTTTTCCCTTTCTGTTTGGTGGTATAAATCTTAGCATTTTGCCAAGATAAAATCAAGTTGAGCAGTTTATCCTCCACTTGCTCAGGTGGCGTTAGCGTTTGCTAAACTAGTTAGACTTGTTCTTCCAAGTAGTCCAACGAACCTTACCCTCAACATCCAACTTCACACGAACTGTGTTCTTGTCTGTTGGGATGATTTCCTTGATGATACCTGTGACCTTGCTCTTTTGAGAGGTGTAGGTATCGCCTACCTTGTAGGTTGCTACTGATACTGCCATTTTTCTTTCTCCTTTGTTTGTTGTTGTTGCCATAGTATTATTATCGCATTATTCATTTGTGTCCGTCAAGTTATTTCTGATATTTCTCATATTTTGAGATTATTCACTTGTTGTCCCCCAAGCCCAATAGCATGAGGAATATTAGACCTAGGATTACTACTTCTAGCATAGCCCCCCTTATTTCTTCTTTGCGCTAAACACTATATCAGATTTTTGGTAAACGCACAAGCCACACGATACGCAAGCAGATCCCTTTTCTGATATGAGAGGAATAGCTTTCTTATTCTCAGGACACTTAGCCCCTACCCTGCCAATCATCTCTTTCATGTCTGCCTGCCCTATTGCGAAAGTGTCAGCAAGGTATGCCAATCTTATTTCTTTGCTAGCGAGGGTAACGGCAATGTCTTTGTTATCTTGATCTGTTGAGAAGTATAAGGATAAGTTATCAATACCCTTGAGGATATTAGCTGCAGAAGCTACACGTGTATATACCCAAAATTGAATGTCAGGCTGTTCTTCAATAACTAAACGCCATGCACGTGCATATTCATCACTAAAGAAGTCACCGTCCCAATGAATGCGGAATAACATTTTAGCATTACGCTTTACACAATCTTTCTTGAATTCTGCAATCATATCTGAAAGTAGAGAATACATGCCTTGAATATCTTCATCTTTCAATAGATTCCAGTTATGCATTAGAACATCCCTAACGCCTTTGTAGATTTTTTCTAGCTTACCCGCATAACATACTTTGGCGCATGTAGGTGTCTGTCCAGGACATGAATATTCTTTTCCTGCGGGTAGACCGAAAGTGTTAGCAATAGTAGGTGTCTTGCCATTAGGTGAAACGGCATTAGTAACTTTTCTGTCCATAGATCTTTTTAGCATGGTGTCCCTTTCTGAATAAACCAAGCTTAGCAGATTCGGGAAAAAATATCAACTTGCCGTAAATAGGTGTTTCTACGTAAAGGGGGCAAAACGGACAAAACGGCTCGGGGCCCCTTTGGGGAGCTTTTACTCTACATATACATAGAGTTCAACTTGCTCATCATCAAAGAAGAATGTTTCAATAACTTCTTCATATTCATCAAGCATAGCGACATTACACCCTTCATCGCCTTCATTGATACTCTTGATAGTGAAGAATTCACCTTCAACCTTGATTAGATCGCCCTCCATCAATTGATTAGGATAGAGGAGATCTGCAAAGCGTGTTTCCATGTCGTTTATTGTAGCAGTCATTTTATAACTACCTCGCCATTCGCATAGAAAGTCTTAGTGAACATTTTACCTGTTGGGTCTGTTAGATTATATCTAGCATATACCTTCGCATTTCCATAGTCCTTACACTTAGCCCAAGCATCATGAGCCTCCATGAAGTCATGAAGTCTAAGTGTTGATACAAGTTCATCGTCATACCAAGTTGTTAGTGCGTATGCGTATTCCATTTAGATTTCCTCTCTCTCAATAATCCAAGCCTCTAGGCGGTGGTTCTCAATAATAGCATGAGCAGGGGCAGTATTCTGGTATTTGTAGAACACGCCTTCTGGTAGTGGAATCTCCAAGTTCCAAAGCCCTGCGTCATTGACGGCATCAATAGCCTCAATACATGGCTGAATCATGATAGTGGGGACGGGAGGGTATAGATTAGAAGTCAGGTGAATCCTCATCTGTGTTTCCATATCTAGCATGATACCCAAGTCAGAAAGTGTCCCATCTGCCATTTCATTTGCTAAGTTGCTTCCCATTTTATTTCCTCTCTATCGTGCTTCTGGTGTTGTGAATAGTTGTCCTGCGGTAACAGGCTCTAACAATGAATCAAGCAAGTATAACTCATGCTCCTCATATTTCTCAAATCCTGCCTCGCATGAGCAATACTCAATAGCATACTCATCATCAAACAGGTAGAACACCTCTCCTGAATCTGAACAGATAATACAGTTGGTCATAGTTTTCCTTTCGTCCAATAAGACAAACCTATCACAGCCCTACGACAATATCAAAACGACACGCCGAATTTTGGGAAAAGTTTCGGGAAAGCCGTAAAGTGTAACGTAAATCACAGCTGTGGATAAACCTGTGGAAAACGCCTCGGGCGCAGTCGGGCGTGTCTAATCCCAGTTAGTTTGTTTTCCTACATTTTTCTTTTCAATTTTTTCGGCGGTATGGATCGCTAACAACTCTGTCAAACTATAAGCAAGAATGAAAAGAGTTGCTAGCGTCGCTATTTGGCTAATCCACATTATGCGTCAATGAGTCCTAACTCATCTACACCACAACGCTTTTCAAACTTTGCTTTATCAAAGTTTTCATTATCGCCATGAAAGTATTCTGCGAACATGTCTACAATATCCTCAAACACTTGCGGATGAATCTCCTGCGAGAATGATTTTAGAATGTCTGCGGTTTTTATGTAGTCTTTTCTAGTCATCACTACTTTACCACCCTAAGAATAGCCCATGAGCCGTTTTCGTTGATTTCGTCTAGTGTTGGTTGGAGTCTAGGAACTACCAAGTCGTGAAGCATAGAAACTAGAATGTGATTTATTTGCTCTTCTGAATAGCGTGAGATTATAGTCTCCGCATATTCTCCGATAAACTCAGTTTCAAACTCTAGTGAGTGTCTGATTTTCATTTGCTGTCCTTTTCTGTTGGGTTATTTATTGTAGCGGTTAGGGCTGTCAGGGCTTGCGCCATAGATTCTTTTCGTTGTGCCGTTACATATTGGCGGAATTCATCAAGATTCATTAGTCTGCCTCTATTTCTGTAACTTTGATTAGGTTGATTCCCAAAGCGGGATTCTGTAGAGAGTTTCCAATGTGAATCATTAGATTCTCATAGTTTTCTTCATGTGATAGAAACTCGTCAAAGTCTGCCTCAATGTGAAACTCTGCGGTTAGTGTATAAGTAGGCATTTTAGCCCCTTTCTTTAGGTTATGTAGCAAGTCTAGCGGATTTAGTTATTTATAGCAAGCCTAAGCCCTGTGAGGTTTATCACAAGGGCACTTAGGATTAGTCTTAGCAAAGTGGCGAATAAGCACCCTTCGCTCAAAGTTAGTTAGTCCAAATACTGAACGGATACCCCCGTCATTATATTCGTGGATAAGTATGTCTAGCCTTTTTTCAGTGAGCATTTTTTGCCCCTTTCTTTTCTGTTACTCTGTAAGTATCTCACACACTCAGAAAAATATCAAATCCAAAATGCGATCAAAACGGACATTTTGAAAAAAAGTTTTGTGAGAAAACTCACATCGTACGTAAACCGACAAAACGGACATTTCGCCCTCGGGCGCTTTCGGCGCATTGTCAAATCAACACGCCGATTTTTTTATTTATTTTTTATGGATATTTTCTTTCATCTTCTGTGATTAGGAAATCAAGGTAATCAAGAAATCCTTGCTCATAGGCTATTGGATCAACTGCTTTCAGAACATCAGACGGGGAATAAAGAAGATTCCCAATCACTATCTGCTCATTCGTTTCATCTAACATCTGGTCATACAGCGGAAGAAGTAAATCTTCATTCATCGCTTTACCTC